>JAAUYL010017124.1_pt1 | contig 16852 bp, 19 predicted proteins | sample 7278011 | NCBI WGS metagenome assembly JAAUYL01 (sample SAMN14350225, study PRJNA611818) | marine sediment metagenome | isolation source: surface marine sediment (1.8m) | place: French Polynesia: Moorea | collected 2018-08
CTACATGGAACCAAAAAACAAGATCCTGGAAATGGTCAAGAAAGCCAAAGATGATCGCCGTGAATTGAATTTTAAAGTACCCCACCATGGAGAAACAATAGAAGCTTAAGTAACCCTTTTTTTACAATGCTCAAAATATCCTAATTTTTCATTCAGACTCCTAAATACCGTTATTTAAAAGCACAGAAATAAATATTCCAAGTCAATGAACCTACATTCTTCGTACACAAATGCTGTAGTGATGGCTGCTTTCCATTCATAAAAGATGCTGGAAACTGCTTTCTCAAATATAGGCCGCGCGCCAGGCCTTGCCCACCATGCGCAAAAACCAGCTGAAACCGAGCAAAACGCAAAAATTATAGGAAAAATGGACGATTTTGACGATCCGTGCAGATTGCTCAAGCATCCTGGAGCTCATCCAGGAGACGTTGAAGCTCCAAAGGTTGACACTCGCCCTTGGGACAAGATCATCAGTGAGGACAGCAAAATCAACAGACATTTCAAAACATTCCTGTTTCTAAAGGTATTTTAGAATGTTGTTTGGTAACGATCCAAACTTGTATTCTGAATATTTTAGGTTGTCCAGACACTTATTACAATAGGAGCGGCGATCTTGGCTTTTCAACTGATTGCCATCCAATGGGACCACGAGCTCTTGACAGCCTTGATCATAATGATCTTGAGCTACTTCGGATCTATTTTCGTCCCGTATAATATCAGCATGGCCAACTCTAGCTTGGTCACCATCGTCCAGCTTCTGCATACAATGTCTGCCTTTTTCGTTATTGCCACTGCCGCAACCGAATCTTACCGGTTTGAAGTAAGTCCATTCCATAACAGTTTCACATGTTTTTTACCTCTGTGATTTCAGGTTGAAACAATAGCTTTCGGAATTCTAATTGCCATCGTGATTGCAACAATATCGGCTTTCTTGTACTGGACATTTCACCTTAGTCTACTTCCGGTCCATTTGATTCTGATTGTGGAGGTTTTGATTGCATTGGTGCTTGATTTGGATCTGGGGACAGAAGATTCCAAAATGGTTTACCGAGTTTCCATAGTTACTTCAGTCTTCACCATGCTGATTCTCAACATGACTGTTGCTCCAGGATTCTGCCTTGGTCAATCTGCAACCACTTGAAATAACAAAAAAACAGTATTTTAATAACCATATGAAAACAATAAATACTTTTGAGATACAGCTCTCCTGCTGGGATTTTTGCATTTCTTGGAAATTCGCGAAGGCACTGAGTCACCGAAGCCTGCAATTGCTTTCTCTTTTGCGCAACAGTAGCCAGAACCAGCTGAAATTGCGAAAAGTAAACATGAAAGACTTTGATTTTCCATACCAACTCCATAAGCATCCTGGAGCCCATCCAGGAGAAGTCGAGGCTCCAAAAATGAACATGAAACCATGGCAGAACATAATGCACGAAGAAATGATTAGCAAAAAACATTCGTCAAGCTACACATTTCTAAAGGTAACAACATCAGATTTTCAATTGAAAACAATGCCAATTTGGTCCATTAACAGGTGGTTCAGGCAATCATAACAATTTGGACCGGAGCATTTTCGTTTCATTTGACAAGTCTTCCATATGATCTCACGGAAGAGTACGTGGCCTTTGGCGCCATGGCTGTCACCAGTTTCTTGTCCATCTGCATCCCATACGATTATGCCATCGACAGAGTCGTCAAAAATGGCATCTTTCAACTGGCCCACACTCTCTCTACCGGTTATTTGATAGCAGCCATTTCACGGAATTTATTTTCAATCACGGTAAGATAAATATGTCAATATTCGGACCGATATCACATATTTTTTTCCAGGACCAAACTATTCTAATGGCATTTGGAATTGGTCTGGTTATTTCGGCTGTGATTGGATTTCTATTCTGGCAAGCTGGAATCAGATTGGAAATCGCTCATTTGCTTCTGATTGGTGAAGTTTTCATTGCCTGGGGTGCCAATTTTTGGCTCGGCACAGAAACATCCGTGATAGTCTTTAACCTGTCATTACTCTCCACTATTTTTGCCATGCTTTTTGTCAACGTTATCGTTGCACCTGATGTTGTCTCATGCCTAATGATTGAAAAGTGCATTTTTATGTTTTTACGAAAAAATATTAAAATAAAAGCTTTAATCTAATACACCACAACTCTTTTAAATACTATGCAAGATTGTAAAGAATATTAACAGCTGTTACAAATCAACAGCTGATGAAGTCTCAAAAGTCTTGCTGATATCATGTCACAAACTCCAATTTATGCTTATGTCCTCGCGTTGATTGCCATTTTGAGTTCTGGTAAGGTACCGATTATGCTCAAAGTGCATTTAAAATCCGGAGCTTTTTTCAGACTCCAAGGCGGAAACTGAGCCTTGCTTAGGTTGCCCAATTGACGCTGATCCTAACGATCCTTTTGCCAATGAAGCCAAGGAAAAAGCAACGAAATTCTTAGAGAATCGGCTGAAAACCGAGTACTCCGGCGTGACAAATGGCTTTGATTTCAGTCCTTGTTCCTTACAAATTGCATCCGTCGACAAGTATCAAACGCAGGTAAGCACTTCCAATTGCAATTTCACGACTTTTTTCCAAATAAATTAATGTTTCCAGGTTGTTGCCGGAATCAATCATTTCATGGATCTTACATTTAAATGGGAGAATTGTGGAGCAAATGTCATAGAAGTTTGCAAAGGAATCGTCATTTTCCAACCGCTTCCGAGCGAATGCCAGGAAAATCCGGATTGCCTTGAAATTATTCGTGAAAACGGAATCGTCTGCCAGCATGCTTAACTCTCGCAACCTTTCCAACCAATTCAGTATATATTTTCATAAACGAAATACATAAAATTATTTTAAAAATACGTTTAGCTGCATTCATCTTGGTCCTCGGCGACGACGACCTTGCCTCCGGATCGACAGGTTTCTTCTCCTGCAAATAATGATTTCACATATTTTTTTACAAAAATTATAATTTTTAATAAACTTACTCAATAAGCACTCGTTATTATACAGATTTCCATCAGTACCGCAGACAGGATTGTAAATTTGGCTGCATCTGAGACTGCAATCTTTGTCCACTTCCGGTTCCGGATTCTCATCTTGGTCAGCGACAACAGCTTCAATGCAGGGTCCATCATGAGCTACGAAAACCTCTTCTGTTTTGCCGCAATTTTTCGCCTCCAAATCACAGGCATTCGAGTAGGACTGCCCGTCAGTTCCACATACCTAAGCAATACTTTGTAATTACTGTAATTAAGTGTAATTAAAACACAATAATTACAGGAGCCAAAACTGCTGGACAGATGATGTCACACTCCTCTTCTTCGAAGATCACGGCGGAGGTAGGCAATTCCGGTTCTGGACAAGGTCCTTCAGTGAAGGTCAGTTCAACCTGAGAAATTAATTACAGCTTAATTAGGTAATTAGGTACTTAATGAACTTTGATTACCTTTTCAGCACACTCCTTGGCCTCGACCTCGCAAGCATTGCTGTATGTGATTCCGTCACTTCCACAAACAGGAGCATAGATCTGGGGACAATGTACCAAACATTCAGCAACAGGAGGCTGAAACGGTTCTGTAAACAAAAACAAAGCAAAATGTAAACAAACTTATTGGATTTAAGAAGGCCTATGGGCATGCATTTATGTTGGTATTTTGAATGCAAGTCTTGTCCAGGAAGCGTAGTGGCCTTACTTATGTAACAATACAGACTGGAGCAAAAAAAAACAAAGGGAAGCCTATTCTGGTAAATCCAGGCTAGCCACGTGGTCTCGAGTAAATGGCAACAACAACAAAGTAGCCAGTAGACCCTGAGTCCGTGCCTGCTAATCGAATTATGCCCATACACCCGCTCCCTCAAGAAGCTTAAAACTAATAGGCTAGGTTTTCTTTTTTCCTGCTCTCTCTAACTCTGTTTCACATGTTTGACCTTAAAAGAAACATTCTTACCTTCCTGCTCTTCACTGTCATTGACAACAGCTTCAATGGTTGGACAACGGCCTCTCAATTCTATAGTGATGTCTTCGTTTAAGTGACAGGCGATGGCTTCAAGATTGCACTGGTTGGCATAGGTAATACCGTCCGACCCACAAACCGGTTCCACGACGTCCACGCTGCACACGCTGCAATTGTAGGACACCTTGTTGAAGGAGGTGATCAGGGTGCAGTTGCACAACATCGGATAGACAGGGCAAAGGGAGTTTGAGTTAAGGGCCTGCAGTGATTGAAACAATTTCACGGGAAGAGAAGCTCTTCCAGGGCCTAGATAAAGTTATATAACATGAAGGGAATGGCGCACATAAAACAGTCTAGCGTTATTTTAAAGCTTGATGGCGATGTACTGCCTAGAAAAGGATGATATTTTTAAGGATAAACAGTTTTTTGGCCTTTCCAGATTCAGCAAGAAAAATGCCAAAAACATGCTGTATTTTTCATGGGCAGAGGTGAAAATGAATGCTGCTTTGTAAGTCCTTTAAAACCCCAGGAGATTTTGCTGCTACAGACCTTCTTTTCTAGCAAGTTTGGACATGCTTTAAGCATGTTTAAACTTGCATGTGGCTCGTGTACTCAATCTTTAATCGTCTAATTATCTAATTATCCATGGCTAATTAACACCTGAAATGATCAAGCAAAAAATCTTAATAAGCCTGCAAATGACTTTAATATAGCTTATATATTAATAAGACGGTCGTACTTTGACATGATCTTGAGAAAGGAGAATGTCACTCCCATTCCTAATAATGAGCTTTCCGGTTTTTGTGTTGTATAAGGGGATAATCTTAATGGTAAATAGCTAAATACCATGTAATTACCTCGGGCACTCTTTCTCTCGACCAGAGGCCTCCTCGTCTGATTGGGAATCTGGATCGGCAGAGCTGCATGCACCTTCATGCTCTACCTTTAGGACGTCATTCTTTCCTTCCCGACAGGCCTTGGACTCCAAAAGGCATGCATTGCTGTAAGTGTTTCCATCAGTTCCGCAAACCGGTTTAAACAAGAGAGTGCAGAAGGTTTGGCATCTTTCATTTTCCTGTGGCTCCTCTTCTTCCGTAGTTGTCGATTCTGAAAGAATAGAATTGAGGTTTCATGCCCGGGAGTGTCAAACTTTCAATTGACAAACGCAGACCTGGACATCGATTATGATAATGCATCTGTTTTTGATTTAACGGGTTTGCGAAAAAACATGTTGACGTAGAACTTATCGAGTGCTTTGGATGTTTCGTACTGGAAGAAGATAGAGGCCCAGAAGAGAGGGATGGAAGTGTGAGTGAGATTTTTTCAAAGGAGTGAGAGTCTCGATATATATTGAGCACAAAACTCTTTACATACTATTGATAGGAGAGTGTGCTGGCGTCAGCCATAAAGGAAATACATGAAATGGTCGTCGAGATCTTTGAAAGCCCCTCTAGAAAGGAAAATCAAAGCCTTTTTTGCTGTTTATACAAAGAAACAGGCTGGCTGCATGTTGCTTGGAAGGTTATAAAACACATCCTCTTTCCTTATTTTTTTTGGCTTGCTGTGGTGGTGGCAAAGAGGCAGAAAAAATGCCGAATTCGGTCCAGAGCAGCCAAAATAAGGGGGAATGAAAACTGTTGTTGTGTCCAGCAACAGCAACTTTCAGCAAATAGAAAAGCGAATGGCTGCATGGGAGTACTTTTATTGTTATTTGGTTGCTTGCCTCCCTATTTTGCTACATGTATTGTAGTCAAAATTTAAGCGACGACAGCATCTCCAACACCAAAGTCATCTGCCTGATCTTCTACCAGTTCAAAACGCCCAGCCTAATATAGTTTGTTTACATCGTCGCATTTTTGTGTAACGTCGTTTACTTTGAAACAGCGGCATTTAATTGAAAGAGACTTGGGTTTGCCCATTCAAAAAAGAGTCCGCGACCTGGTGACACGAACCTCTATTAGGGGTCTATGGAAAGGTCACAGAGTCACTGGAAAAAAGGAGATGGTGGAGGCTTTAAAGAAGCGACTATCGTTGGTGGTTTCGGTCTCAAAATAGAAAGGGCTTTAAATTTTCAGTGGTTACAATAGTACAAATGCTCTTGATGCTATGAAGTCACACATCCACAACATATTATTATTACCCTGGGGACATGACCTCTCTACTTTCTTTTTATTGTCCTTGTTGTACCAGAATACATTGTGCCTAGACATGTTTTGTCGACTTGTTGAGCTCCAGCTCCTCCTCCCCTTTCCCCTGAAGGATTATCTTGTGCCAAGAGAAGTCCTGCGTCTCTGGCCTGCATTTTATGCAAATAAGCTACCACAAACTACATGTACCTAATATATTTTTGAAAATCCAAAAAGGGGTTTCCATTCATGCCATAGCTAATTGGCAGTCTATTGTCCAACAAAAAAAAAGAAGAGAGTACAAAAAACTCGTGAAACCTCCCATGTTACATAACCAAAACAACATGGTGAACTCGTAAACAAATCTAGTCACGTATTTTGTTAGCTAGTTTCTAGACTCATTAGGTTTTAGGTTGTGTTTTGTCACGAGCCAGTCTGGTCGAACTGAAGCTTTACCCTCTTTTTCCTCTGATCCAGCGTTGGATTTACATGGACCATCATGGACTTTGTCCACGATGGATCTCTTAAGGCATGCTTCAAAGCTCATCACACATTCGTTGGTGTGAGTTTTGCCATCAGAACCGCAGACTGGCTTTAGAATCCTTGTGCATTTGAATTGACGGCATGATTGTGGAGGTCCCTCCTCTTCTTCATCTGTGGGGAAATCACCCAACGAAGCAAACAAGCTGGTCGAAATGATTGTTGACGACAATCAGTCAACATATGGGATTCGTCCATGGGAGCTTCGAATTGTGATTGTCGAAAGTTGTTCATGGACAATCAAATTCACCATGCACCCCATTGTTGAAGGCGGAAGTGCGACAGCTGACTTTTATTTAATGAACCCTATATTCAACAATCAAATTCTATTATGTGATGTTGTTCATGGTTGCTTGTTGAATTTTTCAGATTCGAGGGATCGCGAAATGCACTTTTGGCGTTCCGGGCGAGCTGCTGTGATTGTCTTTTGACTGTTTTCTTGACTGTTCCGAAAAAAACGATTTTGGACGCGGGCTATAGACGCTGACCTAATCTTCTTGATGGACGACCTGATTGACTACAATTTTCATGAAAAATGTCGCCTGCAGTAATTGCGAATCGAAAGGTCCCATTGTTGACCTGATTGGTTACTATCAGTATCCAGGCCCTGGATTTGGGCCTGTAGCAGGCCTGGCATGTGCCTGCATGCTTTGGGCTAGTGAGGCGTGTACCCTGAATGGCATAGTAAGACATAGATAACATTTTGGTGGATTATCTCGATAATACTGTCTATATTGTGACTGCTTTTTTCTACATAAAAATAGCTCGATAATGGTTATCGTTATTGACTACTTGCTTGGTTCTTTCATATAAATGATTACTTTTCTTTATACTTTGGTTTCGTTTTAAAATTCTTGACGAAAATGATAACGTTCAATGACAGTATTCTGTTGAAAGGTCGATTAGAAAATACTTTTGCTGGCTTTGTACTAGTGGTTGTCGAGTTGATTGTTCATGTCACAGTCTTACTTCCTGCTGTGCCTGGTCTTCCTGGGCTTGGCCTTGGAGTTACCTTTAGCGTTGCCTTTGGGTTCCTTCTTCTTTGGAGCAAGGACACTCTTGGGAATCTTGAAGGCTCCATCCTGGAAAAAGTGGTGTCGATTGTAGACGCTATCGAATGCTCATAATTAAAACAATCACTTACATCATCTGGCAGGTTGAACTTGATGGCAGAGGCAATGGCTGGACCATTTGAATCTTTGGCCTCCTTGGTAGCCTTTTTCGCCTGGGCACCCTTTCGTGCCTGTTCATCGTTCGAGGAGCTGGAGCTGGAGCTGCTCCTGCCTTCCATAATGGCAGCGTCCAAGGCCGATTCCTCCATGTCCTGGTACCTTTGGATGGCTGATTTCTGTGTAGGTGGCTTGGTCAGTGTTTCGCTGAAGGTCTGCTGAGTAGTGCTGCCACCAGCGACAACGATAGGCTCCTTGTCTCCAGGTGAGTTGACAATCACGCTGTACTTGCTAGTCACATTAGCAGAGACATCTGCAGCGACCATGACCTGGTCTTCCTGGTGGACAACGCCAGAGTGCTGTGCCTGCAAAAGAAAAATATTCATGTTTTGGGGCAACGATACTGTCACTGTAACTGCATAATCAATCAACTGACCTGAGTCAAGAGCTGCCCAGTGGCCATAGGTCCAGCAGGAGTCTGGATTGTCTTGTCAGCTCCTGAAGCTTTAACACCTGCAGCCCCTTCGTCCTGGCTTGCCTCCTCGTCAGGGTCTTCAGTGAAAACCATTGTTCCCTCCTGTCAATTTGAGTGATAAGTGTAGCATTGGGAAAATGTTGCTGATTGTTTGCTTGACTTACCCCAGTCACTTTATAGGCAACGTTACCAGTGCTGTCCTCTGTCTTGTCAGAGCTGATGTCTGAAACGTTTCCCATGATCTCAGTGATGGTCTCTTGGCGAGTCTTCTTGGCTTCAGGCTCACCCTCATCCTTGTCTTTGCTGCTTGGCATAGGCGTTGGCTCAGCGACAACCATTGGCTGCTGCTCACCTTCATCATCCATGATGTCTTCATCATCATCTTCAAGATCCTCTTTAGCCTTTTTGGCTGCAGCACGCTTTTTCTGGTAGGTGTCTCGACGACGCTGCTGCCTTGCTTGCTTGGTGATAAGTTTGGCCTCCTCACTCTTCCTGGCCATAGCGATCTCAGGTCCTGATGGCTTCACAATCGCCTTGATGGTCTGTGAAGATAATACATATATTGCGTTTCGCGCTGTGGACAATCAGTTAATGTAAATGACTTACATCCCACACATCCCTTGGAAACATTGGCTTGGTTACTCCAGCCTTCTGAAGCTCCTCGACCAAAGCCTGAGCTTCTTCCATGCTCTCGAGAACTTGACCTTTGTCCATGTCGTCGAAGATGAGCAACTCGATATCCTCTGGGAATGGCTCGTTCATGCCATCAAAGCTCGGGTCACTCTTGAGAGTCTCGGCGACGACGAGTTTCTTGGTCTTGGACAGTTCAACGTTGAAGTCCCACTTGACCTTGGGAATCTTATCGAAGATCCACTGAAACATGGGATGAAATCGTTACTTGTTGAATATAGTTCAATTGATTGTCGCAAACTTACAGCATGATTGGAGACAAAATCCACTCGCTCGGCCAGCAGGCGATGGGCCATTTCTTCCTGGCTGTCACTGTTGGTGATGAAGTCGCTGCTCAGGATATGTGTGCGACGAATGTTGGCACAGCGATCCTTGATGAAATCGCTGACATCCTTCGTCCCTGGAATCCTTTGCTTGCCAAGAGTCAACAGCTGTTCCAGGACAATCTTGACAATCACCATAGGCATCGGGAAACGTCCGTAGTCCATCTTGGTGACTCTGGTAGTCGCCTTGGCGAAATGGCTTTGCAACCTGACCGAAGCGAGGTAGTCCATGAAAGATGCCAGGACGACGTCGCTCTCCGGCTTGAACACCGGATGTTTACGGTACACCCTTCTCATGGTCTCGTAGCGGAAGAAATCGTGTACAATTGGCTGCTTGATGAGCCAGTCGACGGCCTCAGTGTACTTGTTGATCGGGAAGTACGTATTCAGTTTGTCTTCCACTTCGTTGTAGTAGTTGGGTGTTGGCGCCCTGCTTGTGGTGGCTCTCTTGGGCGGCGCAATAGACGCCTTGCTAGTGTCTGAGATTGTTGAAACAGCCTGTTTCACCTCAGCGAATCCTTCCAGAAGTTTTGCCATTTCGCGTTGGAACTCCTGAGGGCCAAATAAAATGATATGTTAGGCAACAGAATAACTTGATTGCCAATGTCACTTACAGCTCTGGTCATCATGGGCTCATCGTTGGAATCCTCATCAGGGATTCGCTGGTTGTGGACGTCGCTACTTGGGTCTTCCTCAGCAACGTCGTCGACGTCGTCCGTAATGAAGTCAGCAGAAGCAGGTGGTGTTCCACTTCCCCTTGAAGTCGATGGAATCTGCAGAGAAATTCATGGTCAACGTAGTCACCTCAGCTGAACAATCAATGATATCAACTCACCGGATCAGTGTCCCAGTTGATTGGCGGGGCTGCACGCTTCTTCTTGTGAGTGCCAGGACCACGCTCAGAATCTGTACTGGCGTCAGTGAGAACAGCGCTCGTTGATGGCATTGGGATGTCCTTGCTGTTGGAACGATCTTTCTGGCGGCCATGCTTGATGGCGAGAACTTCCTCCTCGCTGTCGAGAATCGGCAGTCCAGCCCCATCCACTTGGCGATTGTACTCATCGCGAATCTCGTTGGGGAAGTCATGGTTCCCTCCAGGATACCAGTGAGTTGGCAAGTAGCGAACGCCAGGGGCGACACGAGATCGAGTGCCATGGATCAGGTCGATCACGGCCTTCTCCTTCTCTTGAGTGGTCATGCCTTCCAAGTACTCGTTCATCTGGTCGACGAGCTGATCGAGTTCCTCTGATGGCACCTCTGAAATCATTTCGACATGGACAGATGAATCTGATTGTTCTTGATTGTCGAATTGATTCACTTACCAGATCTGACTAGGGCCACAAGGTACACAAGCTGTCTTCGTCCTCCAGGCGTGAATGAGACATGAATAGGCGACAAGCGACGGTCAAGTGTCAGTTTGACAACTCGCTCGGCCTGAACAAGGTTCAGAATGCCCTTGCGTCTGCCGCTGTCAAGCAAGTTGTTATGCTGGAAGCGACCTGAGTTGACAACATACATGATGAAGTCTGAGAAGGTCCTTGTGTCGCCAACATAAGGCGCCTCGAGGTTGGATTCAACTGATGGATTTCTGTTGTTGGAGGCCATGGCTTGATAGTCTGTTTGGTTTCTTCTCCAAAGTTGAATTATTTATTCCACGTGTTGACGCTTCGAAATCTCTTCGAAACTGAAAATCCCTTACTAGTTTCACGATTTTTTTCATTTCCCAGAAAAAAATATTGAAAAAATTAATTTTCGTCCCCAAAAAAACATTTCTAGGAAAAGTTCGCGAAGCGTCAACAATCACTTCAACGGTCAATGACAATCACACTTTTCTTTTCACATTCGGGCTGTTTTCTTCGAAGATTTTGACTTACCTGAAAAGTGAATAGAGACATATCGGTTAATATCACTTGAAATGGACTTACTGAGTTGTGCTTGTCACATGTTGAAATTTTGCATAGGCTAGTCATTTAATTCTTGACTAAACGTTTGACTGTAACAGTTTCAGATAATGTCAGTGCTTGGCAAGTCCTCTCCATAGCCCTGGGGAAGATGGTCAGACATGATCTTGGCAATGTCGTGTTGCGGGTAGTGCCAACCAAGGTGACGTCCGGCGTCATCATAGATGTTCTTGATGACATCGTCACTGAAGCGAGGAAGAATGCGCCAAGGTTCCTGATTCGCCCACTCCTGGGCAATGCCCTGGCGCAGGTCGTCTTGGTAGAGATCGAGATGGCCGTTCAGCTGAGCAAGGACATCTCTGACTTGACCGTAGTGACTGTGTTTCCTGACGCGCGCGTACAAGAAGGCCTCCAAGTATTCGTCGTTGTCGAAAGAAACGTAGACACTTTTCACAAAGGTGCCGTGATCGTTGGACTGCATGTCCTCGTCGACATGGAAATCGTCGATTCCCGACCCCCAGAAGGTCATTCTCAAGTCGAAATCTTGAAACAGTCCATGGCGACTAGTGTAGGTTCGATCTTGGAGCAGGTATCGAGGCAAGAAGACAATCACAGAATCGAAGTCGTTGGTCCTGGCACGCCTGAACACCCGGCGACACTCATTCTTCTTCATGATGGGTCTAATGTTGTAGTTGGCAGCCATTTTGGCACACTTTTTGTCAATTTTGAACACTGGAAAATTCGATTTCGCAAAATGGCGTCGTTTTTCTCGTTTCTTTTCGTTCCAAAATGAAATTGCGCCAAATTTCGATTTTGAAACGCATCAACAAACCGCTGTCGCTAATCGAAAAAGGATAGCCAGGGACCAGGTTCCTTTTTGGATTTTACGCGCAGAATATCAATTCTTCTCAGCTAAGAATCAAATCAACAATGGGGTCAACGGGCAAAAACAACCAATCAGCTGCTTTTTTTGACGCTAACTGAGACCAGTTTCGATTTGTTTATTTCCTTCGAAGATTTGGAAATTCGTGAAGAAAACTCAGAAAATGAATTAAATCTCGCGATCAGTGATCAGTGCCAAGCAGTGACAACAGCTATCAATCCAACATGGGCAGGAACAGGCGGCCGCCCAAGTTCAGCTCTGACTACCAGAAGTACCTGAAGCAAAGAAACTTCTGGAGGAAGGAAATCGCAGTGAAACGAAATCGTCGATCAGCTCCATCGGTTTGGCACAAGCATCATGAGGGCTGCGATTGTGTGGACGACCAGTCCTTGCTTCCTGTTGATCATTTGCAACAAATGCGTCGCCTGCGAGGACCAACAATTTCTACAGCGACAGATGGACTTACCTACGAGGAGACATGCTTGATTGACATCAGCGAATTCGAAGTGGAGTGCAGGTGGAAGGCCTACATTGCCGACATGCCTGATGGAACAAAAACAGTTCTGTATCGTCTGCGACCGAAACATCACGACCAACGTTCCGGTGGCACAGATCATCTCGTTCAGGAAGGACCTTCGCCAGGTAACGTTCATTTTGTGATGCGAACTATTGCCAAGCAACAGCATTGTTTCACCATAGGCTGTGCCAACCAACCAGGACCCTCAGGAATTCAGTCCCAGGCTCCATCGACATTGGTCTGCCCCAACGACGCGGACAACGAAGATTCAGACAATGAAATGGTCCTCATCACAGAGCCTGAGGACACTGTAGTCAACAATGGGGATTCCACTTCCACGTTGCCCATGGAGGTACATGTCCAAGCCAAAAAGCATGTCTCATGTGCAATCACCAGCGACTAGCGTCAATGGCTGCCAATTACCTCTGTTCCTATCATGTCAATGAACTGATATCAATGATTGTTGCAGGATCGAAATACATCAACACAGTTCCTGCCTGCGACTGGAGACAATGGAGTTGTAGTTGACCTCAGCAATGGATCGTCGGTGTTACTATTTGGCCTCGAGGAGGAGTTACCTACGGATAACGTTGATTGTCCAGACGAATTGCCAGATGGTCACTTCAGTGGCGACGAAGACATTGAGCGTGCCCTGGCGCAGCCGATTGTTGACGATGTTGTCGTTGATTGTCCAGATTCCTTGATGGACTCTCCTTTGGATGTGCACCTGTACGACAATGAGGAGTTAACGCGTTACGTGCAAGACTTTATCCGTCGTTGCAACAAGCATCGAATGAATAAGGGTCAACGTAGTGAAATGTGGTCGCTTGCTCGTGATTGGGAACTATTTGATCCTATCCAGATGCAATCGTATGACACATTGGAAAGAAAGTTGAAGAGTGCCCTACCAACGCCAACAGTGTATTGGAAGGTCAAGGACCACCAGACGGGCCAGATCATTTCTGGGAAAGGAGTGAAGTTCCCCGAAAAGCGATTCAAGAACAAGAGCCGATACGAAACAATGTGCGTTTGGACTAGGGTTCGACTACGTGACCTTATTCGCTTCCATGCTGGCCAACACCCTAGCGCTGACTTCATCGAAAATGGCAAGGTTCGCTTCAACAAGGTGCACTTGAGTTTCACTTACGATGGACTGGCCAATGGCAAAAGCTCAGCGGACAACCTGAACGTCATGGGAGTGCAGTTCAGAGGCTGCAGGCAGGTATACATACCATGCGTCAGAGTGGCAAGGCGACGTGAGAAGAAGAACCTGAGCAAATTCCTTGACCACTTTGTTCAGGAGTGCTGCCAGCTGGGTGTCCATGTCGACTACTTCTTGGCTGACGCGCCCATGCGTGCTTTTTTGAAAAGCATCAAAGGACATGCGGGAAGATTTTCCTGCGAATACTGCGAGGCGGAGGGTGAATGTCACAATAGAAAAATAGTGTACCCTGTTTCGTCCCTCAAACAGACCAAGCGATCACATGGAAAATGGTTACAGCATGTCGCAGACCTAGAACATCAACGTGAAAATGGCGGGTACAGTGACAGTGTCAAGGGTATCACTGGACGTTCCCCATTGCTCAAACTCAGGGGATTCGACATTGTCAGAAAGGCGCCAAGTGACCCATTTCATCGCGACTGGTTGGGGATTTGCAAATCAACGCTTTGGCGCCACACAGTGGGACTCTCCAAAGGGACAAACTTGTCCGCCCAAGGAAGACGCATCACCCAACAAATCAGCGACATCTACAAGAAAATCAACTTGCCAAGTGAATTCTCTCACAGATCAAGAGATATTGATTACGCGAATTTCAAAGGACATGAGTGGAAGTCGATGGCTGTCAGTTGTTTCCCCTCAATTTGCAAGCTAGTAGAAGAGGAGGCGGGTCATGCCAGTGCTCACGTGTGGATTCTCTTCATTTTCCTTGCGCTCATAAACTATGGGCCAAAGTGGGCACGAGATGAAATCTCTGAGGGTTACTTGATTGTTCTCCATGAGTTGATGTATGAACAATTCCAAGATGCCTTTGGCGAATCAGCTTGCACTTACAACTGGCATGCATTCTCTCATATGCCAGACATCACCAAATGTGGCACTCCAAGCAGAATGTCCACCGAGCCTTACGAATCAGCGTACGCCCAAGTGCAGGCAGCTTACAAGTCTGGCACTCGAAACATTGGCATCCAAATTGTTACGAACATGCTGGTCAAGAGGCTCAATCACACAGAGGGGTACGCCTGTCACAGACACCTAACAATGGAGCCACGAAGGAAGGATGTCAAATATGATGACTCCATTGTCTTGGATGACCACTTCAATTACTATCGCGTTGCGAAAGTGGAGGGGGACTTGTTGGCTGTCAATCCCATCAGGACTAAGCCATGGCAAAGTCCAACAGACCCAAACCTGCCAATGCGTTTGGTTGGTGTGTGCCTGCTAGCTGACACCAGTCCAGTGGAGGTAGTGATGAAGAGAGGTGACATTTGTGGAAAAGCTGTTGTCACTGCAGAGAACATCATCATTCCATTCTACAAGGAGTTATTGTTCAGCTAAACGCGAAGTGTCCTTCCTGATTGTTTAAATGATTATTCGTACATGTCCACATTTATTTTGATAATAGAAGAGAGCGACCACAATTGCTCTGACACATTCCAGGCCTTGAAGTAAATGAAAACTTTTTCTTTATCATTTGCAGATTCAAATTGACGCGACAACAATCAAGCAAACATGGACTCTCAAAGACTTGACGACTCAAGGGACCAGATCTGGGGCTCTTCCCAGTCTTCCCAGGAAGATGAGCCACAAAATGACAAAGAAATTCAGTGCGATTTGGACATGGAAGAGCTTGCTTACCGGAAGAAGAAAGCGGACGAGATGAAGGCTGCCCTTGTCGAAGCTAAACACGCTCAAAAGGTCGCTGAAGAAAAATGGCAGCACAGGGAACACGTTGACTCCCTGGCAGCAAAGTATCGAAAGGAACAGTGGGACGCTCACAATCAGAAGATGGAATCCTTGGTCAATGAGCGCAACTGTCTGAGAGATGAAAATGCTGCGCTGAAGAAGCAAGTCGATATGCTCGACAAGGCAAGGAAGGAATTGTCTATGGAAAAGGCCAAGGCTATCAAGGTTAGTGACACCAGGGAAGTGGAGTTGACCAAGGCCAAGCAAGAGTTGCGTTCCCTTCAACGCGAAGTAGCCAGACAGGAAAACAGCAAGAGCGCCAACGATCAAGCTAGCACTTCCAACATGACTGTCTCGAAATTGGTCGACAAGAAGCCTAACTATGGTGAGTATGCCATGCATATTGTTCATTGGATGCGTGTCTTACATTCTTTATTCTCCATCGCAGCGTACGTGGGGTCGCCCAAGAAGGATCCCAGGCCACTCAAGGAGAGGTACAGCAAGGACGATTGGGAGGACTACATTCGCAGGCGAAGGGAGGCTATTGCCAAACCAAGCGCTGACGCTGAGTTCAAGGCCTGGAAGTTGGGTGGCAAGAATTGGCGAAGCCACATCTCGCGATTCATCAAGGTTCCCCTGCCAGAGAATAAGCTGCCATTGCCAGAGAACTACCAGAAGAATTCTGACAAGAAAGAGTGAACAACCTTGAGGATTATCCACTTAACATTACAATAGCAAGTGTCAAGACAGAACACTATGAATAATATGTTTATAAATGTCGATATCATTGTCATTGAAGCAATAAAAACGTGAGAAGAAGTACTTGACTGTTCATGTCATTGTTCATTTGATTCTCGCTTCGAAATTGAAGAAATTGGACAGGAAGTGTCTTCCATCAAGAACAATCAATCAACAATCGCAACTGCATGGCATTTTCTTTTTTTTTTCTGGAATTCGTCAACAGGTATCACTCATCAGGGTAACAATCAAGTAACTAATCAGTTCAACAATCACAACCATCTGATTGTTGCTGATTGTTTATCAACAATCAGCTTCAACCGATTTGCTTCGTTGGGCAGTTTTTGTGTGAAATATTCTTAGTTCGATAGAATCTATTGAAAATATCGGTTATGTAAATTAGTGTCATCATTTTTTCTTTACCTTTTTCAGGACATTGGCCGTCGCTGGCTTTAGTTATTGTAGTTCTCTCTCGACAGGCGCTCAAATTCATTACGCAAATGTTGGAATAAGTCCTGCCGTTAGATCCACAAACTGGACGAAGGATTTTGGTGCATTTGAATTGTCTGCAATTGTCTTCCACCTCTCCTCCTGAAAAAAATAGGAAAGTACAGTTCAGTTCCAG
>JAAUYL010007535.1_pt1 | contig 16812 bp, 11 predicted proteins | sample 7278011 | NCBI WGS metagenome assembly JAAUYL01 (sample SAMN14350225, study PRJNA611818) | marine sediment metagenome | isolation source: surface marine sediment (1.8m) | place: French Polynesia: Moorea | collected 2018-08
AATTAAAGTAGATTTCATCAAAATTTCAAGTCATTTTAGCTGTACTTAAAGTTTATCAATCTTGATTTCAAATCAAGAAAAATGAACTTAACATGCAGATGACATTGGTATAAATGCCCTGATAGACCATTAATTTGTAGTCTGCTGACAAAGCTGCACCATGGCCACTTTTAGTAACATCACACTATTTTCGTTTTTTTCCTGCATCACTCACATTTTTGGTTTTTAGAGTGCTGCCCTCTTGTCATTTCGTAGGAAATGGCTTGGAAACAAGTAGTACTTGTATAGGCCTTGAAGATGGACCGGGCCAAGTGAGCTAGAGCTAGGTTTGTTGGGCACTGCAGATGAATGTTAGTGGCTAATCCACCAGCAATGTCAGTCCTTTTCTGAATGTTGGGCTTTTTTAAAAATATATGTACCTACCACGTGACTTTTTAAGTCCTTTTCCTTGGGCAAGCTTGTCCATTCACTTTGCAAACTAATGAGTTCTGCTGAATCTTCAAGAATTCCACTAAGTAGTAAGAAGGCCTGGCCTTGGCCTTTATTGGGAAAGAAGAAGTATATTTAGAACTGTAAGACCACCACCACTAATGAACTAACCTACGTATAGGGAGACTCTGAGAACTGCGCCCGCCCTTAAAAATAAGTGGGAACATTTTAACAACCTTAAGCTTGTCCTTTTCTAAGATGCTATCGAGATTGACCTAAGACTCTATCTAGTATCTAGATGACCTGGTTGCCAGACTATTGCCAGCACAAATCTGAGGCAAAAAAGGGAAACAACTATTAGATGCTCAGATTGCAGCAGAAGTCTCTATCTTATGAGATCTATGTAGAGTCTTGGTCTCTATTTCGAATCTAGCTCCAAAACATGAATAAGTCTTTGGCAATAATAGCAAATATGAATCTTGACAACCAACAACTAGACTTTGGTTCTTCTGTATAATGTAGCATTAAGTCAGAAGTAAAGTAAGCGGATTGCAGCTAATCCCCATATTGTTGCATCTTATTGACTTACATACTACATGCTGGAACTACATATTATTTAGTGCACAGATATATTCTAGTAGTGGCCATGCACACAGCAAATAATAATATTATTGCTGCTCTTACTTCTGCTATCTGCCAGACCCAGTCTCTGCATAGAGACAGCTTATCTATTTGGCAGCAGGACCTGGGGAAGCTAAATACAAGTGAAGACTCATGTTAGAAAACTAACTAAAGCTTAAATACATTCACAGCTAGGCATTGATAGAACCATCAATGCAGAGAGTTCTTTAAATACTTTAATGGATTCTGTAATGGCCTTGCCACCTACTGGGAATCAGGAAAACCGCTGCCTGGGCTTCTTTTCCTTTTTTTCTTGGGAGAACAATGCATTGCAGCAGGCAAACTCAAAGCTCAACTATTGGTTTATTCACCACTACAGTACCCCAATAGTTTCTGTTCTGTTTTTACTGCTGGCAGATTAGAGAGAGATTGTCTCCTCTCCAGCTACTACTAGATTGGACCTCTCAGGGCAAAAGTGTCAAGTTGGATTTTTTGTGCCTTTTCAGGAGGAGAGCAGAGGGCCCCCTGCAAAAAAGTTATGTGTTTTTGTTGTCGTTAGACCAGAGCATACAAGAAAAAAATAGGAGAGGGTAGTTGTACGAGAAGTATGGAGAGTATAAACACCATGTGGCTGCTGCTGGTTTGGTCCTAGTACAAGGCTGCCACCATCTTGAAGGTCATAACATGAGGGAGTAAGTTGAATTATGCCATTTTAGCAAGTGTCGCGGTAGCAAAATGGCAAAATGCTGATTTCAACAACGATACCAACTTATAGAAGGAGGCCTCCCAGGGACCCAGTGAGGTTACTCCTGGCTTCTAACCAGTCCCAGTACACAGCCCTGTGTGGCAGAAAGACGATGCCAGCCATAGCCACCATGGCTCTAGACCTTTGACAATAAATTGTAGGTACAGCACTGCTAGCGCTAGCTCTTGGTTTGCTGGTGTGTGGTGCCCTGAAAAATCTACAACACATAGGGGCATGTTGCCTGTATATGTCCCTGGCTAGAAGAAAAAAGGGTGTTGACTGTTGAAAAAAGAAGGAGGAGGCCTCCTTGAAGAAAAAATGTTGGAGAGGTTCTCTATGTGGCATCCAGTTTCAGTCTTGAGAATTCCATGCCTTTTGTTTGTTACTAGCAGATGCAAGAATTTTCAGCACATTTGAGCACTGATTTTCCTGCTCCATCTTTAGTTTGCACTGCATTCTATGCTCTATCGTCTGCAGGAAATTTATTTGGAACAGCTAAAACAACTGCAGTTCTTCTGCATTGTGAACCTTTTTTTAACAATTGAAATTTTAAGACAAAAGGAGGGACACATTCTAGACATAAATACATAGAAATAGCCTGGAAGATGAATTATCTGTGCAAAAAATATAAAGGGAAGAAGCAGGAAATATGGTTCAATTCAGCTGAATATACTTGCTGCTAGTACTTGTGAACACATGTGACAAAAATGGTTGGGAAAAAGAAATTTGAATTCTGCAAACACACATTCTCGACATTCAAAAGAGGGAACCAGTGGGTGGGTGGGTGCTCCCATTTTGTCAACAAACCTTTTGAATTCCTGGGGAAAAAATAAAACTTGTGAAACAGCAAGTTTGCACATAGCAAAAAAGAGCTAGACGACCACATTATTGTACTGTCCAAGTCGCACTTAAAAAAACTACCGACTGGAGGTTTTTTTGGCTCACCTTTTTTCCCCTATACTAGTAAAATGTACACAGCTCAAGTCGAGGTTCATTTTTCAAAGCTGTCATAAAAGTGGAACGGGTGTAGCATACAAAGCAAAGCCCAATTCTAGGCCAGCATCTTGGCTACATAGATGTTTTCAAACTCTACAAATCAACCTCACCAACAACAATAAAGTAAAGGTCAGAATGTGAAAGCCCCAAGAAATCTCCCAAGGGACCAAAGTGTTTCTTATTCACATGACCCTCTCTCCTCTTCTCTCACTCAACTTGGTCCTGTCAAAGTTTTTCCTTCCAACGAGAAGCTAACTTGTACACTCACGTTGTGTCGAGTAGTCGACCCCACTAGAATTGCGACATGGGGTAAAGCCTAACTTTACCCTGTATTTTCATAGAGGCTCTCTCTTCTTTGTAGTGGGGTACCAACTAACAAACTTTCATCCCAGGTTCTCTCTTCTTCAGTTTAGAAGAGCCAGTTCCTTTATGTTGCAGCCATGACCTCCTCGTCCAAAGTTAATGTTCTGTGTGCCCGAGTTACCAGACTACTCGGTCCCATCTCCCCCAACACTTGTGAAAAGGAGCCACTTTGGTGGGGGCCCAAAAATGGGCTATAAAAAGCCACCCACATCAACGTTCAATTCGCATCCACATAATTTTGGTTCATTAAGCCTAAACGTTGTCATGATTAATTTAAAGGAGCTTAGATACTTTAGAACTAAGAAGTTTGCTCATTAGCCCACATGACTGATATTAATGATATGGCTGTATACAGAGTGGTGGAACAAAAGTTTTTTTTCATAGTAATTAATTAGCTGATCTTGAATAAATGCAGTGAAACTATTAGTGGGGCGGCCCAGCATCTAACAAATCCCCTCTGACTTTGCAAACATTTTCAATCCTAATATCAGAACAGGTGTGGCTTGAAATTGAGTTCAATTAGATTCTACTTTATTAGTTGGCAAACAAACAACACGTGGGTCTAGCATGTGACTGCCTATATAACTTTGTTAACCATGACTGTTGGCCAGATATTGTTTCTCCATATTCACTCCTTCCATTTCAGTATGGAAAAACAACATCCACTCTTCCCTAGAGATTTTCCCGCCTCCTTCTCCTCATAAAAAGAGGAGGCTGCTGGTCTATAATTACATACAATAGAAAGCCCAGAATGCAACAACAACAACAACAACAGCATTGAGAAACATAGCTGCTGTTGGGTTAGATTAGATGGACCTGGAGAAAGATTTCCAATGGCAACAATGTGCATGTGAGAGTGTTAGTAGTGCGGCCAGATAAATGTTCTTCAGCATTATACTCAAAAACTCTCCACTCCTTTCAGGCCCCCAAAAAAGTTAAGCATACTCGTCCTATCCACCCAATTGTTAACTTTTTTGACCATATCCTGATCACAATCAAGAAAACATTTGCTTTAAAAGTAGAGAACCCAGGTACTTTTGCTAAAGAAGGAATTAGTCTTGTCCGAGTGAGAAAGAAAAAGAGCCACAAAAAAGTGTTGAAACAGTACCTTTATAGGTTCTCAGCAAACAAACTATGCCATCTATTGAGCAATTCAGAGTCGAGGCCACCGTATTACTGCTTTTGTTAATTGTGTTTTCTATATATTACTGATATTTTGGGATTCCCAGAACGGAAAGAAAACAAACATGCTCTCAAATTACTCGGATCTCCAGTGACAAGGAGTGTTGAGTCAGCAGTCTTGTAGCAACATGTGTTCCGCTCTTCTCAGCTTTTTTCCATGTTTGGCCTTAATAGGAGCCACTTCTTGTTACAGAACTGGCAAAGTTGGCATCAAAACAGTCTCTATTGAATCCAGCAAAAAAAAGCATCAGCCTTGTTGGTTGCTGTCTTCTGAAAAAATCATCTCTCACCAACCTAATCAAGCATGTTCTTAATTTGGATAGGAACAAAGTACGATTGGCAATACCATTACAATTGGAACACATGTATTGGTTTGTTTACATTTTCACGTGTTTGTTTATGTACAACAGGAGATGGAGCAATCATTGTTTTTTTCTCGCTCCGATGGACCATTCACATGCTATTGAGCTAATGAAGGTTTAATTGGCCTCCCAGAACCCTCGCCAATGGCGTCGTTCGCCGTGGTCTAGTGGTAGCGTTCTAGACAAATTTTCCCCAGGTCACGGGTTCGAAACCTACTCAGCATTCATGTTTAATGCATGTTCTGTAAGTTGGTTGTTAACCAATAACCCAGAAGGCTTTCCAAAATGGCCTGCATACACGACTGCTATTGCCGCTCCTTCCTTCCTTTCACCGTCAAGCTTTAGCTACTACCTACTAGTATGCATTTGCGTCATGGATACCATTGGACAGAACTACAATATAGACTAGAAAATAGGCCTCTGACCATTATCTGTTTGTGTCCCTGGTTAAAGAGCGTTGCACCCACGAGACCGTACTTTCTCCCAAATGTGGCTATTGAACAGCTTTTTCTTCTTTCTTTTTCAGATGACGAGGCCGTTGGATTTCCATGAAAATGGCTAACGACAGCAGCCTGGCCACCACCGTAGCTTGTCATCGCTTCATAATGGCTTAAAATGGCCTCTCCTCGTAAAATGGACCAAGGTTGAGGTCTCTCGCAAAAATCAGAGGCTGAGCTGAGCGACCGCATCGTCGAGGTCACCTGACAATTATTAACCGCAAAATCAGACCACATGACCACAAAAAAGTGTGCTTTTACTTGACATCCTACATCAAACAAGGCTGTCGTCTGTTCGTTGACGAGGTCGGAGGTTGCAGTACAGCAGGTTGATGATGAAGTTAACCACCTGCATTGAGGCCGCGCGGCCTCGACGGCCTCGGAATCACAAAGGAGACGCAGAGAAGAAATTACTTCTATTGAGCCATTGATTGTCATTTCACTGAAATGCCACCATTGTGTGCCACCAAACAAACAAACAAACAAACAATGACCATTGACCATTGACTGGTGGTGATACAAGACGATCGCCTGCATGGCCAGCATGAATGAGCCATTTATTGCGGTGTTATTAGTGCTTGGCGGCCTCGCGGACGCAGCCTCCGATGGCCTCCTCCATCGACATGGTCGCAGTAGCATTGCCAACAACAACAACAACCCAAAAGAAATCCATTTGGCTGGCATATTCCCCATCAACGGGGTGGAGGGCTGGCAGGGTGGCCAGGTAAAAAATCAAAACAAACTCCCCCCTGAACCTGTGAACTTTTGTAAGCATATTCTAACTTCACAAGAAAAGGAGTCGACGAGAGATGGAAAAGTTTGGAGTTAAAGAGAATATACTAGCAGGGGGAGCAGGACCTGCTGGGAACTCAGTTTTCAGTTTTCAATTGAAGTCTTTCTTAAGAACTATCTGTGTTACATACATGTTGGATGAGTTTCAGCTCTTCAGTTCTGCAGCAGCAGAGTTGATTCCCAGTCTAGGAGTTGCCCAACTTAGAAAGATACTCCACAATCAAGGTCTCCAAAAAATCTGCATCTTTGGTGACTAGGCCTACTAATGTTTTTACTACGAGATTTTGTAGGATGGTTGTAGTGGCAGTACTTTTTCTAGCATCAAGGATGGCAGCATTATTCAATTTGCTGTGTTCTACACAATTCCTCCTTCTTTTCTCTTGACTTTCCAGCTTCCAGTGAGACTGTGACTGTAACACATTACATGTCGCAAAGCAGCAGAACTTAAGTATTATAACACTACTAGGGCAGTTCTTAGTTAGAAAATAGAAATCCAAGGTCACCTACCCATTGTTGTCAACCAAAACCAAACCAAACTTGTATTAAAACTAAGTATTAAGATATGATTCCATTGAAGCTTGCTTTCAAGATACAACAGCATGCACTATTTCCTTTCTTGGAAAGGCGACAAGAATCTCCTTCCTCTGTAGCATTTTTCTGAATGTATTTATAGTGAAAAAGCAGTTTCTGTATGTCTATGGCATTGTGTGCAAACCTAAGCCCCTAGCTCTTCTCTTGAAAATACACAAGCAGAATAGTGTCACCTTCCAACTCTGCAAACAATTTCCATCTGTAAAACTACATCACAGCAATTTCAATATTTGGGATCTTTTGACACTTTCAATTAACTGCTTGATTGCTGCTTTAGAATGTCCAGCAGTATCATTTTGGGAAAAAAGTTTTAGCTTTTTCCAGAGCAAAAAATTTTATTGGCACATAGCCTCCTCTTTCATTGTGAAGTTTCATGTCAGTCAAAGTAAGAGTTGGTGACTGTCTGTGAATGTGTGTAGGTTGCCATTTTGTGTTGCAGACAGAATTTTATTGAAACTTGTGTCAAAAAGTTCCTCCTCCACTTCCAACTTCCAAAAGAGTCCCAAAGTTAGTTGACATAATGCTATAATACTCTATTCAACTCAGGTCTCCCACGTGATGTTTTTAATACTCAGAGTCTAGCTGCCAAATGAACTGGAAGCAAATATATTCTCTAACTCAGCTCTCTTTTTTGCTCATGTTTGTTTTGCTCTGATATTGGCAACAGAACAGCATTCATATCAGGAGGTTTTTTGTATTTGAAAGCAGTGACATTTTACCAGGGTTGCACAAATCATTGATAATTTTGAAACATGCATTTTAGCTACTAAAATGCACTGGAAGTGCAATTCATTTTACAATCTCCAATGTTAATGGAGTATGGACCAACCAACAAGTTACTGAAAGCTAATTTCAACGTGGTCAAGTCAAGATAGATGTCCCAAGTTTTTCACTATTTTTTCCATTTCCAGGCCTGCGAGCCAGCGGCAAAGTTGGCCTTACAAGATGTCAATAACAAGACGGATCTGCTGCCAGGATATACACTGAGGCTACACTGGAATGACAGTGGGGTGAGTAGAGTCTGCCTGATCCATTGTGGTGATGGTGCTATTTTATTTCCCTCATATCAAATGCATTTGCTGTTTATATGGGAAATCTGAAAGCATCCTAGGTCCCTTGGGATCCCTAGGATTAAAGTGAAAGCATTTTTCATATCAGGTGTCAATTGATTATTTTCACTTACTTAAATGTCATGATGGAATTGAGCAGCAGTAATAAGATTTTTTTGAAAAGATCTGGCCTATTTTCTGTTCTTGCAGCAAAGCTCACATTTTTTTGCTCTGTCGAAAAAATGCCACTTGGAATTCCACAGAACAGTTTACATTGCTTGTTTGTGCTAGTAACTTAGAGAGGAAAAAATGTGAAAATTGAATAAGTAAATATATAGGCTTTAGTTAATTGTAGTTGTTTACAAAAAGCAGCTAGCCAGTGACCAAGTCCCGAGGGAAAGTGATATTTTTGGCTGTGGCGCTCATTAAGTTGTGACCATTGTTTTGTGGCTTTGTTTTGTTTTGCTTTTTTTCTTGTAATTTAAAGTCTGATTTTTTGTACTGTACCCACCACTTTAAGCCTTTTTTATTTAAAAGTGTATATGAGCCTTAATCGATTTTATCAAATAATTATAATTATAAGTGGTTGTGACTGGAATACGAGAATAAGTATGTATGGAAAATTGGGACCAGCTCACAAACAACAGCAAATTGCTTATTCCGACCATGCCCCCTTTCCAATTTTGAGGGGACGATGGTGCTGCCAACTTGTAGAGGGACAGTTGACAACAATGGCCTATGCAGCAAAAAAGTTCTTTTTAAGTTTCAGGCACCCAGTCCCAGACTTTTTACTTTTCCTTGACAAATATAATAACAAGCAAATTATTGCCATTAGACTGTTGGCAAATATACTCTCTGCCCTGTCGTTCTGCGAGTGTTTTGAGTAGGACCATAGAAAAAATATGAGTAAATTCCGGCGGAAAACGCCGGTTTTTTGAAAGGTCAATTATATATTTTCATATTTATGTAGAGGAATGCTCGTGGGAAATATCTATGACATGGCAATAAAAATGGACTGACACTTTTTTGTAGGTGGAACCTCACGGATGAAATATGTGAATCATTAAATTATTTCACCATTTTCAGAATGAAATACTGACACCATTAAACCCTTTTTGGTCTGGCCAGGGCAATAAAGCAAAATTACAGGCATATTTTTGCAGGATCATGACTGGTTGCAGAATAATGGATTTTTACTTCACCAAGAAAACTTGGGAAAAAAGAGGCACCACTGTGCAATCATAAATAAAAATGAAGCTCTCAAGTTTCATTATTGTTTACCCATCAAACCAAATCATGCTGCTCCTGGATGGTTCCCTGACAAAACCCTCTTCACAAACTTTTCATCCAGGGGGAATGGGCATTTGACCTAGCACCGAAATACGTAAACAAATGCATTTGTTTACTTATTGTTATTCATCTCCCATTTCTGCTCAATTGGTCTGAGACACAACCATCTACAGCTCATTTCATGCCACAACGCACATACTGAACACTAGATTTAGATTTATTATACAACCATCATGATAAGCCAGGAGGGTCCCCTTCGGAGACCCTCAGAAAAAAACTAGTTGTGAGGCTAACATTTCTTGTCATACACAGGCAAAACAAACAAACACAGCCTGCAAGTAACTTGATACACCTCTTAACAACAGCAAAATGGCGCCAAAAAATTGGCCAATGCTGGTTATTTTCTCTATAATAATGTATTCTTTGGCCCCTTTTTTCCCTGCAAAAGCAAAGATGATCCCCTCTCTCTCCTTCTTCTATAAGCTTTCACATTCACATTTTGCTGCTGCTTCTGCCGCTGTTGATCCGTCCATGTCCCAACAAAATGAGTTTGAGTTTGAGCCCTAAATAGGCTTGAAAGCAGGGGGTGCTAGTAACCTAAAGAGGCCATTTTTGAAAACCTTTCACAGTGATTCTATGGCCATTTTAGGTTTCTTGCACCTTTTCAAAATATGTTTTCAAATTTGCATACCATTACCGCTGTTGTCACCTGAAAAAAGGTTTGTTGACATATTTACAATTTTGTTTGTTTGTTTACATTTTCAGTGCGATGCCGGTCGGGGAGCGGCTGTCATGTATGACCTCTTGTACAATACTCCGCAGAAGGTTTTGCTTCTGGCAGGATGTTCTACAGTCTGCACCACTGTCGCCGAGGCTGCCAGGATGTGGAACTTGGTGACCGTCTGCTACGGAGCCTCCTCTCCTGCATTGTCAAACAGGTTATAGTTATTTTTTGCCAACTTAACCACTTCCGGATCCTCTTTTTTGGCTATTTTTCTTGTCCTTGTTTGCTTATGCAATACTGAGCAAACATATTGAGGGCAGCCTTCATGATTGAAGGCCGTGCGGCCTTTTTCTCAAATTTGCCCCCGGCCATCGGCCGCAGAAGTATCTATGTATTTCTTTATGAACAGCCGAAGGCCAAGACGGGGCAACAGTCTTGAAGAGCAGCTTAACCAATGAATAATCATGGTGGCCTTGCCACTTTTTTGCCATGCAAATTGGAGCTGCCGTCGCAAAAAAAGGCATTCCGCTGGCGACTTTTCTAAGATTAAACTTTGAACATCTATTTTTTCCAGGAAACGCTTCCCCACGTTGTTTCGCACCCATCCATCGGCAACGGTTCACAACCCCACGAGAATTCGAGTCTTTCAAAAATTCAACTGGTCAAAAATAGCCATCCTCCAAGAGGCTGAAGAAGTGTTCACAACAGTAAGCAAAAAATCATGGAAATTAATTTGGTAGCAGCAGTTTATTGCCGCTCTAACCACTATACCATCAAGGTCAAGAAAAAAGCAGCAGTTGGACTTAAGGACCATGTCAGAAAAAGTTTAGCCAAAACCAAAAATAGATTTTTGTCAACTTGGATAAGATGCTATAAATTGTTTAAGCACGCCGACACTTCGACAAAAATGCTTTCAACAAGTATAAATCCATTTTTGGATTTGGATTTGTCCGCAAATTTTCTTGGGGATTCCCAGTTAAAAGAGTTCCTGGAACTTTTTTTTCTGGCACAGGACGGAACAAACGATCATGGTACGCGCGATGAATTTTTCATGTGAGCGAAGCGAAGGATACTTAAGTAGGTGTCCAAAGTCAGAGTCTCCAGCGGAAGCAACCTCTCAGATTAGGCTTAGCTTCGCTCGCGACGCTTGCTCCGTTGTTCAAGTGCTGAAATCACCCTGAGAATTCTTGGATTTCCCGCCAAAAATCCATGCAAATTGGATATTTTTCGGTGGCCTGGGTACAGAAATACTTCTGAAATTGGCGGGAAAATGTGCATTCCCAATTTATTTTGACACAAATTGGCGTTTTCCGTCAAAAGTTTGCTCCAGAAATCCAGGGAAATCATGGAACCTGAAGCCGGAAGTGTCCTGGAACTTCCTGAGAAACTATGAAAAATGCCCCCAATTTTTCATCCCAGGTCTAATGGACAAACTTTTTTTCCATCTCCCTGCTGAACTACATAAACTTGCCTCTCTGTAGTGTGGCCACTAAATAATTAGTAGATTCAGTGGACGGTTAGTTCTGGTTTGTGCCAAGATAAAAAATCGTCTAGCATTGCTATAGACTATTGTCAAACGCAGACTCAGGACACTAAAAATTGGATTTCAATGCAGTTCTTTTCACACTACCATTCGTGTTTTGGCAGCGAATTCAGATAGTTTGTTTGTATGTTTTTCAAGCCTTGGAGCTCCTGGTATCTCTACGAGACATGGCAATTGTTGGGGTTAGTTTAGAGGTTTGCCAACAAAACGAAATACACGAGAAAAAACTGAAAACTACGATGGAAACTTTTATTTCTCAGTGCAATTTTGAAGCTCTCACCACCAGATATCCGATTTTTCCCGGAGAACCTACTGGTCTCCTCATATAAGACCTACATAGATGGGCCCCATTGTGCTAGAATCTGATTGGCTGAACGGTAATGGCTCCCATTTTTCTTGGAAATTGATTGGCCAACTTGAGACAAATTGCCCAGGCATTAATTTACATACAGAGGAGATATGTTTTCAATATGTTGTTGCGTTGCTGGGATTAAGGCTAATCTGAAGATACCCACTTCATTTTTAGTACAGGTCCTTGTCATGTCTTAGTATATAATTAATTAATTACTTAATTGACGAGCAGTTTTCCAGATGAGAAGTGCTGAGGCCTCCCTCTTGCTGCCACTGAAACATCAAAGTTGGTAAACTAAACTCCCTGCCAGCTACAACCTTTGCAGTACAGGATTATGGCTACCATATCTAATTAAACAGAGGGTGCATGGTGTTTGTTTTCATCTATTTTTAGGGGAGGATATTTGGCAGCCGATTTTCTGGAAACTTTGCAGCTACATTCAGCTCAGATCAGTCTATATGTGAATTCTAGAGGTGAATAGGGCTTATTAAATATATTGGTTTTACATTTACCAAGATAGCATGGGTATAGCCATGATACACATACAAGGAGACTGTAAACAAGTCTGAGCGAGTTTGAACGAGTTTGAACAAGTTCCTGGCAAGTTTGTTCTTGTCTGGAGACGCCGAACGAGTGGGGCTGGAGCAATTTACACCGGCTGTTCATGTAGATATGTTATACTCATACATGAGCGCGGTCAAACATCTGAGGGGGGGGTGCAGACAATTTCGAAGGGGGGGTCCCCCCGAGGGTTGCAAGGATTTAGGGTAATTTTTGGGCGAAATTTTTGAAATTTCACGAAATTTAAGTTATTTTGCCAAAAAAGCTAAAAATTTCACGAATTTTTTCGAATTTTCACCCAAAATTAGCGAATTTTGATAAAAATTTATCAATTTTTATGAAATTTCAAGTGTTTTTAGTGAAAATCTGGCGGGGTCTAGGCCAACCCTAGGGGGGGTACAGCTCAGGTCTCCCCCGCTCTAGGGGGGGTATGGCGGGGTCTGTTCCCCCCTGTCCTCATGTATGGTTATAATTGTTTTGCTTTCCATTTTCAGACCCTGGACGATTTGGAAACACGGACAAAAAAGGCGGGAATCAATATCGCGACCCGACAAAGTTTTCTACGCGATCCCCAAGCGGCTGTGGCCAATCTCAAACGCCAAGATGCAAGAATAATCGTCGGGCTGTTCTACGCCAAAGCTGCCAGAAAAGTCCTGTGTGAAATTTACAAACAGGTGAGAGAATTGCTCTCTTGGACACATTTCACATCTTAGTAAACGGTGTCATGGCGCCAACGCACGCCATTCTCTCCAGTGACTCCTGATTTTGTAACCTTTCAAGAGAAATTTGAATTTCAAAGCCTGTCCTTCACTTCACAGGTTTCACATTGAAATAATGGAAACCTCAAAATACCTTTTGGGAATGCGATGAGTTTGAAAAGCTGGCTTCGCAAATCATTATTCTTCGTCCCCTTTTTCGGTTTCCTCCTACGGGCATGCATGCATGCATTAGCTGTCATGTCACCGATCCTCAGTCAGCCAGAGAAGCCTCCATTCTACATACTAAATCTGGGCTCAGAAAAGTCAATGGCCCAGATATTTTCTAGAACCAGCGACGACGTCGTATTTTTGTGTTCGTCTAACGCCTTTCTTTCACCTTTGCGGGAGCCAGCAAAAGTCTACATAAAGCCAAAGAAAAGATGTGTGGTTTTCACTACTCTTTGGGACTCTGTGTGAATCAAGCCCTAACTAATGTCAATAAATTTGGACCTGTGGTAGAGAGCATTTTGTCGGCTGACGTCACGATTGACACAGAGTGACGCCACAGCTGTTCGCAATGTTTTGTCTGGTAGAGTAGATCAAAATTATAGGGAGGTCTCTCTACCCAGCAAAGTTTTTTGGGTGCCTATGGAAGGAAATGAGACGTGAAAGCTTAGACTTCTGAGCTGAAGATTTCTTACATGTCAACAGCCCTTCTTCCACATTTTTTTGACTTGTCACTCCAAAAGTCAACATGGGGCTTTGCCAGCCTCTTGGCTTATTTTTGCCATTTCAAATGTGACTCGAATGCCGAGAGGGGAAGAGAATTTCTCGCGCGCCTCCTCAATTTTCTCCCAATTTCTTATCTCTCGCTGATTTCATTGTCCTTTGTAGGTCTTCTCTTGAAAAACCATTTTCCATCATTTTAAAAAATATTAGCATTTCTGAAGAAATGATGAAAAATTCAGCAGGCATTCCCCCCCTGCCATGATTGGATTTCGATAAACGTCAAAAGATTTTGCTTTGATTTTTTTCCCGAAACCACAAACCTTTTGTTTATGTCTGGCAGCAGGCTTCCCCACGTAGCAAAAAACCGCGCTGTCCATGGTCTCAAAGCTGGCTCAGCAGTGTCAGTTGTCACACTTTATGTCTAGTGGGGCAATATTGAATCCAATCCATTGATAAAACTGAAAACACCAGGTCTTTTCAAAAAGAAGGGGGAACTGTTTGGAACACAACAATAAAACGTATAGTGTCTGAAATTTTGTTCGTCCCACTGACCTACTTGAAATCTACTCTTTTTCCAGGGCCTCTATGGACCCAAGTATGTGTGGTTTTTCATTGGTTGGTACGAGGACGACTGGTTCCAGAAACATTTAGAAGAGGAGAACATCAATTGCACAAGACCCCAGATGGAAGAAGCGGCCGAGGGTCATTTTACGACGGAGGCGCTTCAGTGGAACCAAGACCATTCACCAACCATTTCTGGCAAGGTATGATCATTAATTGGAAAAAATGTGTCAATTTTCACACATTAACGTCAATCATGAAGGAATTTCTAGTTGACTCAATTGTTGTGGGAATTGTACGTGGACTGTTTGATTTAAATTGTTAGTTGGGCTGCACTTTCACCCCACTAAATTAATAATATATGAAAGTACTCAAGAAAGGAAAAGGAGGGAATAAAAAACTTGATCTATGCCCAGTGTTTGTGAACAGGTGAACAGCAATTAGAGAAAAATAGCTTTTGGCTGTCATTCTGACTATCTGTTTATACTGTGTAGGAACTTAATACCTGACTCCTGACCAAATTACAGCACAGGCCAGACCTTGCTTCCAAATGAAAATGAGCCCCTGTTAACAAGTTTGACCACATTGTAAATGCCATTATCTCAGCTGTAATTATAATGTCATTAGCATTAACAGCCAGCAACCAGCTCCTGTACTTAGTGCTAGGTAATATATCCACTTCTGATGACCCAACATGGCATTTTTGGGGGTATGAAAAATGTATAATGGGTTGGTTATTGACCTTTTTATTGTTTATTTCAGACTGTGGATGACTTTGACAGAAGATTAAAAGGACTCCTGTTGAACAAATATGCGGGAGTTGCAAAGGGGGTCATGCCCGAGGGTTACCTGGAGGCGCCCCTGGCCTATGACGCGATCTGGGCGGTAGCCCTAGGTGAGTTATTTATATCGATCCTGCCCGAGGGTAAAATCAAGGAGGCGAGGAAGGAATGTCGAGAATCGTTATGGAAGCTGCTCTACTCATTGACCTTTGGCTTGTATGGCGTGTGCATTTTTATTGCTTTATCTTGCGGCAAATCTTGACCTTTTTTTAGTTTTTCCCAGTTCCAACCTCAGCTGCGATAAAAAAAATCCAGAAAGCAATTTTGTGTGAGAGCTGAGCTCGTCAAACTTTTTTAAAGTTTTCCAACTCTTTTTCTCTGTTCCTTGTTGTCGTTTTTTTCCTCCAATTCAAAAGTTTCTGTGTTGCTTTTGTTTTTGAACTGGCTATATTTTTCTCGTGAAAACTGTCTGAGCCAGATATCTAGATAATTCGATTAAATTCCAAAATATTTTTGCTGCAACTGAAAAGGATTTTCGTACTCCGCAAAGCTGCAATAAAACCACTTCCCGAATGAGTTTTTACTCTTATTTTCTTAAGAAAATTCAAGAGCAAATGCTAGCCATAACATTAGAGCAAAATTAGCTTACACCACGGGACAGCCATTTTCAAGCCGGAGCCAGTTTTTCAATGGTTTTTATTTATTTTTTGCTTTTTCACATGATAACCGCATTGTTTAGGAGCAGCCGCAGCTGTTTTGAAATTGCCTTACATTTATAGAGACCCTTGCCATCTATAAAACATCAAACTTTACCAAACCAAAACTAACCACTGACCACACTAACTTTAAGTAGAGAAGTACAGCGTTTCCTAGTGTGGTTTTGGTTAGACCAGGCACAAAAAATTCACCAGATTTCCTTAAAAAAGTTTTCTTTCCTTTTTTTGGGACAGAAAAAACTTCTTTGTGATTGTTTTTAAGCGGACGTTTTTGGTTGTTTTTCCTGTCAAAAGTAAACAAACTCCACGTGGTCCTTTTGTTTTGATTGCAGCACTCAACAGGACAATGATGAAACTTGCCAAGACAGGAGAAACATTGGAGGATTACAACTACGAAAACAAAGACATTGCTGACCAGATCCTCAATGAGATTGCTGATCTCCAATTCATGGGAATGTCGGTAAGAATATACTTATTTGCTTTCTAAAAACTTCTTCTTCGACATGACATGATACATGTGTTCTGATATGCAAATTTAATCCGCTGGCTGCAGATTTTAAAGCCGAGCCGAGTCCTAATTTTCAGTAATCCCCAAAGTCCTGGCTTAGGCAATTTAGATAATTTAGATAGCACACCATAGCTTGTTGAACTAGGCATCCCCTTCGGACTTGTTTTCATGATGGCTTTCACCAGTTAAACTGGATGTTTATTGGCCAGATGCCCCTCTGGGGCAATCTGGCCTTAGGAATCACTTTTTTCCTCCTCCTCCTTCCTCCTCCTCCTCCTCCTTCCTCCTCCTCCCACACTATTGCCTATATCTTCCAAACTGTTCAACCAATCCTAATCAAACTTTGCATGAATATTCCCCTAATGTGTCCGCACTTTTTTTATAGCGGTTATATCCGGATCCGCCAACGGTAACCAGCGGTTATCAACAGTTTTAAACTTTTTATTGCTCTGATTCAGTCAATTTCTAAGCTATTGCCTCAAAAATTGACACCTGAGCACTTGAAGGCAATGTTAACCCCTCTGTGCAATCCATTTTCCACTAGTGGTTTCAAGCAGGTACTAATGCTATCAATGGATATGCCTACAAATCAATTTTACATGGTAGTAGGGGCTACACTAATTTAAATTTCAGCGGATTGAACCATTGATTGACATTGAAAAACCATAACTAAAACATATTTAGAAAACGGAAGTCCAGCATTGAAAAATCCTTAAAAATC
>JAAUYL010109115.1_pt1 | contig 16795 bp, 14 predicted proteins | sample 7278011 | NCBI WGS metagenome assembly JAAUYL01 (sample SAMN14350225, study PRJNA611818) | marine sediment metagenome | isolation source: surface marine sediment (1.8m) | place: French Polynesia: Moorea | collected 2018-08
TTAAAGTTATGTAGTGTTTGCTAAATAAAAATGAGGCGCTAGGACCCGCGCTCGATGTTGCGTGACCGCGCCGGTATAATGACGCAACCTTGTTTATATAGCGACCTTAGTTTCTACAACATATAATGCTATGAATTCGGTTTTGAATAAATCAGCCCCTAGAGCTCAGAAAGTTTCCAATGATTTTCCGCCCTCACATCACTTAGACTTAGGGTAGGGAATTTTATGATGTGTTCTCTTTTGGGATAGCGTAAGTATGAGAATACATACTGAGCATGGCGGCTGGCTCGGCCGTTTTTTGCCCGCCACCAAACTCAAGCTTTAAAATTCGTGGGGCCAACCGCGGGATTTCAGTTTTCACCCCTCTGCATACCTGTAAAAGTAAATCTATTGAAACAAACTATAAACAGTTACAGTTTCTTGAACTCACTTTTCCTGAGAAGTCTTGATAATCTGGCTAGATCTGGCCATATTTTTATTTCTAGTGAAACTCCCAAGTCCTAGCATTATCAAACTAGTTCTCCACTAGATATTGTGTTTGACTTGAATACTAATGCACAGTAAGGCATGGGGGGCTTTGAAAATAACATTTCATTGGGAGAGATGTGGCGTACATTTCTTGTCAAAAACAACAACATGAATAGAACTGCTCCGGTCTGCAAAACAAGTGGATTTTTGTAGCTTTGTACTCTGTACTTCATAACATAATGCTTCACCTTAAAATGGGAGCGCGGGGGTAACTGAACTGCGTATAAAGGCATTCACCCTCTTCTCTTCACCTCAGACCTCAGCTGTTTTCAAAAGAAATACACATAGAGATTGGTGACAAAGTCTCCTATTCAAAGCCTAAAGGCATTATCATCAGCTGACTCCCAAGACTTTAATTACATTTGTTGGAAGGGGCCACACCACTGTCTGTACATATGATGGTTGATTATCAAACCTTACTCAGTAATAACAGTTTTGCTCAGCTCAGCCTTAGCTGAGAACTCTGAGTTCTCAGTTTTGTATGTAAGCTGTCGTCCGTTTTTACATGCTGCCGCTGCTCTCCCAAATAATAATCACGTGTAGTACTGAGCACCCACGTGGCGGTGCTGTGGCTGCTGCTGCGGCTGTGGCTGTGGCTGCTGTTTCTCAGCTGCTGTTGTCCCCCCCACAGCCCCCACTCACCCTCCCTCGCCGTGCGCCATGCGTCATTGCGCCGCCCCGCTTCTTTGTTTTCGTTTATGCGCGCACAGCGCACCACATCACTGCTCAAATTGGTGGCGCGCGGTGGTGGGAGGGAGGGACTCCATCCGCACTGTTTAGCTGGGAGCACAGCAGGAAAAAACCGGTGCGCGGGCCGTTTCGGCCGCCAGGGCCTTCTTGGGCTGTCTGAAAAGGGGGAGTGTTAAAACTTTAAACGTACATGCAGCCGCCGTCGGGTTACCAATGGTTCTACGCGGTTTTTTCTGACATGTGTATGTTGTGCATGGGGGGTGCATTGGCCACATTTTGTGAAGGAGAGTCTGTGTCTGAACTCTGAAACACTGTGTATACATGTGAGACACTGTGTATAAAATATACATGAACCTTCAGCTGACGCCTGGTGTCGGCCGCCATGCTGTCTTCTTTTCACAACCGGTGCATGGTTTCTGCATGGACATTGTTGAAAATTGGGTTCTCTAACTCTTTTTCTCAGCTTTGCTTTGCCATTTTTAGGCCCAGGCCCACCTCTCTAGTGTGCGAATATATTAAAGCTGTAGCTTTTTTTGAAGGCAATTTAATGCTTTTTGCACACGAGGTGTGCGTGTCTGATCTTGCTCCCTTTGCTTGTAAAATGCACAGGTAATTGCGCATTTAACTCTGCATAATATTATTAGGTAGACTCCCAACTCGTAACTAACTCTGTACAAAACTCAATTTTGATTCTGGGAATGTATTGTATTTTTTTTTTGCAATTGAGAAACTTGTTTTGCCAGGAAGCATGAAGGCAACATGCGCAAAAACAAGTGGCCTAGGCAACGATGACCACGTGGTATGACAATGACAATCGCATAGTAGCTATTCCTAGACCCCGACAACCTAGGAGAAATGACATGAATTGTGGAGCTGCATGTGCGCGAAAATTCCTGGCGGACATTTGTTGGGCATTTTGACCCCTTTTTCTAGGGAGAAGCAAAGAGAAAATATCACGTGATTTTTAGCCAACAGTTGTTTACGTAACACATTTCAGCCTATTTATAATGGCAGGAGGCCTAAATCAAAGCAAACAAAACTAAGTTCAATAACTCATGTTGTGTTGACTTTGGGAGAAAAAAAATCATGAAAATATGCAGTGATATAGCTATTGTCAACAACAGAATGACTCTTACTTTTGCGCTACCTTTTATTTGCCATGGTGAAACTGAAATGTAAAGAGTACGCGAGGTGTCCTTTAGCTCTTGATAAGAAGACCTAATCTTTTCTCTTTTGTCTTTTGTCACAACACCAGCCTTCAAAATAACCCGCCAATCTCATTTATAAACAGAGTTTTGCTACTATGTAGATAAAAAGGACATGTACTGCCAGCCTAATATTTTGATTTAGAGACTGCTGTCGATTTTCCTATGCAGGTAATAGAAAGTTAACAATTGTAACAATTCGTTTTGTCACACAGTTACGCAAAAAGGTAGTTTAGATAAAATAAGCGAATTAATTGGAATTTTCTAAATGTCTGCCTGTGATTCTAATTTAACATATCTACGTAGATGGAAAGCATTTTCAGAGCTGTCATAAAGAAACCCTCGGTAAAAAGTTGGCAAAGGTCGGACTTTGATATTTTCAAGAAGAGACAGTTCTCTTCCCCAGCGTGCAGCAGTATTTAAGCTTAGCCTGCAGACTTACTAAAACAACTTGAGGTATTTTTATTTATTCATGAAACTTGAGATAGGTTAGCCAACCAGGTAGCCATAAAACTTATGAACTGTCTGCAAAGGGCAAGTCTCTGAAACTCTAGAAAACGCTGCTCCATGTCATTCCTGTGAAAATGGAACTTTTCAAAAACTGTCACCTTCTCGAGACACTTCAGCATGGATTACCTCAATGACACTGACATCGTTGACAAACATTTTGCAATCTCCTGTTTCTTTTGCAGATGAACACGAAGTGGACGTGATCGGCTATGGTGGAGCAAGTGACGACGATCACTCGTCAATTCGTTCGGGCACAAGCGATGGCGGCGTTACTGTCACTACCTGGAGGCAGCTTTCCATTGGGGGCGAAGCTTAAATCGAATGTACGTAAGTGTGAATGACATTGTCCTGGTCCATATTGTTTCATCAATGTTGTGATTGCATCTTTGCAGGCTCTGGATCGGACATGAAACAGCACACTTCACAACAAATCTTCACGAGAGGAAGCTCACCACAGACAGCAATATTAACCTTACAGCTTCAACTTAGAAATTAATCCTAACCAGCAAAGCAACCTGCAAGAACATCCAAGCAAAACAAGAGAGCCTCGTCCACAATTGTCTTGACAACAACAACAATGTCTTACAAAAAGTGATACAAATCCACTCCGAAATTCATTGCTCATTTGGCTACAATACGACCAATGATGGATGGAAAAAGAATTGGCAGGCAAGATCGAGAACATGTGATGAAAATCTGGATAAAAACAAGCAAAGCAAATTTGACCAAATTCTATCCCCTTCTCCCCCCTCTCAACCAACACATACCTTATAATGTCATCGTCTAGTCAAGGTTCGAAGACGAAACCCCTATATGACCGGCAATCAAAATAATCAAAATTAGTCCAAACAAATTTGCACGTGATCAAAACAAACAAGAAAAATCTACATCTGTACCAGACTTGGCTCCTCAAAACGAAAACAGGCAGGTTGTTACACATTTGAAAAAACACACTGCATGAATTTTATTGGTAGAAAAAAGGTAATTCAAAATTTTCGAATAATAACTTAGAGCCCTCCCTTCCTCCTCCCTCCTGCAAGCAACATCCAAGAAATTTCATTGTCCGACCAGAACTGCTGAACATTACGAATTTGCAGAAAGAAAAAAGTGTGAAGTACAATTTTAAAATTCTACATCCATACATTTGCGAACACAAATTCAAAAATTGGCTCCGACTAAAAAAATAACAATTTTTCTTTTGACAACCAGCAGCATCCCCTTTATTGCAAACTCAAACAGAGCAAAAACAGCTAAGCTTACAACAAACAACAAAAAGTAAGAAATATGCAAATTTTCACGAAAAGAGTTTTAAAAGAAATCCATACACAAGTTTATCTTTTTCCATAAGGAAACCAACCAATCTTTTTCTCTCACAAATATGAAAGAAAATCCCAACAAAAAAATTTAAAAAATGTCTGAAAACTCACATAAAAATAAGTATATAAACTACTACTACTACAATAGAGGTCTGATCAATCAAATCTTTTAATCTTTTTAAAAAGCATGGCAGAAAAAATATCCAAAAAAAAGTACATAATCTTACTACCTTGTCACCAACCAACCAACATTAACAACAACAACAACAACACTTGAGAAAAGAAATCACTGCAAGAAAGATTTAAGCTTCAAAACGATTCTCCCCCAGAAAAATCTTGTGCCACAACAGCAAAACAGCCCTCCAAGATTTTTTGGCGCCAACATCATTCAAAAAAAATACAACAAAAAATTGGTGAAAACAATAACAAAAGAAAGAAGAAGAAAAAGCAACAAAACTACTTATAAATACAAAAACAACAACAACAACAAAAATTATTATTTTATCATGTGATTATTTCCCAAGATTGAGCCAATGCTGCTAGACGACCTTTGTTTTGGCCTTGTGAAACATCTCCCCTAAAAAAGTAAACAAGCTGGAATTGAAGAAGTGACTTAGCCCTCCCCAAACACACCATGTCTTTCAAAAAACAAAACAAAAATCAATAACATCCACAACAAAAAAATGAAGAGGTTTCAATGATTAACTGCAGAAAATATTGCGACATCATCTCACACTATCATCATCTTTAAAATAAGTCCAGAATGATTGAAAACCAGCAAACTTTGTTGGATCTGCTTTGTCCAACAGTTGACTGAGTGGAGAAAATGAACAGAAACTGAATGTTGTCATTGTCGATTGATTCTTTTTCATAGACATCCCCAGTATTAATACTTTCAGTGATGTCTTCGGCTGTGCCACCACGACAAAATCAAAACAATAATCTTCTGGCAGATAGAAGGTGAATTGCAGATCATCTCGTTCACACTCATATGCAAAGAAAGCTTCAACTGTTTTGGTTTCCCATTTGCAATTGCCTAGCTGGATTTGACTTCATGTGAATTGATTTATGTTGTTCTTACAAAAATTTCATTTCTTACAGAAAATCTGCAAAAAAGAAATGAGCCAAGTGTTATTTGAGTCTTTCACCTATTTCCCCAATACACAACATCAGATTGCCTTGAAAACGTGATCTACAAATGAAAAACAGAAAAAGAATTGACTTTTGCTTCAATTTCTAATTCTGCAGTGCAATCTTTAAAAAAATACAATTGGAATCCATTATAGCATGAATCTTCCAGGTAGAACAGCCCTCCCCATCTCTGCAAACAAAACAGTAGTTTGAAGCTAGCCATCATCATGTCATCAACCACACCGTCGCAATATTTTGTTGTCACACAAGAAAACAAGTACTAACTGCATTAAAGTGAAACCATTTATTCCCAAGGCTGTCGGCCCACCAATTAATAAGAGACTACAACAACATCATCCAATTCCAGCTTGAACAAAGAATGAAACATGAAATTAAACCTGTAACAGCAAGACCAAATAAGTAATTGAGACTCTATTACATGTAACATGATACAGAATGAGCACAACACATCCGAAGAAACATTGTATAAAGATTTCGATTGAATGAGGAAAATTTGTGAAACTGAATGTATTTATGGTGACCTGTCGATGATTAGATACTTGAGACGTGAATTTAATTTGCTCTCCTAATTGTCTTCAAACTAAAAATCCAAAAAACAAAACTGAGATGCTACTAAGAAGCAAACAAGCAAGAAACACATTCTGAAAAAACAAATTATTGAAAAATCCATTTACACTATTCAGAAATCATCTCCTCCTCCTCCCTACAAAAAGTGATCTTACAGCAGAAAGAGAGGCTTGTAAATAATCAAAACAATAATCAAAATATTGAAACAGTGTTCATAAGGTGTGAGAAAGAAGGAATGTTTCATTTAGCTCAAGCAAGAACTCGAGCAGCATTGACTCAGTCTTGAATTTTATTTCAAACAAACGCTTCCCCCTCCCTTAACACATTTTAAAAACAAACAAAAAAACATTAAATAAAAAGAAAAGCCAGCCAAAAAATTATATAACCACCAACTTTGAAGACAAGAGACAACAACCCTGCTGACCATCCCGAAAGAGAGTTGGTGCATTGAGATATTGGGTGGTGGTGTTCAACCACTTCAAGCTCGACAAGAAATCAGAAAAGCTTTTGAAGGAAGGAAATGCGTCTATCTAATGTAAAATGGCTCTATCTCCTAAAAACTAATTCTCCATTAAAAACAAAACAAAAAGAAAAATAAGAAAAAAATATCTTTAAGCCCATACCACTCCTTAAAGCAAAGCAAAGCAAAATAAACATCATGAATTGAGCATAGCTTCAGTGCAAAGAAAGAAAGAAAACATATAAATTACAACATTATTATTATATAATGATGAAATTGAAGTATGATAAAATGGACAAAATGAAAGAAAAACACACGCATATAAAAATAACTCTTGTCTGTACATAGGAGATGAAAATCCATGTAACTTCCTTGTGTTGATCATTTCCAAAAGCATCTAGAAATATAATTGTCAAATGAGCAAAAAGAATCGAAACCAAGAATTTATTTATTTTTTATTTATGTACGCAATGTGTTTCATTAATGATACAAATTCCTATTTTGGCATCATTTTTGGACGAGGGACTCCGCCTCCTCCGGATGAATTAGCGACCAGGTGACCATCTTATCAATTTTCCAATTGTTTGGCAGCCATCATTTCGTTGTTGTCGTTGATCGTGACAAGACGTTCAAAAACATGTTTAACTTCAGGACCACCATTTTCTATTTTGGCCTCCTGGCCTCGACGTCAGCCTCTCCTCCGTTGACAAGGGTGACAAAGCCGAATCAAACGGAAACATCGTTGGCATTCACATGGGGCATATCCAGCTCCAAGTTCGACCCCAATAACCTCGAGAGCTTCGACACAAGCAGCCACGATTTTGACTACCACTTTACCAACCTCAAGCAGAGTCTCATCTCTCGCAAGAACCTCCTCATGTCGGCCTCGGACGTCGTGTCTTACTTGGAGCTTTGCGAAACCAGCATTAAATTATTCGGTGGATGTGAATCGGCTATCATGGCTTTTGCATTAAACAATTGGAGAGACCATGAAGTTGAAGTTGACCAGGATCCGGTGCTTGCAGAAATCAAAACTCCCCTTGACTGTCGCATTATGAATGCCCGGATTCAGAGGGAGATCGAGGCCGACCCGAAGTACCTTCGCGAGGTCGCGTCTAAATGTGACGGCCTCGGCGGCGAGGTCAGGCCGGATCTCGCATTAGATATTTGCAGTGAAAAGATGCTCAAAAAGTACAAGACGAATCGCCACGGTCATACAGTCAACTTCTTCAAATGTATGAGGATGAGGCTCCGAACTGATACTTTGTCTCGTTTTCAAAAAGCTGTTGTGGATAAGTATTAAGTTCTGCCGCTATCCAATCGTTTCCGGAGAGATCAACAAGACTGACAACAGCAACAACAATAACAACAACAACAGCAGCAGCAGCAAGGTCTACAAACAGCAGGGCGGCTTGGGGGTGCTGGCCAGCTTCGGGGTCAGCTTGGGCTCAGTGGCCTTTGTTTTGATCGTGATGTCTGCAACCTTCGTCTGCATTCACAAGTTGAAGGCCAAACCGTTAAAAAAGGCGCTCAAGATCTCCGTCGTTCTGGAGGAGGACAAGGTGAACTTCGCTAACGCCATGGAGGACGAGCACAACCGCAGCCGGATCAACCCCGTCGACATATCATTCATAGCTTGATTCACCAAATCGGTTAAAAATTTTTTGCAATTTCACAGAAAAAAATCAATTTTGAAAAATCGTGAAAACTATTAATATTTTTGGGAAGCTTTATTTTCGTCGAATAAAGAAATTGCAGTTTGGCACATCACAATCAATAAAAGCTTTGAGACTTGAAATAAATTAAAGCGCGATAGAATTTAGTCGTCTTTGGGGTGTCCACCGCCTTCGGAAATACTTTTCATGACTCCCCAGAAAATCTCCTCGATTGGTTTGATGGGATCGACTGGTTCGGCCAGGATGCCGGACAACTTGACCGAGAGGAAGAGCCCGACGATCGCCACGTAGACCAAGTCCAAGTCCGGCATGATCGTTAACGCCAAGGCCGCGAAAAATACCAACTTGGTGACGACGGAAGGCTTGATGGTTTCCTGATTTTGAGGCGCCCAATCTCCTCTAAACAACCTCACGATAGGTCCGGCAAATCCAGAGCCGTTGCCTAAATTCAATGTTTTAGTTTGGCCTTTGTTTGATTTCTTGTTTTTACCTTTGAGAGTGGCAATAATGATCGGGATGAAAAAGATCGAACCGTTAGAAGGCATCGCCTCTCGGCCTTCTTTGAGTCCGTAAAATACTTTTTTGGCACGTATGATTTCCTTGGCCGAACAGATGACGACATAGACCGGGAGATACTTGCAAAACTGGTACGCCAAATCCTTGGGGCAGTAGAAGATGAGAGCGTAGACAATCGTCGAGATCATGACCATCTGCTCGTCCTTCAAGGCCGCCAAAACCGGTTTACCTGAAGAATTTTGGTTGAACTTTCTGGTTTCAAATTGTCAAATTCGACTTACCTAGCAAAGGATTGCAAATTAGGCTGCCGGCAAAAGAGCAAATCGTGCAGGACATCCATGTCGCCAAGGGACGATTCCAGCCGAAAGATCGGCCGGCCTCTTTTCGAACGGCGAGAACACCGAGAATGATGTGGCAGACGTCGAACCAGGGGTGGAAGTCGGAGGGCAACGCCCTGAGCTTGTCGGCGATCATGGCGACGGAGGCCGAGTCCATGATTCAAGTGTTGAGGTGGTTCTTGTCGTCGACTGATAAGGTGGTGGCTTTTCTTATCTTCCGAACTTAGGCGATAACTCAACTCACTGCTTGGATTAAGTTTGACTTGATCCTTTTCAAATCGCCAATGGCTTTGCTTTGTTCTCTTTAGAGTCAAGAGCAGCAATGATCATGATGAAGTTGAAAATAAAACCGAAAACTCAAAACTGGATTTTCGAGCGACCTGTCAAAATCGAATTTTCGTTGTTTTTGTTTATTGATTGCGTAAGCGCTTTCTGCGTCTGCGTACAGCGGAATTTCCGATGAAACAATCACGCAACTCTCCATTGCAAAATAGATATTACTTTCATTTTGTCATCGGCAACCACATGATTTGGCAACGAGGCTGTCTACTTTCATGAGTACAACGTTGTGATCTTCCGTCAGCAAAAGAATCGACCTGGCCTCATAGTCTACCGGGACACAGCTCGTCTTCCATGATTGTTTACCGGATTTTCTAGGCAAAAAAGTATGTGAAATCATGTTGACAAATCATATAATTCTGTACCTTGTCAATAGTTGCTTAAATCGGGCATGGTTGGACATGTCGAGGTCGCTGTCCAAGAGGTAAGTCGAGCTGCACGAGCCCAAGCATTGGTTCAAGCTGATCTTGGTCGGCAGCAAGATTTTCTGGTCGAGGCCGAGCCCAAGATTATCAACATCAATGACGGCCTTCCTGACGTCGCACTTGGCAAATGCATCCCGTTTCGACTTGGTATGATTGGTTTTGACTTGACCAAAAATGTCACCAAGGTATTTCTGCTCGGCATAATCAGAAAATCCCAGAGCTATCCTCCTTCGCTCCAGCCTCTTGCGAACCCGCTCGACTTTCACGGAATTTCTTTTGTTGGAACATTTTTCGAACTCGATTAGAAGGAACGGTTGCACGTTGTGACTTTCGGCGTTGATCAGGTATTTGATGGCGGGGTAATTTTTTGGCCTCTTCACTTGAAGCCTGACCTCGACCTCATGGCCTCGGAGGTTCCGGAACAGGCGCTTCACGTTCAGCGAGATGTAGGACGGCTGGGACGGCAACCTGAACGATCGCATAGGCATCGTGGAGGACGAGTTCTCGATCTTGACCAACTGCAACAACGGCGTCGAGGCCGAGTTCGTCTTTTTGGACACCAGGATCAACTTGACCGACCTTAGTTTGGAGGCCAGCTCGTCGTCTATGATCGGCAGCCTCCACTTCATGGTGATTGAGGATTGGTTGACTAGGAAAACAAAAATCATTTTTTTCGTGAAACTAGTTTAGGTTAATTACTTCGAATCGAGGAGGGCGAGATGCCCTTGGCCATGACAGTTGTGCTGTGATCGTCCCCAAAGTTTGACGGTTCCGAACATTTGACCAGCAACCTCCTCATAAACGCGAACGATTTCTTATTGGCCTCGGAGGCCGCGAGGTTAACCAGTCCAATCACAATTAACAATCGTATGTCTCCTCTCATGCTCAATTTCACGGATTTTTCGATTAGAGATTTATTGTACGGGTGCCCATAATTCGAATCGACGTGATTAACTACAAGGGTAGAACTGTTTTCACGGGAATAAATGCAAAAATCCTCTAAGAGAGAATGGGGCTTTCGATTAAGATCGAACTAGTTGGTTGATTATCTCCGACGAAATCCAAAATGATCGAATTTTCACAATTTTTGTACCAACAGGCAGCTATTAATGCCGAGGACAAAAATGTTGTTTTCCTTTGATCAATTTTAGTATCCTGAATGAAATCGGAGCTATGGCTTTTTGATTTTTTTCTTTCATTATTCAATGCAAAGCATTTTAGTTGGATCCAAATATTCGCAACACCAATAAGAGGGATTGATTTTGAATTTTCACTTACGAACGCGTACGGGAAACCTAAACAAAAGATAAGTGAGGGTGAGAATTAAAGTGCATAGACTTGTATATTTTTTTGAGTTGCAACATTTTGCTTTTTATTTTCATTTCTTAAAGTTTCTGACGGACTGTGTTGTTGTTATCTGTACTTTCTTCAAGTAGATTCTGATCGGAGTAAGTATTTGTCATCGAATTCGACGTAAATCTACGACCCACCCAAAAAAAGTTCCCCCATATTTTCTTTTAAAAAGTAATTTCAATTTCTGTCACAGCTACATCAAAAAGGTGTTGAATTATTTCTTCTCTTCGGGGCACTTGGTTTTATCATATTGTTAAAGATCGAAAAAAGAATCACAAAAATCTCGCTTGTTATTATTAAACTTTGATATGTTTTAAATCTTATGCTTCTGAAAAAGGCACCAAACTGCTGTCTATATTTTTGCCTGATTTACTCTTTGTGCAGATTTTTTAGAGAAATACAAATGTGTTTTTATCTTTTCTCTGGGAGGGAATTTCTTTTCTTTTTGTATCATTGAAATGCTCGCAAAACGACATTCAAAAATCTATAGATATAGGCATAGTGTTAAATTCTACTACCCATTTTCTTGTTTGTTTTTGGCTGATTTGTTGGTGTAGTAGTGTAAAAATAGTAGTTACATCGACGTAGTAATGTTTTTCTTTGCTCTTCAGAAAGGAAATAATGATCACAGATAGATGACATCTACATATTATTTAGTTGTAATAAGAATGAATGAATTTTTAAAACTCGACAGACTCAAGCATAGTTGTTAAAGGAAATTCGCGAAGTCTCTGTTTTGTTGAAATTTCACAAGTTTCATTTTTCACGAGTTGTTATTGCCTGTCGAGGTCGCAGCCTCGCCGGCCTCCGAGGCCGGCCTCCCCGATTCGAGGTCGTCGTCGGCTTCCGACGTGGTCGATCTTAGTGTTCTTCTTCGAAACTGCGAGAAAACTTTGGCCTCTGTCCAGTCGATCAGTTTTTGCGGCAAAGGCCAGCCGTATTCTCTTGGCAACATCACGGGCACCTGGCCTTCAAAGTAGCGAAACACATACCACCACCACATGTTGGACAGGTAGTTGCCCTCGCTGACCCCGCTTCCAGCTCGCTTGAGGTTCTCCTGGTTGGCCATGGTGTGATACAGCCACCACATCCTCGTCGTGATCCAGTAGGCGACGAGAACGTCGATCGAATAGTGACCTCGAGCCAGCAGCAGGCAAAGAATTCCCACGAAGCTGGCCGCCATAGAGAGCCAGTGTAGCAAGAACCACTTCCTGGGCGAATCTAAAAGAAGTAAACAAACATGTAACAGCAGAAAGTTTGTTTACAAAATGACCATTGACTTACATTCTTTGATCACTAAATAGGTCATCAGTAGAGTCATGGTGTGACCGGAGTAGATGTAGTCGCCGCAGTAGGTGTGCTTGCCGTTTATGCTCAGGCCCATCCCGGAGAGCAATCTCAGCACCCGCTCCGCAATTATGGCAAAAGTGGTGTGATTCAACTTGGGATCGCAAGGGTAGTGCTCGTTGGGCTTCGGCAACACCGTGATGTAGAACGTGATGGCGCGATAGTAGTAGTGGAGGCCAACAATTATGAATATCCGCCTCAGCACTATGCATCTGCAAATAGATTCCCGAGGTCAAAACCTAATTTTGAGGCTGAAAATGGTTACAATACCTGTGCTTGTGAAAGATGGAAACCAAGAAGGCCACCATCGTGGAGATCATGATTAGAATTTCCGAGGCATTCAAGCCCCAAGCCTGGTATTGGACGTTGTCGAGAAAGATGTCCGGCAGCGGTTTGTAATCCGGCATCCGTTCGTGGGTTAAGGCCAGCGAGGTCGTCGTCGCCACCCAGGCGAAAATGAGAAACAGGAATGCCAGCAGAGTTTTTATTGGTTCTCCTGCAAAAAAGTCGTGAAATCGGACGTTCCGGAATTATATTGTTGATTTATTTACCTTTTATTCTGAATTCGTCGACGCTGTCTGTATCATCCGGCATGTCGATCCGGAGGCCCGAGGTCGGATTTTGGCCTCCGCTGTGACCTCGAACGATTTTGGCTTTTCTTCGAGTGTAACCCGATTTGACCCCGGCATCATCTTCGGATGAGCTGTCGTTGCAATCTTCGCTGAGCAACGGTTGGCGAGTCTGATCGACTCCGGTGGCATTGCTATCACGTGCGTCCTCGCTTATGGCATTCATTTTGCCTCCGGCCTCGGAGGCCGGATGTTCCGGATTCGAGGCTGTGTTTTGATGACCAAAAGTATCGCTTGGCGTGTGACAAAATGACCCGTAATCGCTGCTTTGACTTTTGGCGTCGCCAGGCAACATTCTGCAAGGAAAAGAGGAAGAAAATGTAAACAAACTTTTTCCTGCACTTTGAAATTGCGAGGCCGTACGGTCGCCGAGGACGCTGGAGGCCGCTGCCAGAGGCTGAATCGTTTGTTATGATCACGGGATTGTCTTGGCCAAACTTTGCCATGTTTGTTTACAAATGGAGAGTCACAAGAGTCTGGAGCTGGAATAGCTGACTGCCAGAGAGTTCTCTAAAAACTAGTTTTTCCTGCAAGTCTTGCGAAAACCTTATGACTCACGCTGTGCTAGCGAGTTAAACGTCACAATATATGTTGTAACTTGGAAGTGTTCTCAAATGACTTTAAAACACAGTTGAAGCCATTAGCATTAAATGACAAAAGGGATAGACAGTGCTGCGCAATTTTGTTTACGTTTTTGTGCCCCCTCAACGAAAGTATAAACAAAAAAAGTTGGGCAAGGGACAAAGTACATGAGCACCTATTTAGAAAACTCCAGGAAATTCTTGGCCTAACTTCAAATATTTTTTCAAAGGCTGCACACATACAGGATCAGGATCAGCATTTGCTTCGCATAAAGGCTTTCGTTGTTTTCTGTGACGTTTTCAACATGGCGTACAACTATCTGATTTTTCGAGTACGCCAAAAGTATTTAACAGATTCTCTAATCCCTTCTATAAACAAGGCTGGGCATTATCATAAAAGTAAAAAAAGGCCAGATTAACGTCAGCAAAGACCTTTCAAAAGCTTGAGCTTGCAACTTTTGGAGAGACGAAAATGTGTCGATATCTTCAGTTTTGAACAGGAAAGCAACTTTTTTGAAAAGTATTTAGGTCTACAGAAAGCTCAAAATGTGTCCTTGAAAGGTCGAGTGTACTGAAGAATATTTAGTCGGAACTGATTTCACGAGAAATTATTTGATTTTCTCAGCCTTACCTCTGGTCCATTTTGGAGCTGTAGCCACACTGAATAACAACTGTTTCGAAAAACTTTTAGTTTGAAATGGAGGCTCTCCCTCCCTCTCTATACACACATCTATTACCTCAAAGCTGAGGCAAGTATTATCCTAGCACTCGCAGATGTTCTAAAAAGCATGTAAAGTATTTATTTGCAAGCTCCAAGGCATTAAATTGTCTATGTTGTCGAACAAGTGTTTTCGTTATTTCATTCTCACTCTCTTGGACTTCTTCCTAAAAATTGTCAACTAAGCTTTATCTCTCAATATAAATAATATGAAGCTAGGGGAGTTTTTGAATGTTATCTTTTTGTTTATCAAAGCTGACCTTTTGACCAAAAACTATGAATAATACATTTTGTTTTGCCTTAAAACTTGTACAACGATACTGATGCTTCGAAAAAAACAATATGACTTTTTATGATTATTTTCGTTCAATGGCCTTTATAATTCAGGCCAAGGATTTCCAAGCTATACATGTGAAGAGATAACGCGAATTAGAAATAAGCTCAGATAGGCGTCCAAAGTCGTTGACAATATGCGGGCTTCGCTCGGTTAAGTTTTCACGCTCCGCTCGCGACTAGGCATAAACATAATATTCTATGCACACATGGATAGTGGCGAAAAAGGCACGTCAAAAACTAAACTAAGCTCGCCGACTTTCAAAACTTTCACTAAACAAATATCTTTCTCTTTTGAAAGCTGAAAGTATGCAAAAATGTCTTAGCCAATAACTTTTTGTCGTCTAATAATAGCAATTATATTTAATTAAGAAGTTATGTGCTGCCATGACTGTTGGTAAGCATTCTCCATGTAGTCTAATGCTATTACGTAAGCAAATATCTTTTTGTACTTGGCTTTGCAAATTGAGTTTGGATACAGGAACTCGAAACGCAATTGACGTATGGCAAATAAATTGCGCCAAAACGCCTCAATTCGGGTTGCGCAATCATAAGGCGACGAAATCTCGCAACCTCGAGCGGTTTTTGAAAAGCGGGTTTGACACGCAGAGCTTATTATGACAATGAATCTACATATTTTTTTCGGCGTTGCGCAAGATAAAAATGCGCAGCTCACAGAAAAATAAACAATATTTTTAATTGTCACGTGGTTGAGATTTTTGCTTGAGGTTATCCGACAATTCCCTGCCATCGTTTGACTTTTCTGACTGCGGTTTCTGGGTTGACAAAAACGTCAACAAAATGACCGCCGTGACTAGGGCATTTTCCCCTCAACTTCCTGCTAAAAACTAGACAAACATTTTTCTATAGACCAAATAAAATGCATCAACCTTGATAAAATTCTTTGAAAAAAGTCACCTCTTTTACTTTGCTTCTGGCTCAACGACAAATGTCCACTACATTAATTAAATGACCCCTAGTTGCCCGAGGTAAGCATATTTTACAAAAATCAAAACATTGCATTTTTGAAAATATGTGGCTATTGTTACCGCATCTATTCAAGTCAACGCTCAACAATTAGCTTTTTGTTACGGGCTACACCCTTTTCGCGTTAACGAGTCGTGTAAAATGTAAAGTTTTAAAACAAAACCCACCAAATCCTACAGATTTTGACTCCCGGGAGCTTCCTTCGGGGCACCAGCAGAGCAGAGATCATGAAATTAGCATCAACTGGTGGTGTAAATAAATAATTATAATCGTTGCAAAGCCAAGTCACAAACTTTGTGTGACGCCAGATTTTTGTTTTGTTATATTAATCAGGCTTAAAATTGGCCATAGCATTTGTAGGATTGCAACTGATGTAGCTCAGGATGGATCAGAATCAGCTGCGAAAAGTGTAATAAAAACTTTTGCTAGGTGCATCAGGAAATATGAAATATGATTACGTTAAATCTAGCATTGCAATACAGCCAAAATAATAATGATATCCATCAAATACTACAGCATGTCTCTTAAAAAATGTAAAATAACTTGCTTTTTAGGGTTTTAGGGTTTTTATATAGGCCCAATTTCATTGATTGTAGGTTAGGCTAGCTGATTCACAAAAAATCCTATAAACATAAAACCATAATATTTTTTTGGGAAATGATCCGTGCATAAAAGTGTTTCACGGAGCATCTAAAAATAGCAGGCTTATTTTTCATCGCAAATGTGACAAAATTCGCCGTGATAATAGTAAATTGAAGCAACAGCATTCAAGGAAAGAATACCAAAAAAAGGACCAATCATAACCTTAGAAAATGATCACATGACTACCGATTGACCAATGGAGCGAGAGGTTTTTCCCCACCCCCGAATTATTTCATATACCAAAAGGTCTTGCATAAGACCTGAGCCAAGTAAAGGTAATGATTAGAGAATATGCCTCCTAGGCCTCAATATTTTCTATGGTCCATATAACCGCCAAAATGGTGCTTAGCTTAGAGTTCAACGCATATCAAGATTTAAATGTCCTGAAACAGTTCTTGAATCTGTGTTGCATATTAAAATTATGTACTTATCAAAGAAGGAAGCGGGGACAGACCTTCGCACTTAATTTTTCGACCGCATTAA
>JAAUYL010010305.1_pt1 | contig 16791 bp, 16 predicted proteins | sample 7278011 | NCBI WGS metagenome assembly JAAUYL01 (sample SAMN14350225, study PRJNA611818) | marine sediment metagenome | isolation source: surface marine sediment (1.8m) | place: French Polynesia: Moorea | collected 2018-08
TCGGAGAGCTCGGTCAGTTTAAGCAGCGACACAAACTTCCCCTCGCCATCGGCGATGCGACGAATCAACGAAAATCCTAGTCATCCTACATCAGGTGGGGGTGGCGGTATCCCCACACCGAGGTCGGGGTTGGTCAAGAAGTCCATCCCAACAACGGCCATGACGTCGAAGATGGCCTCGAATGGCAGAATAAACATCAATGTTCCGGTCGGATCCGGAAGTCCCAAGAGTTCTCGATCACCTAAATTGCAAAGAGCCAAAACAGAAATCAAAGACTACGGTCCCATCGACCAGCCTCTGGAGTATCCTCCCCACCACGCTTCCAACTTGACTAAGATTTCTACTAGCTCCATCCCGGCGGCGGCGGGGTCGCCATCAAGGATTCCCAATGCTGGAGGAGCGATCCGATCTTCTGGAATTCGTCCGCCTTCCAAGATTGCTCCGCCAGGATCAACGTTCAAGACCAAGACGGAACAACCATCCGAGACAAAGAATTCGTCTGATCAAGCGAGTGCCAAGACCGAGATTCCTCAAGGATGTTCGGTGAAGCCAAACAATGACAAAGACAGCAGCAAGACTGAAGCAATTGCCAACACGAGTGAAAACGATGAATCCACGGCTCAAATGACGGCGTCGTTCCACTCAAGAACAAAGAGTCTTCCAAGAACGAAACGGAGAGAAGACGGATCCCCCGGTCCCGCCAATGTGGCCGTAGTCAATCCAATGCCTTGCAAATCTGACAATCCTGGAGACAAAAAGGCCGCCACCGAAAATGCCAAAGAAAAAGACTCGGGAGCGGCAGGAGGAAACAGTCATGTCAAGGACGATTCTCTCATTGAAGATCCGTGCAAAGGATTGGTCCCTCTTGGACCCCTCGGACTCTTCAGCTCCAGCTCGGCAACCGGAAATGGCAACAACAACAACAACAACGGCAACAGCAAACCGACTCACCAACTTCCTTTTTCGCGTATCGGAACCGGAAGTGACCAAATGTCCAGTGGTACAACGATTGCTGGAACTACTCTGATTTCTCAAGGTACAAAAACTCATGAAAATCCGTGAATACCACCAAACCCCAATGATGCTCAATTGTCAATATTAATTTTATCGTTATCTTGGTGCAAATTACTGACTTACATAAGTGTTATTTCAGGACCCAATGGCTTAATAGATGGCTATATGTCTGATGGCGATGCTCTTAACTCGATAAATCAGTTGGGCGTCCAAAGTCAGGTTAATCCTCAAAAATCCCCGCCTCACTCGAACTCGTCGGTGGACGACGGATATTTGTCGGAGGGTGGCGCGAGTTTCTACGCGCGTAAAATCCAGACTCGAATCGCTCTCGAGAAGCAAAAAACGGCGGAGGAGCAGAGGAAAAAGCTGGAGGAAGTCTATGACAAAGCAGTCACCAGGCGACCATTGCCAGGATTGCCCGACGTACTTGGTGGACCTGCTGGAGACAAGATGGCAACCGGAAGTGGACAAATCTACCGGGTGGTTGGAGGCCGGAAACACGTGGCCAAGAGCGAGGCCGGCATGCAAACTGACTCAGGGATGAAGCAATCGGTGCAGCAGCATTACGATTGGAAAGAGGTAAAAAAAACTTGTGAAATCCCATGATTTCAGAAATTGCTTAAGTGAAATGGTGGTTTTTAGGCCATGGCTCATAATGCGAGGGTCTTGAGCAGCCAGGAGAAGGCAATGGACGAGTATTTGCGTCGGCAACGTGCTCAAGCCGAGCAGCACATGAGTCAGTTCCAAAATTACCAGCAAAATCATCACCATCATCAAGGATCTCCAGGAAGGAAAGAGGTTGTCGGTCCGCCAGCCAGGATGCCCCTGACCGGCCTCGGGCCTCGTCATGTTCAAACGAGTTCGTCAACTGCAAGTACACCCTCGACGCCCACGGGTTCTAGGCGAAACAACGGCCACAACTCGCCCAACAGGTAGATCTCGGATTTTAATCCGTTTTCTTCAGTCTTTCAGTTTCACGACTTTTTTTCTTTTTTTTAGAAACTCACCCGGACGACAGATCATTGAAAGCAACGGCGTTTATCGCCAAGGCGGCAGCTTGGAGCGAAAACCGGTCAAGATCAAGATCAGCGGCGGCACCCAGACTTATGTCAGCGACTCAGAGTATGGCAACTTTGTGGAAAGTCCAGGGGCGTCTCGAAAAACATACACCCCGCCGCCAGGGTCACCTGGATCGAACGGCATCGGATCCAAGAGCTTGCCGAAGGGTGCGTCGTCCCTGAACTACGGTCTCATGATGGACAAGATCAATTCGAAGCGGCAACAACGACAATACAGCCCGAAGGCCAGTGTCAATGACGGCAGCCTCAGCGACGGGAACTACATGACTCACGCGGAGATCAACTCCATCAACAACAGGTCTTCGAGTCCCTATTCTTGGCTGCAACCGGCCAACACTTATGCCGGAGCCAACCCTTACAACATCGAGCACCATCACCACCCTCAAGCAGGTGCTCAAGGAAGTCCTCAGCATGCTCAACAGCAGCCTCAACAGCCTCCTAACTGGATGGGAAGCAACGAGAGCTTGTCCTCGGTTAGTTCGAGCATTCAACAAGCTCGAGCTAACAGCCTGACTAAGGCCAGACTTTTAATGCATCAGCAACAACAACAACAGCAGCAGCAACAGCAACAGCAGCAACAGGTGTCAAGAGCAAAGTCCGGACCGAGGTCGAGCGTGTCGGAAAGGAGTGTCGAATCCGGGAGCGAGTACTACGGCATCATCCCGTTCAACCGTAACTCCGGCGGCAACGGCCGATTCTCCGGCGGTTCCGGGCTGGTCGCCGTCGGCGCCGAGTCCAACGTGAGCACGATCTCGGAGGACAACGGCGCCGCCGCCGAGGATGCCGTGATCAAGTTGAGGCGGGAGCTGGCGGAGGAGCACGAGAAGGTCATGAATCTGACCTCGCAACTAGCGACCAATGCTCACGTCGTCGCGGCCTTTGAGCAGAGCCTGGCCAACATGACGGCGAGGCTGCAACATTTAACAGCGACCTCGGAGATGAAGGATCACGAGCTTGTCGAGATGCGGAAGAAGATTGAGTTGTTTAAGCAGAGCGGGGTTGATGCCGGCCTCATCGAGGGCAAGCTCAGTCAAGATCTGTTGGTTAGTGATTCTGGTGACGAGGGCGGCCTTTCCTCCTCGTCAAAGCCGAAAAAGCGATCCGGATGGCTGCGGAGCTCCTTCAGCAAGGCTTTCAAGGGTCAGAATCAAGGCCAGAAGGCCAACAAGCAACTTCCCTCAAGAATAGGATCAGCGGCGTCAGATGTTGAGGACACGCCCAAACATAAAGTCAAGAACCACGTCGCCGGAGCTGCCGGAGGCCGGTCGGCCTCGGCTCTGAGCGGACAAATTCACTCCCCGTTGCCAATGTCGCCGATCAAGTCGTCCAAGTCCACCGACACGATCGAAGAACCTCCGGTAGAAATCGTCAATGATCTCAAGCGTCAACTTGTGGAGAAGGAGAACTTGCTGACAGAGACAAGGTTGGAAGCGTTGTCCTCCGCTCATCAATTGGAGTCGCTCCGTGATACTGTGACCAAGATGAGGAACGAGCTCATGAGTGTCAAGTCGGAGAACGAGAAGTTGCAGACGATCGTGGCCTCAGGAGGCGGTGTGGACAAGTCATTGGCATCTTCTCAGAGCTCATTGAACAAGGACAACAAAGACCATCACCACCACCTCCAGGACCAGTTTGATCAGCTTGAACAGCAACGGCGGCACTCCTCGACATTGTCGGAATCCAGCATTCTCTCCGGACCGTCCAGCCTCGACTTGTCAGCAACCACGGATCCCACGAATCGCGAAGGAGGAAAACTCGTTCCCGTGATCGTGATCAATCGCGACAGGTCGTTCACGTCCAGGATTGGAACGGTGTCCGTTTCCGGGAGATCAAATTGGGAACTGCTCGACAGCCTTGTCCATCGGCTGTTCAAAGAGTACGTCATGCGTGTGGACCCGACCTCGAACCTCGGCCTGAGCGCCGATTCGATTGCCGCTTATCAAGTCGGCAGCGAGGTCACGAGATCGTCCAAGAGTTCAAGGAAGCCGGAGCTTCTGCCTTACGGTTATTTGGTCGGCGACAACACTGATATCACAATCGTGCTCCGATCGTCCCTGTCGTCGGACTCGGATTCGATCCAAATCGATGCTCTGGCCTTCGAAACTTTGACACCAAAAGCCATCGTTCAGAGATACGTCTCGCTCCTGCTTGAACATAAACGCGTCATCCTGAGCGGTCCATCCGGATCGGGGAAAACCTTCATGGCTACTAAGCTGGCCAACTTTCTCTTGAGCAAAAACTCCTCCTCAGCCGCGTCATCGATAGCAACCTTCGGTGTGCAAAGGAACAACGTGCCGGAGATGAAAGACTTCCTGGCCCGGAATCACGGCGACTCGTCCGTGATCATCTTGGACAATCTCCAGCATGCCGGTCGACTCGATGAGGTCCTCGCCGACTGCAGCTTGCCCAAGGACAACTTCATCATTGGCACCTTGAACCCGTCCGGCCAAGGCGCTCAAACCCCAACAAATCTCCAACTGCAACACAACTTCCGGTAAGCTAAAATATAACTTGTTGAAAATGTTGAAATGTTCAAAGTATTTCAATTTTCAGATTCGTCCTTTATTCGCCTCATGCCGAGCCTCTCAAGGGTCTGGTCGGTCGTTGTTTGAGACAGCGTCTGCTTAACGTTGAAACGAAAACGAGGCTGCACGATGGAGAAATGGCCGCGGCCGTCGACTGGGTGTCCCGTTTGCACTTCAGCCTCAACCGGATCCTGGAGGCTCACGCTTCCGGCGAGGCCAACCTTCCGCCGACGCACTTCCTGTCCTGCCCCGTCGGCCTCGAAAGCCCGGAGGGCCAAGTTGAACAAGTGAAGCGTTGGTTCACCCGACTCTGGAACGAAACACTATCATCCAAAATGGCGGCCTCGCTTCGAGAGGGGCTTCAACTTTACGGCCACCGTTGTCAATGGGAAGATCCTGTCCTGCATGTCCAAGACACCTGGCCATGGAGCCAGTCGTCTCCCCTGACAGGGTTGACTAAGATCAATCCAGATGATGTGGGGTATGACTTCAAGAAGTTCCCCGCGGCCTCCAGCGTGGACATAGTCAACCCGGGCGTCTTGACGATGCAGAACAACGAGAGGCCCTCGTCGACCGGGACGAGCTTGTCCTCGGGCACGACAGGATCGGGGTCAGGCTCCGGCACCAATGGGACTAACAATGATTCGGACCCCCTGTTCAACATGCTACTCCACTTACAAGAGGCCGCGGCGGCCAACAAATAAAACGCTAGAGCTTTAAAATGACAAGAGCCAAAAATTCATGCTGATTAGAAAATGTTGGTGTTCAAAATAAAGTAAGCTTTTTATATTATGCCTTTTCTAATGCTTTTTCAAACTGTAAAACCAAAGACTTGATTCGTGTTCTGAAAATGATGCACTAAACCTACATGTACTTGCTAGTCATGAAAAAATTAAAGTTATGATCGAATTGAAAATAAATCTATTTGTCCATCAGAAGATATTTCTGCTTGCTTGTCGTCATTTATTTCTGCTCAAATAATCAAATAAAACATTCATTTAATATTTTTTCAAAAATCATGGTCGGTCGCCGTTAAATCAATCCGTTCAAACTCCGCATGGGACTTGAGAATAAGTCAGGCAAATACCTAAATAATATTATAATTTTTAGAAATAAACTTTTCAATTTTTGAATTCATTACCTCGACTGATTCTCATAGTAAATGCGTCTGTAGCATCATCAGTTCTGACTCTCACAATAAACGGTTGGGTGCAATCTAAGTGTAGAATTAAGAGTTAATTAAAATATATTTTTCCGTATTATTTTTCCTAATACCGCAAATTGGTAGGCTTTCCGTTTTCGTGCTCAAACTGTCTGCCAAAGCAGATCCGCAAAATCTATTACTGTTGTTCAACAAAATCCCACAATTTGCTGACGAAGCTAGAGGAGGAAAAAATCGTGAAAATATCAAGAAATACTGGGGTTTTTAATTTTTTACACCTTCAATTTGAATATAATCGCCGGAACAGTTTGAATCAACCAAGGAAGTTCCTGTACCAACTGCGCCATTGGTATCAAGGGAAAATGAATTTGCCTCCTCGCAAACCTGGTATCTGATGCAGCAAAAACCTGAAAAAAAGTATTTTCAATTCTCTGAAAAGCATAATTTACAAATTTTGTTTTTACCTAGCTCTTGTCGAATACAAATCCCATAATTTTGGTTGACCAGATGCCCAGATCCTGCAGCGAAATTGAAAGTCTGCAATTGTCCTTCTGTACCAAACAAATATTGGAGACAGCCACTTGGGGGTCTAGATTACACAAATAACTTCATAAAAATGTTTTTTGATCAAATCAATTTTACTTCAAAATGGCGTCGCAATAGAGCTGGATAACTTTGATTTCCCATAGTCGGTTCCCGGTTGTTCCAGCGCCAAAGGCAAACGCCAACGTTGCAGTATCACCGGGCTTGTCTCCAATATCCACATAAACTGCACATCCAGCATTACGGATTAGTTTTGGCTTTTTGTAGCAATTTTATTTTTTACCATGATGTCCGTTGTTAGCTCCGCAAATTATGGGAATTTGCTGACCCGTGCCCAAGCCTTGAATTTGAAAAGTGTCTTGGCACGAAAATCCTGTTGCTTCAACCGTCGAGGCTCCGGCCAAAATATTGAACGACTCGAAATCCAACTTCAATGAACAAATGTCTAAAAAATGTTTACAACTTTTCTTTAGCCTTTTCATTGAATAATGAGTTCAGATATCGTACTTTGTTCGACTTTTTGAATGTTGTAATTGCAAGTGGTCAAACTCGAAATAGAAGCGGGGAATCCTGGGTTTCTAAAACAGAAAATAAACGTTACAATGTAAAAATGTAAAAATAAAGTATTTCTACCTGACATAAGTGCAATTTTGTGAGACGGTAGATCCGCAAGAACTGGCCAAAAATACGCAGCAAACTCCAAAGCCTGCCGCGCAGCTACCCGATCCCGACCCGCCTTTATCAATGCATTCTTGAAAAATAAATATTTTCCTTTAAAAAATGTAAAATGTTTTATTGAAAGCATTTTTACCATTTATCGTGTAGCAGGTGCCATTTCTCCTACCATCACTGACTGAAGAGCTGATGGTGCTTGTACTAGCACAGGCATCGTTCTTAAAAATGAATATTATTTTGCAAATATCTTTTGTATCTCTTTATGGAAATATTAAAGACAGTTGATTAATTATTAGATTTTACCTTAAATCTGACAATATTAAACAAGCTTAGTACTGCAACATATCAATTTGTAGATAGACTATATATTTCTTAGAATTTACAAGTATTTCAATACTTACATTTGTTCTCTCTTTGTCTTGCGAAGCACTTTCTACCGTTCACCAAGACGAGGCAAAGAATTAGAAGACAAGACCACCTCATCCTCCGACATCTTTGGTAAAACTGAGCCAGAATAAAATGACAAAAGAGAATTCTTGATAAAGCCAAGATCAAGATGAGATTTTCCCCGAGCCAAAGTGCTTGAAATTCTTGTCTTCACTTTGATATTAACATCAGTTCATCAACCGGGTTGACATCAAAAAACACGACTGAATGTGAATTTCAATAATGTCTTTGAGATTAACTCAATCCATATCCATTTGTCAACCTAAAAATTCACGATGATATTTTAAAGCAATTGTCATAATTCGTCACTCTGACATTTTCTGGCTCGATCATTTTGCAAATTTCTCCTAGTTGTTTGGTTGTTGGATCCAGTTCAATTTCTAACATTGGACAGAATGTCAGACTTGTAAATATGTAAAATAATTTAGAGATGAGAATAATTTTCTGGACTTCGGTCCTTTTGGTTTGTATTCTCGGCTGTCATTGCCGGAAGAAGTCACGAAACAAACGCTGTGAGATTATTTTTACGAAAAAATCCAGGCTTTCCAAACATAATTAATACCTATATCATTTACTTTCAGTGTTTAGCGTTTTCAATGTGATAAAGGTAGAATTAATTAGAATCATTGTATAAAATAAATTGCTATAACATTTTACTACAACATTTCAGTTTGCGAACGACCCATGCCTTGCAACCGATTCAAAGGTACTGTACAAAAAATAAAAATAAATAGAAAGAATATTTGAGACATATTTTTTGCAGAATGGAACCTGTTACACTTCAAAGGAATGCAGTGATAACAATGGCAGTAATGGCGGGTCCTGCGCTGGGGGTTTTGGAGTCTGTTGCACTTGTAAGAACTAATCTTGAATTATAAAATAATCACTAAAATATGCTTATTTTTTCAGTTTCACTTGGATGTAGTGAAAAATCCACAGAGAACAATACTTACTTTCAGGTATTTTTAATGACATGCATGCAGTATTACTGAATGATTTTTTAAATACTTTATTTCAATCAATCTAGTCCACTGGATCCAGTGTTGGATTTTGTGCCATAGAGATTTGTCGGGCAACTGCTGACGTTTGCATGCTAAGGTAAACAAAAAACTTGTGAAAATTCATTTAATTCTTATTGCAATATTTTTTTAAGGCTTGATTTCTCAACATTTGTAATAAGCGGCCCAGCGACCAGAACCGACACAGTGACCAAATTACTGAATGGAGTGCAATCCCCAACTGCTGCAGGTAATTAACCATGATTAATCAATTGATATTGATGACCCATCCTAACGGACGGACGAGGGCAAACATTTATGGTTTAATGGTTTTACCCCAATCTTGAAGCTTTTGCCATAGCTGCTGAGGCTGTTTCCACAATGGGACAGTGTAACGTGGATCAGTTTTATATCACGAATCCCGGAGGATCGAGTCCGCCGGTAATTTGCGGCTCCAACACCGGGGAGCATTGTAAGTTCCAGGTCGCGATTTCACTGATTTAATTTGATTAATGCATTTTTTGTTCCAGTATATGTGGACGCATCTCCGGGCTGCAATAAGATTGCATTTCAAATTGGCAGTGGCTTGGGAACCAGGTTTTGATTACTTATGAATCTAAATTGGCATTATCTGATCTTGTATTTTCACAACTTTTTTAGGCAATGGGATATCCGGATAGCTCAGATTGAATGTTCCTCGAATAATTTGCCTCCGGAGGGATGTTTGCAGTATTATTTTGGGCCCAGTACCGGAACGATCAAGTCTTTCAATTTCGATGGGAACCTCCACTTGGCCAAGCAAAACCAGAATATCTGCATCAGGTTTGGTCACCATTTTTTTTTGAATATTTTTAAAAATAAATAGGATAATTATCAGGAGAGAAAGGGGAACCTGTCGAATATGCTACTCGAGTTCTGCCGGAAATTTCGACCTGTCGAGGACAATCGCCAACGAGGGCTATGTCGGTCAAAAGGTAAAACAAACAAAAATACAAGAAACCGGAAGACAGCATGACATTCAAAAGTATTTCCGGTTACCGTAGAGTCGATGTTGCGGCTACGGGGAGGACGGTAGGCAAACATTCGGCTACGATTGCGTCGTGATTCCGATGGCGTCAAAGTTGATGACCGTCGGCAAGTTGATTCCGGGAGGATCGGACGAATTCTGCGGCCGGGCACTGGCCTCTATTGAAGCCATGGGGCCGGCGACGATTTGTTGTGAGTTCAATTTCACGTTTTAGGGTCTTCTAAAAAATCGGTTTTTTAATCATGAATTTCTTGAAAATCGTAAAATCATCCAGATTTCCAGATTTTTTCTAATTTCACAATTTTTGGGCAAGAAATTCAAAAAATAGGGATTCCGATTTATACTTTCAGATTATTTAAAAAATCTTAAAACCGCTGGGGTTTCACGAGGTTTTCTTTCGTGGGCTAAAAATATGGGGAAATGTTCACTTATACATATGTTATGACCTTTTTTATTTTTTTCAGCTCAAAGAATACCGTTTCAAGTGAGGTTTTTAAGCGACAATTTCGAGTTCAACGCCGAAACTGCGAAAAATCCGAACGGCTTTCGTCTTGATTATGAACTGTTTCCTTGTGGAGCATAACCACACCATATTTAGAATTCTAGCAAATATATTGTATAGGAATTTAATTTAAACACAATTTCGTCATATATTTCTGCTCATACTACTCAATAAAATTAATCACTATTAAGCAACTGAAACAGAATTAAGTACATCTATCGTCGTCACTTGAATTTTATCCACCTTGGTATGCGATGACACATGTCAAGTCAACGGAAATCTGAGCGGCGAAACACGGTTAGCTTTCATATTATCATCCGCGAGCTCGCTATCCTTGTCAGTGCTATAAAATGAATATCATGATCCGCTCGTGTGTAAAAAGTAAACATTCATAAATGCCCTTTCCGCTCGTTGGTAAAATAACCGTTAGTCTTCAGTCTTGTTTTTTATCTCTCAGCTGATGACGGTTTAAAATTCTCCAACGGCCATCGTTAAAATCCGGGAATCGCGCAACCTCGTCAATGAGCCCATGAACCTAGAGTAGAACCATTCTCAAAATTGGCGGTTGTTTTCATCAACTTTGTAACTAAAAGTAACAAATTCAATTTCAAAATGTTTATTCTTTACCTCAAAGTAAGTTTTAGTCTAATTTGTCCCCATGGCGCTGAATAAAGAAAAGTGAAACAATCAGTTGATATGTTTGAATTCTTGGGCCGGCGGTATTTAAACTGCAGCGCGCACCCGTCGCATGCTCAGCTTTTGTCTGTTATTCAATTTTTGCTGGGACTCAAAAACTGCCCAAAAATATTTTTCGAAATTTCTTTCCAAAATTTGCCATATTTTGAGGATTTTCAACGAAGAATTCAGATCAGTGTCACAGCAGTCGATCCAGTGAAGCATCACCCGGCAGTTTCCAGTTCAACAGTGCACCAATTTTGCTCAAGACTGAGATTGAAAATCCAAAGCAAGCAAAATAATTCAAAATGTCGGAAGACGAGGCATTGCAGTCGTTGTTAAAAAGAGCTCGAAGAAACCGGGAAAACCTCAACGCACACAAAGCTCTTCTGGGTAAGATCACACCAAGCGTGCGACTTTCAAAAAATAGCCGGTTTTATCTTTTAAATTTTTACCGAAACAGGTGAGTCTCCAACGGCTTTGAGAAGTCCGTTAAGAGATCGGTTGAACGAGTTTTCGACCTCACCGACCAAGAGCACAAGTCCTAGTCGCATCAAGACCACACCGTACATCAGTCCGTCGTCTAGGAAGTCGCCAGTTAGAACAACGACTAGCCCAATAAGGAGCTTGGCTACGACCTCGTCGACTTCCACTTCGTCGCCAACAAAGACCTCGTATACAAGAGCCTACCAGGACAAGAACAGTGCCGACCGAAGCGAGGAATCCTATGACAGAGAGGTCACCGAGAAAAAGACCACCATTTACGACGATGACAAGCGCACCAAAACGACCATCACGGAGAAGGAGGAGACTATCCACAAATCCGAGATCCTCAAGTTTGAAGTAAGCTCTTACCTACTTTGTTTTAGAGTTTTTCCGTTGATTGCTAATTTGAAAACAAATCAGGTCAAGGGTGGCACTTTCACAAAGAGCCCGTCAAAGCTTATCGATGACTTCCGTGCCAAAAGAGACAAGGAGTGGGAGAAGACCAAGGAGGCGACCGATAGCAAAAAGTCCAACTCGATCCTGGACGAGAGTGCCGATCTAGGACGGAAAATGAACAGCCCGTCTCGCTTCGGAAGCTGTCGTGACACATCTTCCGTCGTAGAGGATGTCTTCCAGTCCCCTGTCAGAAGGTAAGTGCGATCATTTTCAAAAATCGCCGATTTGGTTAATTTGCAGCTGTTTCCTCCCTCTTAGAAGCAGGCTGGACATCTCCTTGGCCAAGGACTCGCCGACAAGGAAGACCTCGCCGCTGAAAACCAGATACAGCCCGGAAAAAAGCTCGACTTCTCTGGCGGAGAAGAAAAAGGAGGCTCCTCTGGCTGAGGCTGAACCTGAAGACGATGAGGAGGATGACGGTTCGTTCAAGTTTGCACAGAAGAAACGACTCAAAGCACTAGCGAGTAAATTCAGCAACTACGACGACGAGGACAGCATGGCAATCAAGCAATTGGCAAAGGTAGGAAAAAGTTGAACTCTGGTTGAAATCGTATTCACTGTTACGTATTTTTTAGGCTGCTGCCTCGGCCTCGCCTTCACGAAGAGACTCTACTCAAATTCGAGATGTCGACAGGGAGCTGCAACGTTCCAGGAGCCCCATCAAAAAAATGGCGGCCTCTGCGTCCGGATCGGGTTCGAAGTCGACGCCGTCGCCCGACGATCCCGATTTTGTGAAAAGCCTCAAGGCCCAGGGATTCGAGGAGACCTCGTCTAAATCCAAGTTGGTCTACGACTTTGGCAAGAACAACAAAAACACCCCGGGGAGCAGAGACGCCAGCCCGTACAGTTTCCATCCGATGCAGTTCATCAGCGTCCAAAAGAACAAATCGGCCGGCAGCCCCCATACACCAGCGAGCAATCCACGATCGACCAGCCCTGTCAGGAATGCAACTCCAGCATACAGGTAAGCCAATGAAAAAATCGACTTGCTTGAATTCGTGAAATTGTAATGTTGGCTTCTCTTCAGATCCGCGAGTCCGACGAGAAACATGGCGTCCCCACAACGGCCGTCAAGTCCGTTCAAGCCGCACCCGTTGCAGTTCGTTTCTCCGCAAAAAGCGAACGAAAAGCCGGCCTCAACCTCTAACCTCGGACCTCCTGCGAAACCCGCGCGCACGTACGCAGAAATTGAGGATGAGCGTGCCTTCAGGTCCGAGGCCGCCATCACGATCACCGACGACAACACGGTAGAGGACAACAAAACGGACACAGCCTCGCGCCGCAGCATCCTCGAGAAACGCAACCTGTTCGAGGACAGGTCGCCCAAAAGAGAGGACGCCGATCCCGCTATGCTCCCCTTGAGCCAGAGGAAGGCATTGTTCGAAAAGAACAGGGGCGGCGCTCCGAAACCGATCGCCCGCTTCGGCGAGTCCGTCACGCCCGCCATGTTGTCCAGGTTTGTTTGCATCTTTCTAACGTTTCGTGTTGGGTTCTCATTTCTTGTGTAATATTTCTTTTCCAGAGGTCAATCTGATCACACACCGGCGACGAGGCCGCCCCCGACAGTGCCCGCCAGCGAGCCGGCATGGAAACGCAGACGCGCCACTTCGCCAGTGAGGCCACAGCCCAACTACTACACTCCCAACCCCGCCAACGTCAGGAACGTCAACAACGTCAGCAACGAGACCCCCGCGCGCAATCCAAGGTCAGGGTCGGGCTTCGAGACCAGCAAGAAGTTGTTCGAGAATGTTGGCGGCAGCTCCTGGCGCGACAACGACATCGCTCGCCAACAGGAGGAGGCCAAGAAGAAAGACATGGATGTGCTGCTCAACCGTTTCAAGCAAGTGTCCAAAGCTGAACGTGAACAAGAGCGCGAACGATCCCGATCCAGATCCCCAATCAAGGAGAGGTCGTCGCCGAGTCCGTCATCGAGGTCAACGAGATCGCCTTTGCGTTCGACCTCCCCGCCAAAGGCTACCAAAGCTACCAGCCAATATCCCGGCGTCAGCTCGGTCAAGAAGATCAAGGTCTCGCCGACAAGGGAGGGAGGTCTGTACCCCAACCTGAGCGACATCCACCACAGCAGCGAGAGCAGCGATGAGAGGCCGGAGACGGCCATGAGCGAGGAGAGCGTCGCCCCCAGCGAAGCCCCAAGCCTCGGAATGGCCATTAAGCGCGCGGCCTCCGCGAACAAATTGAAGAGGAGCCCGCCCAAGCAGATGCTCGCGATCGCCGAGAGCTCGGACGACGAAGCCATGGACGCCTCCGACGAAGACATCGAGAACCTGCTCGACGAGGCCCTGGATGACTCGCAGGCAATGACGGAAGACACGTCGGGGCCGACGCCGCCCAAGAATCGCCGCCACCATTCTCCCTCTGGAGCGTCCGCTACCAGCTGGGAATTTGCCACGCCGTCCAATCCAGGACGTCACCATGATTTCAGGACACCGAGGGTTGACCAGATCACGGATTCACCTCAAGGAGAACTTCCCCTCGTCGACACAGAAGAGGGACCCGCCCCGGCCACCGACTTGATCAGGACCGTGTCCCACTACCGGAAACAGAAGCCCAACGTTCAAGTGCTTCCCAAGGTCGTCCGCAGCGTCAACGTCATTGAAGAGGCGAACGAGGACGAGGAGGAATCTGAGCATGATCCGAGGTTAGGATTCGATTCTGTTTATAGTGATTTCGTGTTTTTAGTGTTTTTGTCTTTAGGAATGAGATTGCTGTGCGCATCAACAAGCTGCAAGAGGAAGCCAGTGAACAGATGCAGAGGAGGCTGCAGGCCAGCAAGGCCCTCGGCCTTTGCGCTTCGCAAAACGAATTCGAAGGCTCCTACGAAAGGGTCGAGTTTGAGAGACTGCTCCTGGAGGCCCATCACAAACACGAGGCCGCGAACAACGAAATCAAGCATCTCAAGAACATGGGTGCCCGCGGTTCTTTCAACAAGAAGGAGGGATCCAAGGGAACGATCAGCATTAGCGGCATCAGCTTGCCGTTGAAGGGTAAGTCAAAAATTCCATTTTAAGTCGACATATTCTGACCTAGTGCTTGTTTTCACAGGAGAGTTCGTGAGGTTCATGGCTAATCCGGGACATGGCGGGGACGACTTTGTCCACTACTTCTTGTGCCTGGTCAAGTACAGGAGCCAGGTGATCGCCACGCAGATGCTGTCGTCCTCCGACGGGATCAGCCAAGGGCGTCTCCATTTTAGCAACCTGATCAAGATCAGCGACCTCGAGCCGGACTTCAACATCCACGTTGAGGTCTACGGCCTCCAGACACCCAAGGAGTACCTCTCGCACGAGGCCAAGTACCACCTGAAACGCAAGGACAAGTCCATGTTCAACTTGACACCGTTCAAGAACTTGCGCAAGAACGAGTCCAAACTCGGTGGGATGATGGCCGGCCCATCGAAGCACGACAATCCCGTCAACCTGATGAACATCCGCAAGTCCAAGTTCGGCATGGTTGGCCATACCACCATCAACATCGACACGCTCGCGGCCAAAACGTTCCGCCTCGACAATGTCATGAAAAACAGCCCCTTGGCGGGGACACTGGAGATGAGGCTTGGCGTCACTTGCGAAAGCAACGTAAGCTAATCTAATATTCTACTCAACCAGAGATCGGACTTTAATCTCCATTAATTTTAGGTCCGCGAGAAAGGATTCCTGACCCTGTTTAAGGATATCAACGGCCTCGGAAATTGGTGCAGGCGTTGGTGCGTTCTGAAAGGTAAGTAAAGTTGGCGGATACAAGATTAGCAAGCGGGTTATTAATGCAGCCATTATTTCTTAACAGAGAACACCATGTACTTCTGGAAATATCCCGAGGACGAGAGGAAAAGCAAGCCGTTGGAAGGCGAGAGCATCGCGTTGCATGACGTCTTCACCAAGGAGGTCAGCCTCGCCCCCAGGGACATCTCGTCCAGGATGAACACATTCATGATGGAGGCATACCGTCCGATCCAGAGCGGCGATCGCGAAGCCCTCAACGTCCACGTCGTGAGTCTCTTAATCTTTTCTTTTCCTGGGAATGGCATGATCAATCATTTTTCATTTCCAGGATCGCAAGCACAACGTCACCACCCTCCGGCATCTCTTGAGCGCAGACACCAGGGATGAGCGGATCCATTGGTGCCAGGTCTTGTCCAAGGCCCTGGGTAACCTCCGGGCTTGGGACCCGACCTCGACGCGAGCCAGATCAGATTCGGTGAGCACGACGGCCTCCGCGACCTCGGAGGACACGGTCAGCTCCGTTTCGACCGCGGTTTAAATATATATCCAGTTTTCAAGAAAGGAAGAGAAGAACAACAAACAGAAAAGCATAATCACAACTCGAAGAGACTGTACAAAGCAAAATACGAAAACTTAATATCTACTTAACTTTAAATTAAATACTGTAAGGAAAACGGAAAATAAGTTTCTTAAAAAAGTTACTTTTTTCGTTCATCAGCTTTCTAAAACAGTGATCTCAAAAAGCAAGCATTCTTTGCATAATCAAAATGTTGTACGATTTAAACATCGCCTAACTTGCATTGACAAAATACTTCAGCCTTCAAATATCTATACTATACTTACAATATCTAATTAATCCTACACTGTAAAAATATCGTATTAACCGTAGTTAATTATCCTTATTTTCGATTGGCAATAAACTCTCCATTTTATTGACCTGATTTCGTTGATTCTTTCTTTTTTAAAATCGATTCTCTTCAAGTGCAATGGCATTACCTTGATTAGTATATCCCTAAATTGTGATAATTGAGAGAAGCCAAGAGAGCGGAAATCCCAAAAAAAGACGGGTAATTTTAAGGTCATCACTCAATTAAAACTCTAAGCGGATTACGCATTAAAGCTTACATTTTAAGCGTTTTCATTCGGGCGAAAAATGTATTCTGGTTTCGGAAGTTAAAATTGAAACCTCGATTGGTGCTTTCTAAAAATACTCGTACAAGCACAAACAAAATTGAGCATGGCTGACAGGGAGATTCTTGATTTGGCTATTTCCTCAATAGAAGATCAGTTCGTTGATCCGTACACTTTACTTGACGGTCAAATTGTCTTCAAGGCTTTTGTTGGCATTTATTACTTGCTAAGCCTTGCCATTGGGACTCTCCTCCAGGTTGGCATCATTTCTTACGAAAAGTTCGGAGGTGATCCTCAAAAGCGTGGATTGCGAAACCAGGTTTGACCACCA
>JAAUYL010050107.1_pt1 | contig 16780 bp, 15 predicted proteins | sample 7278011 | NCBI WGS metagenome assembly JAAUYL01 (sample SAMN14350225, study PRJNA611818) | marine sediment metagenome | isolation source: surface marine sediment (1.8m) | place: French Polynesia: Moorea | collected 2018-08
GATTACGATATTTTCGTCGAAAAATTCGGCAACATAATAGAGCATTGTCCAGTTTTGGCGGCGGCATTATGGAAGTACCGTCCGTTTCACTCCACAGAGGATTTGATGGATAAAATGTCAGCCATTGTCAAAGATCTGCCACTTTCAGGTGACCACAAAAAAGTGGAATCCTTTTACTGTATATAAAGACATTTATTTTTCCAGTCAAAGAAGGCATTCTAAGGGTGCACCCTGATTTGGCGGGCAAAATAGCCCAGGCCGGTCAATTGACAAACGAAAGCGCGCAGGAGCAAACAGCAGCTGACCTGCACGTTATGACCAAAGAGGACAGGCGCTTGATGGATCAGCTGAACAAAAGGTACTGATAAGTACCCTTTAATTACCCCTAATTAAAAATGTCGCTGTCTTTAGATACCGGGCAAAATTCGGGTTTCCATTCGTCATCTGTGCAAGGGAAAACAAAAAAGACGCCATTTTAGCAGGTCTGGAACAGCGTTGCAACAACGGCCAAATTGAGGAAATTAGAACTGGCATCGCTGAGGTGCTGAAAATCTGCAACCTGAGAGTGAAAGATATCATAACAAGCACGGCCCTCGGGCAACAAAATAAACTGTGAAAAGCATAACAAACATTTCAAACCCTTTGCACCCCAAAAGCAATACCTGCAATTTTCATGAAACTCCCTGTATATCAAAGTAATAGGCTACCCCTAGCTGTGGCTTGGCTTGTTTTGATTTTAATGTACAGTCGTTGACCTGAAAAATGAAAATCGGCCCGATTTCTAAAAGATTTCTCCCTTTGTTTCTAAGTGTAAGACAATAATTCTTCTGTTTAAAATCACTAGGTCTGCAAAGGGTAGATAAAAAACAAAAGCTTATTGATTTGTCTATTTTCATACAGGAAACATCTGCCAATTCTGTGGTTTTAAGGTATTTTGCAATATTAAATTCCAGCTAGTAAACAAAACTAAAACTAAATCCTAGCACGTGACAATACAATCATTTTATGGCATCTTGGGAGGTGTATTGTTTTTAGATTTTTATTGTTCTCTATGACACCAATCGTCTACTCGAAAATTCATTTTTCAAAAAGGAATTATAAGAACGTGGAAAAAGCTGTTAGATAACTACTGTAGCCACTTTGTTTCGGTAGTTAAAAAGGGGGATAATTAGTAGCAATGCTGTCGAAAGGTTTCTGAACGAATTTAATGGCGGGTTAAATTCTTTTGTCCCAAGATGGATTCGACTTTTCTAACGATTTCTACTAAAATGTCGGCGCCTTTCAATTCTTGGGGTTTTCCAGAATTTAGCTCTCAATTACTATAAAATGGGACTAGTGTAACCAAATCTTAGTTTGTTAACAAGCATTTTTTTGAGCTTTGAAGGGGTTGAAAAAGAATTTGATCCCTGCATATTTTTAGCGACCCTACATCCAATTACAGATATATGCAAATTTTTGGCGCTTTTCCAAACGAGCAGACACTTTTCAGAGAAATTTTCAGTGCGCGCCAAAATCGTACGATAATTTTTCGAAACGAGCCCCCAGTTTTGTCGGCCAATCGCTGAGCGAAATGCGGGGGTGGGGGATGTACTTTTGCGTTTTGAAATTTGCGCGCCAGGAGTAGAAATCGTACAGGGTGTTTCACAAAAAGTGGTTAAAACAATATGCCAACTGTTACCTGTCCACCCCCTAGTAACAAACAGTTCAGAGGGGCCTTGTATAATATAAACTGCATTAAGCTACCCCCTGCGCCAAGAGCAGAGTTACCAGATTCTACCCTCAAAATCCATATTTTAACAAATAATACCAATATGTTGCCATTATTAGCAGTAATTTAATAGGTAAACCCTGTAAAAGCCTTGCACCAGCTATTGAAAGCATAGGACTTATAAAAATCTGCCTGGTCATTTGGGGATATTTTGGCATTTTTCAGAAGAAATCCTAACGGTATAAATGTCATCTGGCAACGCTGAACTTGCGCGAAAGTTACAGCATAGTGTATAGAGAATATGCTGAATAAGAGTGCTGCACAACTGCAACTGCACTCATAGTAAAGTACTTCCTACAGAAAAACGTCAGTTCAGTCAGAAAAGATCGGAGTTTAGTGTGCCATTCACCCTTCCCCATACAAGACCACCGTACCAAATCTGGAAAAAAGACCAAAAATCAATATTATTAAGTTTGTTTGTGCAAAAACCTTTGAAAGGGGTGATATCAAATAATCAATACTTTTTCCCCAGCCTGGGGGAAAGCTTGCCTGCAAAACAATATTGATCTGCATCGAAAATGGATTCCCAATTAAACGATGAACGGCATAGGAAGCTGTGGGAACGAAACATGGAGAAATTTGAAAAAGCCATGGAAGAAATGGATTCGATGGAGCCGTCTTTAATGGAGAGATATTTGCAAGAATTCTTGCCTGTTGTAATGCCAATGCCACAAAAACTCCCCGGATTTGTCAAGAAGTTAATCTGTCCCTTAAATTCAGCAAAAGTGTGCTACGCTACCATTGACCATTTGCTTAATAGTCCAGAATTAAAACAACTCCAGGAAGAAAAGTGCCAAAAATGCCCCCACTATGGTAAGTTGTATTTTTTACATAATTTCAATTCTTTGTCATTGTTTTCTTGTAAATATTTGCTGTGCTGACAACATCCAAATTCTACTGCGTAATTTTTGCCCAGAAGAGAGAACATATTGCTTGCTTTTGTAGGCATTTTCTCAAGGACGAATTCGAGTTTCACAAATATTTTGTACGTTATTTTGTGTACAGCATACTTCAAATGACAGATATCTAGTATATATGGAGAATATCTCCTATTTTTTCTCTCCCAACCTCGATCTGTTAAATATGTGGGAAACTGATTTAATTTTCCGGCATTTTTGCCATTTTAAAAATGGTTCTCCATTTCAATATTTTGGAGACTTTAACGCTTTCTTTTTTTTTAGAAAATCCTTTTGCAATATATATTACAATTACAGTGTCTTAATTATACATTTTTGAGAGTCGGCTTTTGGTCTTTGTCCTTCTGCAAGTCTGTTAAAATGAGCATGAATCACACAAGAGATCAAGGGTCGGGAATTTTAAATATTCGAGAAAAAGGATTTCATTTTCTTTAGACACAAATCATCAAAGCAGTCACTTGCCGACGGCGTGACTAGACTTCGAGCGCTGTACTTTTACTTGATTACTGTGTTTAGCTAACTTTTGTTCCTGTTTCTGAAGCTTGTGACGTAGGCACAACTAGAGTGCATTTTACACGATAAGATATGAATCTCGCAAAGTTATTAAGAAAATGTCAAAGCAGATAGTGCAATTACATGCTTGAAGAGGGGGCCTGCTGAAAACTTTTATCAGAGAAAAAGTAGACGAATTGCGAACAGAGGAACATTACTGTGCGCATCAATAGGTCAACAAGTTTGTTCAGTCAGTTGTGGGCTTGCTTTTGAAGTGAAAATATCTGAAAATTTTTAATTATTTTAAGGCCGGACAAAACGGGATTCCAAAGACAGTCACAGCAAAATGGGGGAGAACTTCAACTGGGACGATCTCAATATCAGCTTCAACGGTTGCGGATTTCTTGGAATCTACCACGTTGGTGTCGTCGCCGCCATCAAGCATCATTTGCCCGATCTCAAGTTCAAGAACATCTGCGGAGCCTCCGCCGGCGCCATGGCGGCCGTCTGCTACCTGGCCAACGTCGACATGAGTAAGTATTGCGCGCTTTTGGTGCTGAATGACCACTAAACCCTCTAGTGGTAACTCGGCACCAAAAAGCGCGCAATTGTTGCATAACGAAAACCCATGCTTTATTCGATTTCTAAGTAAACAAGTATACGCGTCGCGGCGTTGACATTTTTTTATACTCTTTTGGACTTTGAAATCATGGGAGGTCAAAGGTCTTATCAAAGCATTAAATAATTCGCAAATTCTTGCCAAAATGTTTAACATGCCAATTCTGTTTTAGATGAGATGACATCAGAGCTGTTGAAGGCTTCGGTGGGGATCAGAAATCTTAAGCTTCAAGTCGGCAATCCGGACTTCAATCCTGTCAACATGCTTGTAGAATCCTTGGACAAGGTAAACTGATTATACTTATTAAACCAAATAGTGGTTAACAATTGCTTCTTTGTTTGTCTTCAGCTTTTGCCCAATGACATCCATGAGATGGCCAATGGTGTGCTAAAAATCTCCGTGACAGAAGTCTACAGCGGAGAGAATGTTTTGCTGGACAACTTCTCTTCCAAGCGAGAACTGATCAATGTAAATATATTCAAAGAAAATCATCAAGATTTTTTATTCAAAAAAATCTTTGAATTTCAGGCTGTTGTGGCGTCCACGTTCATACCCATTTTCTCCGGCGTTTTCCCGTTCACATTTCGAGGAAAAAAGGTAGATATATTAGCGTAGCTGTTGACCTGCATTGTTTACATTTTTTCCATTTAAGGTCATTGATGGTGGCTTCTCTAAGAACCAGGTTGTGATTGAAGATGGAGAGTATGATACTTTGACAGTCAGCCCATTTTCCGGCGACGCCCATATTTCGCCCAATGCAAAACGGAACAACCCAAATGAATACCTGAGGGTGAGTAACTGTTACCTATATTATTTAGTGATCATTTTCTAGTGTAATTATTTTAGGTTTACTTTGCCGAACAAGGCACTGACATTACCGTGGAAAACATCCGAAGACTTATGAATGTTCTGACGCCTCCGCCTCCGGAAACAATGGCAGATATCCTTCTCCAAGGATACAATGATGCAGTTCAGTTTCTCGTCAAACATGGTCAGATTGATGTCAACTGTACCACTTGCTTGACGGTCAAGTCTAAGTACACTCCGGCCGAAGTCATGGCGCTAGCTGAGGTACGGAATCAAATCCGGATTAACCGGTTTTAAGACTTTGTAAACATAATCATAATTGCAGGAAGACGAGAGGAGGCTGGAAAAAGAAGAACGGAAACGTCGTGAACAGCAGACTGGAATCAGAGAGACTTCGGAGGATTCGACTGATGACGACATGAACGAGCCAATCCCGGAGCTATTGCCTCAATACCAACCAAATCAGAGACCACGACGGAGAAAAAACAAGAAGAGGGAGGAGCAGTCATTTTTCTCGGACGCCCTGAAAAAATCCGTGAAAATGCTCAAAACAGCTCATGACTTTTCCGACTTTTCGCTTCCCAGTCGGGAAGGCGGGTATGTATTTTAATATCAAGATATATTAAACAAATATCTACCAATATTTTTGTTTACATTTTTCAGACTAAACAAAGCCGTTTTCGATGCTGTGATTACCTACAATCCGTCGGTGAGGATCGTATTTAAGATGATCGAATGGTCACTCCGTTTGGCAGAATACGGATGTGGAGCAATTGAGAAGGTAATTATGTTTAATTAACTTCATTAAGGAATCATATAACCATATATTTTGTCTTTGTTTAGTTTGCTCACAAGTACTTTGGGGAGGTTCAACAATTGAAAGAGTCGGCAGGCGATCGTTTCGAGAGAATTCTGGGTTATTTGATGAAAATGGCCTCCGTCTACATACCCTTCAAATACGAGCACGTCATGCCAACCGAATGCTCTTGTGAAATTGACAAGCATCCAAAACTTCGTGACCTGCCGGAGCACCAACGTATTGCCAAGTAAGTTTATATGTTTTCGCTAGGTTAAAAATCCCCCTTAGTATTTGAAACCCTATTTGCCAGATACTTCAAAACAATTGCTCATTGAGATTCGGATAATCCAAATCCAAAGCTTAATCTAATTAAGGATTGCGTAGGTAGAATCGAGAGCCTTTGTTCTTTTACCCAGTTCAAAGCTAGAGTTCTTTGCTTCAATATGTCTTTTGGATCTCCTGCTTTCAACATTTTGACCGCCATTTTCGGGATGGCGGTATTCTTCGAAGTTCTAGTCTTGATTCGCCGAAAGCCCCCCGGAATCCAAACTCTCCTGGACGAGCTCCACAAGGCCTTCATGGCAAACATGATCTTCGGGTTGGCCATCTACATTGTCAGCGAAAGCGCTGTCCTGTTCAGTGACATCTTGGGAATCAGTGGTGATTCCCAATCCTGGATCAATCTGATTTTGATCCGGATTCTAGTCTGGGTCTTGTTCGACATGGCAATCGTCTTCTGCTTGTGGCTGATCATTTGCGCGTTGGCCAAGTTCATCCTGATTTCCCGACCACACTGGCTATTGCATATTTCAATCACGGATCGCGAGGTCACTAAAAGGATTACTATAGTAATCTGGGTTATAGTTTTCTTAATCATGCTCATGGCCGAAGTGAAGGAAGAGTTGCCAATCGCCTACCTTGTCCGGACAAATCAGAATGATTTGATTGCCTTGCCAAATTTCGCTCGTACGATCCGGAGCTTGCTGACTTTCACATCTTTTTTCCTTCAAATTGGTCTTTGGGCCTGGGTCTGCTTCTTTTACCTTGACGGCTACTCCGAGTTCAAGGAAAATTCAAACGAGATCATCACCAATCAGTGCATCCTGGTCGTGGCCGCTTATCAATTCGGCTTTGCCGTTCCCCTTACCATCATGAAAAAGTTCGAGCTCACCATTATGTTCATGACATTTATGTACACTTTGATTTTTCCTCTGGCACTCATACAATTCAGCACCGTTTTAAGACTGAATCTTCAAGCAAAGCTCCAGATTCTACAGACCGCCATTAGGTCTCTTCCGCATATTTATCCAGTGTCCACTTAAAAATGTAAACAAACCTAACACTATTTTGAGGGCAAATACTTTAATCTTGAATTGTGCTTTCAGGTACTCTTGCGACTTTCATATCACACAAAATGACGATGACATCTCAGAAGAGGAAGATGAGGATGAATTGAGATCGGAGAACGAAGCATTGGAAAATATCGCCGAGGTGACGCGGTCTGTATTTTCATTGTCGGTGGAGACCAACGTGGAGGAGAGGTATGCCAAGTGGATTAAATCCGTGATCGGATTAGCTCAAGTTACTCCTGGATTGGCCGGGATTCCCAGAGGGGAATATGACCATACTGATTATGAATTGTGCGTGATCGCCTTATTATGGGAGCATATGGAGCAGCTGCGAATCTACGAGGAGACTGTCTTCGACTACTACATGAATCTGGACGACTGAATGGAGACCCTAAAACACCGCCAAATAATTACAACATATTATATTGTCCATGTCTATTAACAGCATCTAACAACCCATTACATAACTAACATTTTAACCACCGCCAACAAAAGTATATCAAGTACGGGTATATTACTTAAATTAATAAGATTATGTGTTTCTAATTTTTTGTACAAGCGGGTTATATTATCATTGTAATTAATGTATTTAAGTGTCCAGTATTGTCATACCAAAGAATTTAATGTTTTATACTTGTACCCTACCAATATTGTACAAACAAAATAGCCAAAGATAAAAAATATTCATAATTTGTCAGACAATTGCCGATTTCCCACGAGGATGCGATGCAAATGCAAGCGGACAACCTGGAATACGCTGCCAACTCCAGGGTGGCTTCAAGAGTGACTTCAACAAGATGTTCAGTAGCGCCATCCCTGATCGCTTCTGCAATCCACTCCCGAAGGACATCGGCTACAGCTTCCGCCAGAGCGTCAGCTCCAACCTCAAGGTACTAATTAATTACCCCATAATGACCTTAATTACCCACTCAATTAATTAGGCGAGGATCCATATCCTTGGCTGGAATCAACAGTTTGCCAATGACAGCCTCGAATGCCAGCGACGGAGCTCCGGAAACGCTGGAGAACCTTGTCAATGTTATCAAGAATCAGGATTCGGTTATCCAGACTTATTATACAGATGACAATGGCGAGGTTGTCACCCTGAGCCTCTATGACATTTCTGCCACGGATCCAGCGGATATTCTCGGCATGGACGTCTTGAACCAGCACAATGACAATGCTGGAGGCACTTCCGGTTCGGACGCTGACGACGATAGGATTTCAGAAGAGGACGAGACTCTGGAGGAGAAATTCGACGAGGCTGTCATGAGAAGATTGGAGCGTTTAAGGCGACGCTACTATCAACATAGCGGTGATTCGGATATGTCAGCCTCAAACCAGGACAATTAATTAATTAATTAACTACTTATGTACTCATAATTAAGTAAATAAATGATCCATGTATATCCATGTGGTGGGTCGGAAATCGTAGCAGGGAGAAAAGTTTTCAGGCATTGAATGGCTATTTGGCTATTGGAACTTCTCCGCCACAATGGAAATTGGTTTTTCCCACGGAACCGAATCCAAGAAAGCAGAGAGAGGAAAACTTTTTTGTTTCCTCCACCGTGCTTATCTCACCTTTGCACTATTCTAGACTATATTCATCCAAACAGGAAGTCCATATTATATTCCACTAAAACATTGGACTTGTTCCATGATGTTTGCCAGAGTAGCAAATGTTCGGACAAACTTGATATTAGGAAAGAATCCCCCTCCTTTGGAGTGGGACTAGATTAGATAACTAAAAACTCGCCATTTTCTCCTTGGAAATGCCAAGGTTTAGTTTTTTAAAACACAAAGTGTTTTTGTATCCTTTAATCTTTACACAAATTGAGTTAGCAAATTAAAGCAGCCTTGAAAAGCAACTTTTTCTTAATAAAGATGAGGTTTGTATTTCAAGTTTTTGTTTTTTATGTGAAAACAGGGTGCTTTTAACTTGACGATATACTTTCTTGGGTGTACGAAGCAGTAAGCACACAAAGCAAAGGTATTTTCCATTGCCCAAACAAACTCAACAGTACAAAATCTGTCCATCTAAATATTGACCAGGGTCAGAAAGAAAAGCGAGGCTGCCATGCTGATACCAAATTGGAGGCTGTCGAGGCCGCGATTTCCCGAGGTCGTCTCCTTTTCTTCTATGATGATAGAAAATGGTGAAAATTGATCCATAGTGGTTCTGGTCGTATCTTGTCCAACGCCATCGCCACCTTTCGCATTATTTCTACCATTCCCACCATTCGAAGAATGCTGGTAGGCCGTGCTCTGCTTGAATTTCCTCCGCACCTCGTCCTCTCTCCTGCAAGAAGGTTGTCAGTCATGGCCCAATTCTATATAAGAAGGAGCTGCAGGCAAATCTAGGTAAGCATAAGAGGGGTCACACTTTTTTCAGGACTAGACAGCTGTCCTATCACTGTCAATTTGTCCTAAAAGAAAGAAAAGGTCCCGAAAAAGCCTGGGACAAAAAAGGCTTTTCTTGCGAAACAAAGGAAAACGTTTGATGACACTCTTAATTAAGTAATTAGGTAATTACCTAGCCTGCTCGAGGACAGCGTTCCGGTCACATGAGCGCAATTTGCCGCTAGCGCGCATCGACTGCATCGGCTTCCCGTTGTAGGGAAGGGGCGAGATGCATTTATTGTTGGTTAGAAAATGCCGTGACCGGCCTAGCTGCGACTCCAGAAGGTATATCACACGACAATTGCACGGAAAAAAGTTCTTGACCACTGTAACCTTCTCCACTTCAATGTCTTGCAGAGCTGCCAATGATGGAATCTCCAAGATATGGTTGCCATCAAGGATGAGACTCTTGACGGAGTTTTTAGAAGGGAAACCAAAGTCCTCGATTCTGTCGATTTTGTTACTGACAATACGGATTTCTTGAACGTCAATCATTCCTGGAATATGGATAGATACTTTCATTAAATCTTAATTGATATAATGACCCCTTAATTACCGTTAAACGCGTTAGTTTTGATGGTGGCTAGGTCAGAGTTTTCTATAGTTAGCGATCGCAGTTTCTTGATGCCACGAAATGTGTAGGGAGCGAGTTCTGTCAAATCCAAGTAGGCTAGCTTTACTTTGTCCACTTTTTCCAAGCCATGAAAAGCATCTCGTTGCAAATGTTTCACGCCGGCAGGCAAAAACAGGAACCGCACATTCTTCAGTCCCGTGAATGCCGAGCTTTCGACCGTCTAATGAGATAATTAACACTTAATGACTTAATCACCCAATAATTGATTGGAATGCCTACCATGATCGGATTGTTGTTTAGTAGTAGCATCTCCACGTATTCCGTGGCAGCAAAGGCTGACCTAAGAAAAAGGTTGAAAATCTTTAAGATTTTTACATAATTGACTTTATACGCACTCTTCAATGATTCTGAGCTGATTGTGTCCCAGCATGATATTGGTGACATTTCTAATTCCGGAGAAGGCAAAGCTGGACAATCTTGTCATTGGATTGTTTTGCACCGAAATTTCCTCCATATCGCTTAAGCCCTTAAATGCAAAGGCCTTGATTTCCGTAATGTTGTTCGAATCCAGGATGAGTTTCTTGAGACTCTTCAGCTTGGCAAAAGCTGAAAAAAGGTACATATTAGAGTAATTACATCAATTAAAAGCTAATTAAAAACCACTCACTGTTTGCAGGTATGACTCGAATGTCTTGGTTGGTGATGGTAATCTCCTGGGTCCCAAGGGGAAAATCGGTGGGTATGGCTTTCAGTTTGCCAGTGTTACAGAGAACCTAGAATGCAATAATAAGACCATGTATGCTTTCTATAGAAAGTACTCTAGATATGTAGTGGAAAGTCAGGGCCGTAAAACAATTTAGTCCTCGGAAAGGAAATCTGGTGGGATATAATAATCCTAGAGCAAAGCCCATCAGGACTTGCCTTGTTGTCACAGTATATGGTTTTGGAGGAGGCACTGTCACTGAATAATCAAACGGTTTTTTTAGTTTTTGGATTAAGGTTGCAATTGGCAACTTCACAGACATTTTTGGTTAAGGATTGATTGTCAATGAAAAATGGCACTGTGTCCATCTTAAAGTGTCCAAGCAGTAGATAGTTCCTAGGTAAGCCTTACTAAGCACAAGAGGATAACGTTATTGAAGGCCTCTAGCCTCCAGCATCAGAAGCTAGAATTGAGATACAGGACTAGAGCATATTATTGCAAAAACATTCTCTCCACTTCTCCACTTGGAAGGGTCCAACAGCAATAACCATAACAGTAATAAAATGTGATGTGCAGTGACACATATGTTTGCAATGGTTGCATAAATAGAAACAGTCTCCTTCTCAGATAAACCTTCAGTTCTATTCTCAATGTCACTGCCAGTCTCCTAACATTGATGGGAATGGATTCCCCAAGCTTGCCTGAGGACCAAGATTACTTTTTTCTCAGCTTTTTGTTGTTTGCTCACAGACCCAAGAAAGAATTGCAGAGTAGCAGCAGCTCCATGAATATTTGATGTTGACACCAGAGTTACTTACTAGGTTACCTGCCTTCCTTATTGGATGGACTAGGCAAAAGTTTGCAACAAATGTCATCACTTAAGGTCCAAAATTCCAGATTTTTTCGGGAAAATTCGAGAAAAGTCAGCTTTGATTGCAAAGCAAAAGGGTTTTTCACAGTGCATTGTACGAATGTAAGTGTATAGAAATGTGTTAAAATGGAACGTGAGTGTCCCTTGGGACTGCCGGTGATGAATGCCCTGTCAACGCTTTCTTTTCCTTCTCCCTGGAAAGCTGGAAAGGTGTGGAAGTTCCTGTAAATCTCAGCTTTTTCCCCGGAAATTCGTAAAGCAGGCAATCCAGGGAAAATCCGGAAAATTAGGCATAAATCTCATGACTTCTAGATTCACAACTGCGTTACCTCCTTCCCTTATTTTCATGGTGGAAAAATGCTTACATATTTACTTTTTTATCCCCTAAAAGCTCAGATTTACACATCCCCATAAATCTATGATTTCAAGGAGAATATAAATAGAGTGTCTGTATCGATTATTAGCCCAGCATTTTCTGGCCATTAGCGGAAAGAAACAACTAACAGTGGGGCAGTAATGTTTTTCCTTAACATTGCACATCAGTGGCTACTCATTTGGCTAAATAGCTTTATCCCTTTTCTAGGCACCCAAAAAGCTGCTGCTCAAAAAAGAAGGAGTCAGATAATGGGCATATGCAGTAGCTATCTGCCATCAAGTCTTTGTAGCATGTATAACTAACAACTATAGATGAGCTAGCTCAGCAACTGGATACTGTACAAAAGACATAGTTTAGGTTTAGCAGGGACATTTTATGACCATCTCAGCTAATGATACCATATTCTGAAAAGTGTTCTCTCCCTTTTCTCTTCTCCCAGGCTCACTCTTGTGTGCTGAGGTAATTTGCCTTGCTTAGCTATTGTCCTGTGAATTTAAGACCCTAGAATGCATGTATTATGATACAGGGACAATAGCAGCAGTTCTTTACCCAGGAGAGAAACATTCTACACTCTAGCCTGACGTTTTCCAGCCAACAATGTAGGCTAGCTTCAGGTTTTGTTCGAGGCATTTTGGCAAAACAAAGTATAACTATTTATTAGTTTGTGTAGCAGGGAGGGAAAAGCTAGTCCCGGAGAAAACAAACTAGAAGATTTTTCGCCCTAATCAACCCTATTTTTGCGGCTGGCTAACCACATGTACACAAGTATGCTATTGAGCTGATGTCCATGGTTTCACTATATAACGTTATTAGTACAATTGGAAGCCAGCTGAAACTTTGGTATGGTGCAGCAGCGAGAGTATCTATTGAATTACTTCCACCTGATGATTGCTTGACGAATTTGACAGCGGAGAAGAAAGAAAAGGAAGGCCACGCAATTCAGAGCATTGGCAATCACGCAACCTCTCCCCATACACGTTTGTTTTGACAGATTAGCATAATAGAATCCGACGCTAACTTGACATGCAGGAATTTACGTCAATTTTCAGCATCTCTTTTTGATGTAAACAATGGAACAAAAGTGGATATCGTGTAACATACGAACCTGTATTTGTGAAAGGCAGAGGCATTCTGAGGGGCAGCTTCGGACGACCTTCGAAAGCAAGACCAAGAGGAGGCAGGTGATCTCGCAAGCCTTTATGGCCTTCATGCTGATCATGGTATGGTTCTGCAAAAATTATAGACATAAGCAATTATCTATTCCTTTGTAAAGGTTGGTTGGTTAGTGGATGCACGCAAGCGCACATTTGGCCTTGTGGCCTTTTTGTTTCAAACTAGAAGGCAATATGGTGGAATTAGTGAAAAGGATTAAACACGGCCTTGTAAGAAAGGAAGAAAACTATTAGGAAAATACGGATTTTCGCGCAGCTTGAGAGCAAAAAAACGAAGGTATATCCTGACAGAACACGCAATTGCAAGGGGTCTCCTGAATATTATCGAAAGCTGGAAGCTTATGTTTTGATCATATTAAGAAATTCCACTTTTTGCTGACGTCTTTCTATTGACAGATTCTAAGCAAATTCTAGACATATTTTTATCAGATTACGTAGAATTTAACTCTCCCCCTCTCCCACTGGTTTCCCAATATTACATTCAAAGGTAATTTAATAGAAAAAGTACAGGAAGCTCAAGCATGGCGAAAGAGGCTGTCGGTACAAAGGAATCGCCTGTCCAACTTCATTAACGAATCACGAGCTCCAACGATCCTAACTAAATGCACCATTTTCACATATCTTTGAGCAACGTAACAGGGTCTTTCAAGCAAATTGCCCGTTCAGAGGTTAAAGATGCACCCTGTAACATAAGTGGGCATTTAGATAAATAGATATATTGAGTATTCTCATACGGTTTTTCCTTTTTCCACTTCTACTCGACATAAATACATTTAGCTCTGCTCTGATCTGACTTTCAGAAGTTGGTGGAGGGAGAGATAATTGAAAGGCCTCTACGCACTCTAAAATGCCGGAAATTACCGGCGTTAATGACTTAATGGTGTCTTAATTGCTTTTTAATTGGCCAATGCACTTAACTTTGAAAGACTAGAATCCAGGAAAATATCCGGGAAATCCCGAATAAAACCTAGCTTTCTCAAGCTTCCAATTCATCAAGGATTGCGCGAGTCACGAAGTGCTAAAAAGCCAAATTGAGTTAGGATTTTTTTTCTACCCTATTTAGGACACCCACCACCTACACGCAATTTGGAGCCCAAAAACTGCTCATTTTAAAGCATATATTGCAAAACTTACATTTTCATATGCATGTGACTGAATCTTCGTAACTTCGGGACTTTTTTGCTGACTTCGCGATCGACTTCTGAACTTCAAAATTGACCACTTCACGATAGGCAATATGTGTCTTGATTTTCGCGCCTTTTTGAAGGATTAACTTATTTATCTGATCTGCTTGAAATGCAAACGTTGTTGTGTGACTATCTAATGCTAGCAAAGGCAACCATTAATGCACCATCGGAAGTCTCTGCTGAACGCAGGCTTTCTTCACACCGTCGAAGTCAACGGGCTTTCACTTCGCCATTTGCCGTTTACAAACTTGGCGGAGGCTCTGGAAACTGCGCCATCCTCGCTAAAAATAGGAGAGTAATTTTCCCAATTCAGCTTTTACAACTGTGTCATAATAATACCATACCACCAATATTGCTTCACTTCTGGCCTCGAATCTTTGAGCAACCTCAGCTCACGATCCTGACGACCTCGCAGAGGCTGGAGCTTCCGTCACGTTCAGATTGGATTATGTGCATCTTTTCTTGACGGGAATTGAAGGCGACATTCAAAGAATGAGAGAGAGGAAATCGGTTCTAGATTGAGAAAGCAAGTGAATCTTCCTATTTCTTTTGTAATTTCTGCATAGCAAAAGGGGGAGGTTTCCCAGGAATCAATTACATTGAACTCTTCCTTGTATTAACCGGAAATTGCTGTCGCAATATTTAAGTATCTTTTAAAGGTATTTACGGTCTTGCTGATGCCCAAAAAAATGTTTCGCGCCATGAATTTTTCATCCTCTACCAAAAGAAGCGGAGAGATGATAAAATTAACCGCTCGGAAAGGAGCCCTACCATTGGTCGATTGGAGAGCCACGTGACTGGAATGCTGGAATCTCATTGGATATCTTCTAGGTGAAAAGAAGTAGTGTCCCCAAGCTCGACGTGTTTTATAAACCCTTAACAGCCACTGCATACATTTACAACTCATACCCACCTAGAACGTAAAAGACATGAAATGCCACCAGAAATAAATAACTTAAGACATTTGTGGATCTCTTACAGCATGCAAGGCTCTAATATTGTGTACACTTTATTCAGCAAACTTGAAATAAATGCTTGATATTTTGGGTATATGAGTTTGTGTTTTGAAATGGTTTAAGAGGACTATGGTGAAGTGATGATGTTTTCGGCGAGGTGGGAGTATCAAATTCGGTTGGCACTCTGTTTACCCTTCTCCTTAAGAATATAACCCTGTTTCACTACACTCAAGGCCTTCGCCTCCTCTCAACACCATTTTAAATTTTCCCGCCTTTTCCAGAAACCGGTTTGAAACAAGCAGAATGGTTAAGCCGGGACATCATGTAGCCCAGTAAAACAACATGGGGAAAATTCAAATTTCAAAATTCTAAACGAAGTGACAACAACTTTGTTTTCAACAGCGGGGAAAAAAGCCTTGAAAATCCCCAGTTTATCCTCCCATAACGCCACTTTTCGCACAATTCACAACAACATTGACATCAACTTTCCCACCGCCACCAAATGCTAAATAGTTTTCATTTTATTCCATAATCCAACAGGGAAACCGGAAACAAGAATATGATTGCACATTGTCAGTACAAAACTTTTTTGCTGTTCCAGTAAAATCAAATCGCAATTACTCTCTACTTAGCAACGAAAATGATGAAAGTTGCAGGTGAGCTCGAAAAAATGGTGACCGACTTTTTCTTGACGACAAAAAAACAAAAGAAAATTCCGCCAAAAAATGCTAATGTCCATTTTATGTGAAAGTAGGACCGTTTTCTCCATAACTTATTAGGTAATGAATTCTCGATATGATATAACAATTGTAGCATCTCCTTGGAAAGTCCAGAAAAAGTTGGAAGAAAATCAGTATTTTTTATGAACACCTGCACTTTTGATTCTCTGGCGCCGCGCCGGTCAACCATATCATTTTTAACATCATATCTATGCACAGTTGATTTGATAAGGGAAGATGCTGATTTTTACCTGGATTAATTTTAGAACTTACCTGCCAAATAGATAAAAAGGAGGCGGAGCAAATGATGGTGAGCGGGCCAGCATCTTTAATAACAATAGCTGTTGACCTGCACGCGTAAAATCCTTTTGTTAGGTCACTCGTCTCCCAGCCATCTCAAAGAAAAGACACTAGGATTTTTAAACCAAATTGTTAAAGTTCAAGATATCACCTAATATCTTACAAACCATATCAGTTGCAAAATCAACTAACTTTTGCAAACCAAAGCTAGCTTAGTTACTACTTCAAGTTTCCATGACCAAAACCAGCGCCAACGCAATCACAGCAAAATGTCTCCGCTGCCTCAAAATCAGGTTTTGTGGGAGGCGAGGACAGTCATGGGGAGCTACCGTGTCACGGTCGGTGAAGAGGACAACATGGCCAGGCTGAACTTTTTCATGCCGAGCCTGTTCAATCCAAGGGACAATCTGATTCTTACCACGGAGGATGGGAACATTATCAAGAGATTGATCGTGACGGAGAACTTGGACCCAGGATGGTTCGAAATCCAAGTGCCTGGTAAGTAACCCGACCAAAGCAAGGGGGCCATCAAATCAAAATACAAACTTTTCATATTGTAAGAAAGTGGGGCATTTAATTTTTTGGGAAAAATGGTGTGTTTTTGTTTTTGTTTGGTTGTTGTGGTTTCCTTTTCCGGCTTTCGGAATTCGGAACGTTTGCAACCTCTTGACCCACGCAACCTCTCGCGGAACTTTTTTCCCGCCCTTTTTCAAGCGCAACCTCTTAGCTAAACGAAATCACGAAACCTCTCCCATCACGCAACCTAACTAA
>JAAUYL010073884.1_pt1 | contig 16759 bp, 18 predicted proteins | sample 7278011 | NCBI WGS metagenome assembly JAAUYL01 (sample SAMN14350225, study PRJNA611818) | marine sediment metagenome | isolation source: surface marine sediment (1.8m) | place: French Polynesia: Moorea | collected 2018-08
CGAAGGGCCAGGGCCCGAAGATCGCCGGGGCGCCCGGGCTGATCGCGTTGACGTAGACCAAGCCGCCCAGGACCTCGGCGACCTCCTGGACCACCGCGCCGGCCAGGGCCGCCGGCGAGGTCGCGCCGGCCTGCCCGGCGGCCAGCAGGAGCACCGGCATGCCGCCACGCACCGCCGCCTCGAGGCAGCGGCAGGCGTCCTCGGCGAAGGTCATGGGCGGCACCACGAAGCAGCAGGACATGGACACGAAGGGCCGGGCCCGCCAGGCCGCCTCGCCGCCCGCGATGGCGTGCAACAGGGCCAGCGACTCCTCGACGTGGGCCGGCTCGACGAAGCTGGTGCCGACGTGCTTGCGGGTGCCGGCGACGCTGGCATAGCAGGTGTTGAGGTCGAGATCGCGCGGCGCGACCATGTCCCGGGCGACCACCGGGCGCTGGAAGAAGTGGATGTGCTCCAGCGCGTCCGCCAGCCGCGCCATGTCGTAGAGGTCCTCCAGGGTCGAGTCGCGATAGACGCCGGTCTGGGGATCCACGACGTGGACCGCCGCGCCCGCGGTGCCGAAGTGAACCCGTGTCCCGCTGAGCTCCATGTCGTGCGCGGGGTCGGCGGCATGCAGTACGATGTTGCGGGCCGCCTGGGCGATAGTGTCCTCGACCAGGGCCCGCGGGACCACCAGACGGCCCTCGGCGGTCAGCTCCGCCCCGGCGGCGGTCATCAGCTCGACGCAGCTGGGGATCGGGTTGGCGAAGCCGATCTGCTCCAGCACGTCGAGGGCGGCGCCGTGTATCCGGCTGACTTCCGTATCGGTCAGGGGATGATAGCGACCGCCGGCCAGGCCCGGGCGCACCGGCCGCGCGGACTCCGGAATCGGGGCCGCGCGCAGCTCGCGCCGCGCAGCCCGGCCGCCCCGTCGGCGGGAAGAGACTTCGGCTTCGCCCATCGCCGCCTCCGGAGCGGAAGATGCCAGTCGCAGGACCCCGGAATTGCGCACGACTCGGCCGGCTTCGTCAATTCTCAGATGCGGCAATACTTTGTTATTCGCGCCCCTGGGTCTACCGAGTGAAATATCCCACATAGTTGTATTGAAATCACAAAGTCACTACTATGTCGGGAACCCCTGGCCAAGAAAGGGAAGGTATTCATGATTGAAAATCGGGCAGGATTGTCCACCCCAGGGTCAAAGGCGGCACAGGGACCGCTGCCTTCGATGACGGGCCACATCTTCTTCTGGACCACTCAGATCTTCATCACCACCTACCTGGCCCATAGCCTGACGAGAGACCTCGGAGCCCTGGTGGCGGCCGCGGCGGTCTTCGGCCTTTGCCTGGGCCTTACGTCGCTCGCGGTCCTCGTTAACTGGCTACAGTCGCAGCGCTTGCAACGGCGGGCGGATGACCGTTTGCGGGTTTCCGGCTTCCGGCCGTCCGCGATCGCCGGGCTGCTGGTCTTTCCCACCCTGATGGTGGCGGGCTGCGGCTTCGCCCTGTTCTACGGCGTCCACTACATGTTCTTTGAGGGATTCGGGCAAGTCGAGAGCGACTTCCTCCTGGTCTCGATCCCGGCAACGCTTTTGCTCAGCGGCGCGGCCACCGTGATGTGGCTCCAGGATCACGATCTGGATTGACGTGCATCATCCCCGGGCCCGCCGCTTCCAGGTTAGGGTTGTTCCCGGCCGAAGCTTACGGAGCGGTGCATGACCCAGCGGATGCAGGCCATGGTCCTGGAGCGCGCCCGGACGCCCCTGGTCCTCAGGGACCTGACCCTGGCGGAGCCGGGACCGGGAGAGGTGCTGGTCGAGGTCGCAGCCTGCGGGGTCTGCCGCACCGATCTCCACGTGGTCGACGGCGAGCTCACCCAACCGGCCTTGCCGCTGGTCCCGGGCCACGAGGTGGTCGGCCGGATCGCGGTGCTCGGCCCCGAGGTCGAGCGCTTCGAGACCGGCCAGCGGGTCGGGGTTCCCTGGCTCGGCTGGACCTGCGGTGTCTGCGACTACTGCCGCCGCGGCCGGGAGAACCTCTGTCCCGAGGCCCGCTTCACCGGCTACACCCTGAACGGCGGCTACGGCCGCTACCTCCTGGCCGACGCACGCTACTGCTTTCCGATCCACGGCGACTACAGCGACGCCGAGGCGGCACCCCTGCTCTGCGCCGGCCTGATCGGCTACCGCTCGCTGGTCATGGCCGGCGAGGCCCGGCGCCTCGGGCTCTACGGCTTCGGCGCGGCGGCCCACATCGTCGCCCAGGTCGCCCGGCACCAACGCCGCGAGGTCTACGCCCTGGTCCGGCCCGGCGACGAGCCGGCCAAGGCCTTCGCCCGGGAGCTGGGCGCGGTCTGGGCCGGCGATGCCGACCAGGCCCCGCCCGAAGAGCTCGATGCCGCGATCCTCTACGCCCCGGTCGGCGGCCTGGTGCCGGCGGCCCTGAAGGCGGTCCGGCCCGGCGGCACCGTGGTCTGCGCCGGCATCTACATGAGCGACATCCCGAGCTTCCCCTACGAGCTGCTGTGGCGCGAACGAAAGGTGATCTCGGTCGCCAATCTGACCCGGAGGGACGGCGAGGACTTCCTCGCCCTCGCCCCGCAGGTGCCGGTCCGGACCACCGTCCAGCGCTTCCCGCTCTCCGAGGCCAACGAGGCCCTCGCCCGCCTGCGCGACGGCCGCCTGACCGGCGCGGCGGTCCTGGAGGTCGGCGCCTAGCCGCGCCGCACCGGCGAACCATCGAGCGGCCACGGTTCAGACGGGCAATTCTCACACACCCCCGCAGCCGCACTCTGCCAAATTGGGCGTTCATCGAGAACGCGGGTCGCGAAAGCCCGCTCCAACCAGGGGAGATTCAACTTGTCGAACTCGCTTTATCAGCGCCTTGGCGGGGCCTCCGCGGTCAAGGCCGCGGTCGACGTGTTCTACGGGAAGGTCCTGGCCGACCCGCAGATCAGCCATTTCTTCGAGGGCACCGACATGGCGGTCCAGCGGGCCAAGCAGACGGCCTTTCTGACCATGGTCTTCGGCGGTGCCGCGCGCTACCAGGGAAAGGACTTGCGCCGAGCCCACGCGCCGCTGGTCGAACGTGGCCTGAATGACAGCCATTTCGACGCGGTGGCCGCGCACCTGCGGGCGACCCTCGAGGAGCTGGGCGTGGACAGAGACCTCACAGCCGAGGTGATGTTGACCGCCGCCAGCACCCGCGACGACGTCCTGAACCGCTGAGCCCAACCCGCCCCGAATCGCGATCGCCGAGCGCTTGGCGCGCAGAGAGGCCGCTTGCGATAGGTCAATGCCGTCAAGCGGCCGACAGGTCCATGCTGGCGAAAACGAACAGCCTGCGGGAGGCCAAGGGCCATGTCGGAGATCATCGAGGCGCTGAAGGAAGAGCACGCCAGCATGCGCAACCTGCTCGACCTGATCGAGCATGAGGTCAAGCGGCCGGACCAGCCGGATTACGGCCTGCTGCACGAGATCATGGCCTACTGCCGGACCTACCCGGACCAGTTCCACCACCCGAAGGAGGACCTGATCTATCGCGCCATCTGCCGCCACGACCCGCGGGCGACGCCGGCGATCGACGACCTGGAGGCCGAGCACGAGGAGCTGGCCATCGCCAGCCGGGAGTTCGCCGACCTGGTCGAACAGGGCCTGGCCACTGGCGCGCGGCCGCCGGGCTTCAACGAGATCGGCCTAGCCTTCGTCGCCCAATACCGCCAGCACATCGCCAAGGAAGACCGCGAGTTCTTCCCCAGCGCGGTCCAGATCCTGAGCCAGGAGGAATGGCAGGAGCTGAGCGACCAGATCAGCCATCCGGGCGATCCGCTGTTCTACCAGACCGCCGGCGACCGGCTTCAGGCGCTGCTGTCCCGAAAATTCGACCCGGCCCGGTAACGCCCCCGGGGCGCGCCGAAGCCCTGGTCGGACGCTAACGATCTCCTCGGCCGACCCCGCGCAAGACCCGGATTCCGATCTTCCCGTCCTGACGCTTGCTTAAGGTTTTCCCGGCAGGATGGCGCAGCCCGGGACCGAAGGGTCCCCGGCCACGCTCGGACTTGAGGACGGACCCATGAAGACCTGCCGCAGCTGCCATTACTGGGATAACCACGAGATCGAACTCGACCGCGACGATCCCGAGATGATGGGTCACAAGGCTGAGCAGGGTTCCTGCCGGCGCTACGCGCCCAAGCCCTATTCGGTCGAGCTGGACGCGCAGGGTAACGAGCCGAAGTACGTGACCCGCTGGCCCCCTGCGGCCTCGGACGACGGCTGCGGGCAGTGGGAACCGAAAGTCGACTGACCTCTCCTTCCGGCACGAGCCGCTGCCGCGCTCGGGACCGGAAAGCCTGAGCATCGAATCCCCATTCGGGCCGCCGTAGCCCGACGGCGAGCAGATCCGACGGACGAGAACCCCGGCTCCGCCCCGCCAAGCAACGCCGCAGCTATGTGTTTGGCCCCTGGAATTTTGGGGTCGTTTCCCCGGACCTGCCTCCCTAAAATGCCGCCTGCCGCGGGGTCGAGGCCCCGAACCAAGCAGAAAAACCGGCGCACGGGGGAGACAGGCGATCTCGATGAAGATCAACGGCAAAACCGTCTTGGTCTGCGACTGCGAGGCGACCATGCCGCTGGAGGGTGCCGGGCTGGCCAAGGCCTGCGCGGCCGCCGGGGCCGAGGGCGCGCCGGAGCTGGAGACCCAGCTCTGCCGGGCCCAGCTCGGCAACTTCCAGCGGGCGATCCTGGGCGAAGACCCGGTCCTGGTCGCCTGCACCCAGGAGGCGCCGCTGTTCACCGAGGTCGCCGCCGAGGACGCCCCCCAGGCCCAGGTGGCCTTCACCAACATCCGCGAGCGCGCCGGCTGGTCCGCGGAGGCCGAGGCCGCCGCTCCGAAGATCGCCGCCCTCCTGGCCGAGGCCGCGCTCGAGGTCACCCCGACTCCCAGCGTCGCCTTCGAATCCGCCGGCGTCTGCCTGGTCTACGGCCGCGACGAGCAGGCCATCGAGGCGGCCAAGCAGCTGGCCGGAAGGCTGGAGGTGACGGTCCTGCTGAGCGAGCCGGAGGAGGTTGCCGCACCGCGGGTCATGGACGTCCCGGTGTTCCGGGGCAGCATCGCCCAGGCCAAGGGCCACCTGGGCAAGTTCGGGATCACCGTGAACGGCTACGCCCCGGCCAAGGCCGCCTCGCGCCAGCACCTCGAGTTCGAGGCGCCGCGCGACAACGCCTTCTCGGAGTGCGACCTGATCCTCGACCTGACCGGCGGCACGCCGCTGTTCCAGTCCCACGCCCGCCACGACGGCTACCTGCGGCCCGATCCCGGCAACCCGGCGGCGGTGCAAAAGGCGGTCTTCGAGATCGCCGACCTGGTCGGCGAGTTCGAGAAGCCCCGCTACATCGACTACGACGCCGCGATCTGCGCCCACGGTCGCAGCCGCAAGACCGGCTGCACCCGCTGCCTGGACCTTTGCCCGGTCGGCGCGATCACGCCGGACGGCGACAGCGTCGCCATCGATCCCTTCGTCTGCGGCGGCTGCGGCGCCTGCGCCAGCGTCTGCCCGACCGGGGCCGCCACCTACCAGCTGCCGCCGGTCGAGAGCCTGTTCCAGCGCCTCAAGACCCTGCTGTCCGTTTACCGGGCGGCCGGCGGGGCGAACCCGGTGCTGCTGGTCCACGACGGCCGCCACGGCGAAGAGCTGATCTCGCTGATGTCCCGCTTCGGGCGCGGCCTACCGGCCCGGGTCCTGCCCTTCGCGGTCAACGAGGTGACCCTGCTCGGCTTCGATGCCCTGGCGGCGGCCCTGGCCTACGGCGCCGAGCAGGTCGCGCTGCTGGTCGGCCCGGACAAGACCGGGGAGCTGACCGGGCTGGCCCAGCAGATCGGCCTGGCGGAGACGGTGCTGGCCGGCCTCGGCTACGGCGGCGGCCGGATCCATCTGATCGACCAGCCGGACCCCGAGGCGGTCGAGACCCTGCTCTACGGTCTGGAGACCCGCTCGCAGATGCCGGCGGGGCGCTTCCTGCCCCTGGGCGGCAAGCGCACGCGCACCCTGCTGGCCCTGCGCCAGCTGCACGACGACGCGCCGGAGCCGGTCGAGATCCTGCCGCTGCCCGAGGGCGCGCCTTTCGGGACGATCGAGGTCGACATCCAGGGCTGCACGCTCTGCCTGGCCTGCGTCGGCTCTTGCCCGACCGGCGCCCTGCTGGACGACCCCGATCGGCCCTGGCTGGGCTTCAACGAGTCGGCCTGCGTGCAGTGCGGGATCTGCCGCAACACCTGCCCCGAGAGCGTGATCGCGCTGAAGCCGCAGATCAACTTCACCGGCGAGGCTCAGGGCGCGATTACCCTCAACGAGGCCGAGCCCTTCCACTGCATCCGCTGCGGCAAGCCCTTCGGCGTCGCCAGCTCGATCGAGCGGATCGTCGAGCGGCTGGCCGGCCAGCATTCGATGTTCCTCGAGGGCGACCAGGTCGAGCGCATCATGATGTGCGAGGACTGCCGGGTCGTGGTCCAGTTCGACGCGCCCGACGCGCCCCTCAAAGGTGCGGAGCGTCCGCGACCGCGGACCACCGACGATTACCTTCGCGAGCGCGAGATCGAGGAGGCCCGGGCCAAGGTGCTCGCCGATCGCCAGGCCAACGACGAAGGCAAGGACGAAGCGTAACCGCCAAGGCCTCAGCCATGACCGATCTCGACCCGCGCCTCAATCCCTTTCGTGACGACCTGGCCGCCGCCTACCTGAAGGATCGGGTCCGGGCCGCGCGCTTTGCCGAGGGCGAGCGCCGCCAGGTCGTCCGGGGGATCCTCGATCTGCGCCGCAGGCCCCGCGACGACGCCCCGCTGGACAGCCAGCTGCTCCACGGCGAGGCGGTCAACGTCTACGACCAGGCCGAGGGCTGGGCCTGGGTGCAGAGCGCCGGCGACGGCTACGTCGGCTACGTCGCCGCCGACGGGCTGAGCGAAAGGGTCGCGGCCCCGACCCACAGCCTGGCGGCGCTGCGCAGCTACCTCTTCGCCGAGCCGGGCTTCAAGTCGCCGACCCTGGACCTGCTGTCCATGGCCAGCCCGCTGGCCGTGGTCGAGGAGCGCGAGGGCTTCGCTCGCCTGGCCGGCGGCGGCTGGGTCTTCGGCGGTCACCTGGCGCCCCTGGGCGAGACCGTGGCCGACTACGTCGAGACCGCCCGCGCCTTCCTCGGCACGCCCTACCTCTGGGGCGGGCGCAGCAGCGTCGGCCTGGACTGCTCGGCCCTGGTCCAGATCGCCCTGGCCCGCGCCGGCGTCTTCGCCCTGCGCGACACCCACATGCAGGAGGAGAACCTCGGCGAGGCGCTGGACGGGAAGAAAGGCATCGCCCGCGGCGATCTGGTGTTCTTCCCCGAGCACGTCGCCATCGCGCTCGACCCCAAAACCGTGATCCACGCGACCGCCCTGCACATGGCGGTCGCGGTCGAGCCGCTGGCCCAGCTCGAGGCCCGCGCGCAGGCGGTCTACGGACAGGGCATCACCGCGGTCCGGCGCCCGCGAGTCCCGGTCGGCGGACGGGCGGAGCGGCCATGAACCCGCAGCGAGACGGCGCGATGCAGCTCCTCGACATAACGATGAACGACCAGTCCCGGTTGTTTTATTCCGGGCCTGAGATCCGACGACCGTCTCGGCTAATGCTCCACATTCTGACACTGCCGGGGGCTTGGCCGACCGCCTTCTTGCCCGGCCTTGACGAGGCCTGGATCGACTTCCGCTACAAGGGCTGGAAGCTCGCGGTCCACAACCACTGGGGAGAGAATTGGTACTTCGTGTCGGACCGAGCATGCCCAGACGCAATTCTTGAGAAAGCGGCGTCACATTTCGCTAGGCTGACCAAGGCGGAGCGCTCGGCAGACCGTTGACAGAGCGGCAGCCGAAGGGCGAGCCCCTTCCGTCACCGCACCGTCTGGTTCATGATGGTCGCAGTGCGAGCAGCCGCCAGAAACGCCAGGCGTGTGGGGCGGGATCATGATCCTGAATGCCAGACTTCGACCGACGAAACGCGGAAGAAGAACCGCCGGCGCGATCGCGATCTTGCCGCTCGTCGCCCTGGCGCTGCTACTCGCGATCGGCTCGGCCGCGGCCAAGTGCCTGCCGATCGCCGGGCTCGAGCCTCGGGTCATACCGGCCGCCCTGCCCGCCGCGGGCACCTTGCGCCTCACCTTCCTTGGCCACTCCAGCTTCCTGATCGAGAGCGCCGAGGGGGTCACCGCGGTCACCGACTACAACGGCTGGATCCGGCCGCTGGCGCCGCCCGACATCGTCACCATGAACAACGCCCACGACACCCACTACACGGATTACGTGGAGCCCGAGGTCCAACTTGCGCTGCGCGGCTGGGATCCCGAGGGCGGCATGGCGGTGCACGAGCACCAGCTGCGCGACCTCAAGGTCTGGAACCTGCCGACCAACGTCCGCGACTTCGGCGGCGTGCGCTACAACGGCAACTCGATCTTCGTCTTCGAGATCGCCGACCTCTGCATCGCCCACCTGGGGCACCTGCACCACCTGCTGACCGACGAGCACCTGGGACAGCTGGGGGTGATCGACGTGGTGCTGGCGCCGATCGACGGCGCCTACACCATGGCCCAGGAGCTGATGGTCCAGGTGATCGAGCAGATCGGCGCGCCGACCGTGATCCCCATGCACTACTTCGGCAACGCCACCCTGGCCCGGTTCCTCGATATCGCCAGGCCGCGCTACGGCGCGGTCTACAGCAAGTCCTCGAGCATCATCCTGGAACGCGGCAAGCTGCCCTACCGCAAGATCCTGGTCCTGCCGCCGCGCGAGGCGGGGGTGCCCTTTTACTCGGACGATTGAGCCTAGCTGCCCGCGGCGGCCGCCCAGACCCTGAGATCAGATCCAAGCCCCGGTCGGCACGGGCACAGCTCAGAAAGCCCCCTATTGCGCCGGCGGCGGTGGGGCGTTGCCGCCGGTCTGGTCCCGGCAGAGGGCCTCGGCGCGGCCGAGGAAGAGCTTGGCCTGGTTCGCGTCGATGACCCCGTCGGCGCGCATCTGGTCGATGTCGGCCTGGCGCTGGGACAGGCAGATCTGGAAGGGATCGTCGGCCGCGGGGGCCGCAGCCTCGTCCGGCGGCAAGAGGTCGTCGCGGTGGATCGTCGCCAATGCGGCAGCCCCGGCCAAAGCGACCGCCACCGCGATCCAGCGGGCGGCCGGGCGATCCAGGGCCGAGGACGACGGGGGCTGCGGCGGCTCCGTGGTCATGGCCGGAGGCTAGATCAAACTGCGCTCAATTGAAATCAATTGAGCGCAGATAGTTTGATCTATTTCATAGAGATAGAGCAGCTCATCTGCGTTCGAGAGAACGCAGGCTGCTCTCGTCGGCGTCGGCGATCCTGCCAAGGGGCGCTTCCCCGGGAACCGCCCGGCAGACCCGGCCAGCAAGACCGCAGGAATTCTGGGGTCGAATTGCAGGGCGCTTGCGCCCATGTACGGGATCTAGAAGAATATGCCGCCTACGCGGGTTGGGGATGCCAGCGAGCAGATGCCGGATACGTCACAGATGATCGACCCCTTCGGGCGCGCGATCACCTACCTCAGGGTCTCGGTGACGGACCGCTGCGACTTCCGCTGCGTCTACTGCATGGCCGAGGACATGACCTTCCTGCCCAAGGCCGAGATCCTGACCCTGGAGGAGCTCGACCGGCTGTGCAGCGCCTTCGTCCGCCAGGGCGTGCGCAAGCTGCGCATGACCGGCGGCGAGCCCCTGGTCCGCCGCAACATCATGTGGCTGTTCCGCCGGCTGTCCCGGCACCTGGAGTCGGGCGCCCTGGACGAGCTGACCGTCACCACCAACGGCAGCCAGCTGACCAAGCACGCCGCCGAGCTGGCCGACCTTGGCGTGCGCCGGATCAACGTCTCGCTCGACACCCTGGACCCGCACAAGTTCCAGGCCATCACCCGCTGGGGCAAGCTGGACAAGGTCCAGGAAGGCCTGGCCGCGGCCAAGGCGGCGGGCCTGGCGGTCAAGATCAACACCGTGGCCCTGAAAGGCGTCAACGACGACGAGTTCCACCGCCTGGTCGCCTGGTGCGGCGACGAGGGCTACGACCTGACCTTCATCGAGGTCATGCCGATGGGCGACATCGGCGGCGAGACCCGGGTCGACCAGTACCTTCCGCTCTCCATGGTCCGCGGCATCCTCCAGGAGAAGTGGACCCTGGACGAGATCGACTACCGCACCGGCGGTCCGGCCCGCTACAGCCGCTGTAAGGAGACCGGCGGGCGGATCGGCTTCATCACGCCGATGACCCATAACTTTTGCGAGAGCTGCAACCGGGTGCGCCTGACCTGCACCGGGACGCTCTACATGTGCCTGGGCCAGGAGGACGCCGCCGACCTGCGCGCGCCGCTGCGCGCGAGCGAGGACGACGACTTGGTCGAGGCGGCGATCCACGAGGCCATCGCCCGCAAGCCCAAGGGCCACGACTTCGTCATCGACCGCCGGCGCCGCCGTCCCGCCGTCGGCCGCCACATGAGCGTCACCGGCGGCTAAACCCCCGAATTGCTATTCTCGAAGCGGCTCAGGCCCACGCCTCGGCCGCGTGCTGAGCCTGTCGAAGCGCGAGACCGAAACAAAGTCCTATTCGATGAAGACCTGGTGGGCGAAGTCGTCGCCGTCGGAGATGGTGATCTGGGTGAAGCCCAGCATCTTGGCCAGGTCGAAGAAGGTGAAGACCTCCTGCACCCCGTACTCCTCGAAGAGCGGCATGACCCGGGCGATCGCGGTGAGGTTGGCGAAGACCGCGCGGGCCCGGTAGAGCGTCTCGATCCGGCCGTCCTGCAGGGCGACCAGGATCAGCTTCTCGGCATCCGCCCCCTTGGCGAAGACCGCCAGGGTCTGGGGATGCGGCCGGGCGCGCAGCTGGTTGGCGAGACCCGTGACGAAGCCGATCCGCACCCCGCGGTTCGCCTCCTCCAGGGTGTCCGCCCGGGCGGTGTAGGTCTCCTGGGTCTGCGGCTCGGGATAGTAGTAACCGGCGTGGCGATCATCGGCCCGTAGCGCGTCCGTCCGGCCCGCGAAGGCCAACAGCACGAGAAACGCCAGACCTGCCCGCCGGATCGCCATCCTCGCCTCCTGCTCCAAGAACCGGCCGAAAGTGAGGCAAGGCCGGAGCAATTGCAATACGGATCGCGGAAGCCGGCGGGCTGGCAGCGCCTCACCCGACCCGGCTATACTTCGCCGTCGGCCGTCCTTGCGGGCGGCCGCAACCGCGAGTCCGAGGGGGACCCGAGACCATGTCCAAGCCCGCCTTCGCCCTGGTCGCCGCCGACACGGAGGAGGCCAAGGCCGCCGCGACGCGGCTCGCCGGCCACTACGACACCGTGCCGCCGGAACAGGCGGAGGTCGTGGTCGCCCTCGGCGGCGACGGCCTGATGCTCGAGACCCTGCACGGCTTCATCGATCGCGGCACGCCGATCTACGGGATGAACTGCGGCTCGGTCGGCTTCCTGATGAACGAGTACCACGAGGAGAGCCTGCGCGAGCGCCTGGCCCGGGCCGAGGCCGTCTCCCTGCACCCCCTGCGCATGCAGGCCGAAACCCTGGACGGAGGACGGGTCGAGGCCCTGGCGATCAACGAGGTCTCGCTGCTGCGCGAGGAGCGCCAGGCCGCAAAGCTGCGGATCAGCATCGACGGCGTGGTCCGCCTCGAGGAACTGGTCTGCGATGGGGCGCTTCTGGCGACCCCGGCCGGCAGCACCGCTTACAACCTCTCGGCCGACGGCCCCATCGTGCCGATTGGCGCTCCGTTGCTGGCGCTGACCCCGATCAGCGCCTTTCGGCCGCGGCGCTGGGCCGGCGCCCTGCTGCCGCACAAGGCCGTGGTGACCTTCGAGGTTTTGGAGGCGGAGAAGCGCCCGGTCAGTGCGACCGCGGATTACACGGAGGTTCGCGAGGTCGTGCGGGTCGAGGTCCGCGAGGACCGCTCGGTCTCGCTCACGCTGCTTTTCGACCCCGGGCACAACCTCGAGGAACGGATCCTGATGGAACAGTTCCAGCACTGACCCCACATACAGTACGAGCGCCCTTAACGAGCTGGACAGGCGGCGCGCTGGACAAGCCAGGGGCAATACGGCAGGCTCGGGCTTGCGGTCGATGCTATGGAAAACCCTGTCGGCCGTTCGACGGAGAGGAAGCGAGATGGCCAGATCTACCGGTAAGCTGAGGATTTCACTCCTGGGCGCAGGCGTCTCCCTTTTGCTTGCGTCGGTCGCCCTGGCCGACGGCGCCAGCGTCGGCAGTCACCGTGCGGCGCAGGACAAGGGGCTGTCGCTCGGGCTCGACCAGGAGTTCCTGGACAACCTGGAGTCCACCAAACAGGCGAAGACGACCGGCGAAATCGAGGCCGCGGCCAAGAAAGCAGAAGAGCTGGAGAAGGCGAAAAAAGCGGAAGAGCCGCTGCCGGACGCGGACGCCGAGCAAGCCCAGGCGGACAAGGACAAGCAGCGTCGCGTCGACCTTTCGGACAAGGTGTCGGACTCCTGGAAGATGAACCCGGTCCTGCTGAACCGGAGCCAGGGTGGTGAACCGTCGCGGGTGGACGACGATCTGCGCGAGCAAACCCTAGGTTTGGAATTCCGCCGGGAGTTCTGACCCGCCCCTTCGGCCCCGATGACAGGCGGGCGCACCCACCCGTCATTGCGGCGCAGGGCATGGCGACCTCCGGTCGCGTCTGAATGGCCGGGCGATCCGGTCGAGATTTTTAGTCCCGATTACTGAATTCCTTGCCTGTTCGAGCAGCTTGGCAGGGGCTGACCGCGACGGCCGGAGGCGGCAACCTTCAGCCGGCGCCGAAGCCAGATCCGGCCTTGCGGTACTCGTCGCGGGGTGGGCTGAAGATGTCGAGCACCCGGGCGCCCTGAGGGCCGGCCCGCAGGCCGTGGGGCACGCCGCCCGGCGTGCGCCAGAAGTCGCCCGCCTTGACCGGAATCTCCTCGCCGTCCTGGATCCGGACGGCGTCGCCTTCCAGCAGCACGCCCCATTGCTCCCGCGGATGGCTGTGGACCTGCCCCTCGGCATTGGGCTCGATGGTGACCACCGAGAGCATCGCCTGGTCGCCGACGAAGATCCGCGCCGTCAGGCCCGGCGCCAGCTCGCGCAGGATACCTTGGGCGGTGTCGTCGAGATTGAAGAAATCCTGCTTGCTGCCCATCTCCGCCCTCCCCGGCCGTCTCGTCACACTCTGAGGATAGACCGGATAGCGGCGCTCAGAAAGCGGCCGTGCCGGTGGGGGATCGTGGCCCGCCGGCACGGCTGAGGTCAGGGACGTGCGTTGGCTGCGATTAGCTGCGCCAGAACGGCTTGCTTGCCTCGAACGCGGCCTGGGCACGGGAGATCCCGATGTCCTTCAGGCGGTGATCGTCGAGGCTTGCCAGATGGGCGCGCTCCGCCGAGCGCTCCTGCCAGATCAAGAGGCGATCCATGATCCGGACCGGCAGGCCTGTCAGCCGGCGCAGGAACTCCGACGGCACGCCGGGCTGGCGCAGCAGATAGGTTCCGCGGGGGTCAGTAACGAAGCCGGACATGATCAAAACTCCTCATCTGAATGCCGCCCAGAAGCGGCCGGTGATTTCGCGCTTTGTTCACGTGAGAATATGCTGAATTCAGCGCGTGCTCACAAACGACGATATCTTGCCAGACCTATTAGCTTTTCTTATTGTACCTGCCATGGCTCGACGCTTGCCCCCACTCAACGCCCTGCGCGCCTTCGAGGCCGCCGCCCGGCACCTCTCCTTCACCAAGGCGGCCCAGGAGCTGCACGTCACCCAGGCCGCCATCAGCCACCAGGTGAAGGGGCTGGAGGAGATCCTGGGGATCCAGCTGTTCCGGCGGCTGAACCGGCGCCTAGCGCTGACCGAGGCCGGGCAGGACTACCTGCCGCCCCTGCGCGACGCCTTCGATGCCATCGCCGCCGCCACCCAGCGCCTCCACGAGCGCGAAGAGGGCAGCGCGCTGAAGATCTCGGTGCTGCTGTCCTTCGCCTCGACCTGGCTGCTGCCGCGGCTCTCGGCCTTCCGGCGGTTGCACCCGGAGATCGACATCTTGGTGACCGCCGGCGATACCCTGGTCGACTTCGAGCTGGACGACTTCGACATGGGCATCCGCTACGGCCTGGGCAGCTATCCCGGGCTGCGAGTCGACCTCCTGATGGGGGACGAGGTCTACCCGGTCTGCTCGCCCAAGCTGCTGGACGGACCCCATCCGCTTCGGCGGCCCGCCGACCTAGAGCATCACACCCTGCTGCACGATACGGTCCAGGGCACGCCCGACGACCCGGACTGGCGGCTCTGGCTGCGCCAGGCCGGGGTCGAGGGCGTCGACCCGACCCGGGGGCCCGGCTTCAGCCACGGCAACTTCCTGCTGAGCGCGGCGGTCGCCGGCGAGGGCGTGGCCCTGCTGCGCCGCTCCCTGGTCGCCGACGACATCAAGGCCCGACGCCTGGTCTGCCCCTTTGGACCGATCTTCCCGACCCGCTTCGTCTATTCCCTGGTCGCGCCGCCCCACAAGGCCGAGATTCCAAAGGTCGTCGCCTTCCGCGACTGGATCTCGGCGGAGGTCGGCGCCTTCCTAGAATCCGCGCCACAGATCGGCGGCAGCCCTTCCAAAACCGCAGAGCCGTCATGACCTGACGGGGGCGGCGCGGGTCTGGTCTTCTCCCGGAAGCTCTGCCATCCTTGCCGGCTTGCGAGGAGCACCCCTGGGGAGACGAGACAGTGTCCAGCGCGGAAACCGCTGACGAATCCGCGGCCACGGCCGCAGTGCGGCCGGAAAGCCGGGCGATGATCGAGAAGCTCATCGCCTTCGACACGACCAGCCACAAGTCCAATCTCGAGCTGATCGGCTTCGTGCAGGACTACCTGGGCGACCTGGGCGTGGACTGCGAGCTGACCTACGACGACGACGAGCGCAAGGCCAACCTCTACGCCACCCTGGGGCCGAGCGACAAAGGCGGGATCGCGCTCTCCGGACATACCGACGTGGTCCCGGTCGAGGGCCAGGAATGGTCGAGCGATCCCTTCTCGGTGCTTGAGAAAGACGGTCGGCTCTACGGCCGCGGCACCTCGGACATGAAGTCCTTCATCGCCGTCGCCCTGTCCTACGCACCGCATTTCCTCGCGGCCGGGCTCACGACCCCGATCCACTACTGTTTCTCCTTCGACGAGGAGGTCGGCTGCATCGGCGTGCCGCGGCTGCTGAAGGCCCTGGCGCAGAAGCCGGTGCGGCCGCGGGCCTGCATCGTCGGCGAGCCGACCGACATGAAGGTCGTGACCGCGCACAAGGGCATGCTGTCCCTGGTCTGCCACGTGCGCGGCCTGGAATGCCATTCCTCCCTGGCGCCGCAGGGGGTCAACGCGGTCCAGGCCGCGGCCCGGGTGATCACCAAACTCGAGGACATGGCGCGCGCCAAGGCGGCCGAGGGCCCCTTCGATCCCGGCTACTCGGTGCCCTATACGACGATCCACACCGGCGTGGTCCGGGGCGGCACGGCGCTCAACATCGTGCCCAAGGATTGCTCCTTCGTCTTCGAGTTCCGCAGCCTGCCGGAGGACGACGGCGAGGCGCTGCTGGCCGAGGTCAAGCGCTACGCCCATGAGGAGATCGAGCCGGCGATGAAGGCCATCGCGCCGGAGACCGGCTTCGAGTGGGAGCCGCGCTCCAGCTTCCCCGGGCTGCAAACGCCGGACGACGCCGAGGTCGTGGCTTTGGCCAAGGCGCTGACCGGCGCCAACACCACAGGCAAGGTGCCCTACGGGACCGAGGCCGGGCTGTTCCAGGAGAGCGGTATTCCGGTCGTGGTCTGCGGCCCGGGCAACATCGCCCAGGCCCACAAGCCGGACGAGTTCATCGACCTGGCGCAGGTGGCCCTCTGCGAGCGCTTCATGGATCGGCTGATCGAAAGGGCGACGCAGGCATGACGGTCAAGGACGATCCCGGCGCCGGGCGCACCCCCTACGCGGTCCAGCTGCGCCCACCGGACATCGCCGACTGGTGCCAGAGCGAGACCGGCTTCGAGTACTTCCAAAGCTTCGACTCGGGTCAGCCCGGCCCGCACGTCATGGTCTCTTCGGTCGTGCACGGCAACGAGATCTGCGGCGCGATCGCGGTCGACCGCCTGCTGCGCGACGGACTCAGGCCCAAGGCCGGCTGGCTGACCCTCGGCTTCGCCAACGTCGAGGCCTACCAGAGGCTCGACCTCGAACGGCCCGACGCCTTCCGCTTCGTCGACGAGGACTTCAACCGGGTCTGGTCGGAAGAGGCGCTGGACTCCGACCGCGACAGCGTCGAGCTGCGCCGGGCGCGTCGGCTGCGCCCGCTGATGGATTCGGTCGACCTGCTGCTCGACCTGCACTCGATGCAGCATCCCTGCGTGCCGCTGATGCTGGCCGGCCCGACCGACAAGGGCCTGAGCCTGGCCCAGCAGGTCGGCTATCCGGCGACCGTCGTCTGCGACGCCGGGCACAAGGCCGGCCGGCGCCTGCGCGACTACGCCCGCTTCAGCGATCCCCAGAGCCGCAAGAACGCCCTCTTGGTCGAGTGCGGACAGCACTACGAGGCGGCGGCCGCCGAGGTCGCCATGGAGACCACCCTGCGCTTCCTCGCCGTCGCCGGGACCATCGATTCCAGCCTGCTGGCCGACTACGGCTATCGCCAGCAACCGGCGCCGCAGAAGGTGATCCGGGTCACCGAGGCGGTGACCATCGACAACGAGGACTTCCGCTTCGCCGAGGCCTACAAAGGC
>JAAUYL010038820.1_pt1 | contig 16749 bp, 15 predicted proteins | sample 7278011 | NCBI WGS metagenome assembly JAAUYL01 (sample SAMN14350225, study PRJNA611818) | marine sediment metagenome | isolation source: surface marine sediment (1.8m) | place: French Polynesia: Moorea | collected 2018-08
GCCAAAATTTAGCACCTCTTCAGAAAAATAGTAGATGAGGATTTTCTCAATTTATCAATTTTATTTGACTCGGATATGAGGCAATAATTTTCCATACCTACTAATTTTTGCTAACCAGGGAGAGTCAAATACAATTCTCATCTCATCCACAGATTTTCCACTAGAAAAAATTTCGATAATTTTGTCAAGATGTAAAAATAAGTCGGAAAACTCTCACCGAATATTTTTCTGCCTTGACTGATTTTTTTAACTAAAAAAGTATGAGCAATTATCGTTGGCAACTAAATCCTGCTCAAAACGATTATTGATAATAATTGCTTTTCCTTTAAAGACTTTCTTTTCCTTTCTGAAGTTCATCTGCCCACTTTTTAAGTGCTGCCTCTTGGTATCCAAGAAACTCTTCTCGTTTTGCCAGTTCTTTTTCTTTTTGCTTGATTTCCAGTTCGCGCTTTTCAAGTCTTTCTTCTCGTTCTTTTAGTTTATTTTCCCACTCTTTTGTATTTTTCCTAGCCTGATGAGACTTTTGTTTCAGCGATAATAAGTCAGAAGCTATTTTTCTTAATTCATCATCTGAAAAATTCATATACTTATTAGTCTGAAATTCTATTTGTTTAGCCAGTTCATCAAGACCAAATAGTCTAAACCACCAGCTATCACTAGAAATTTTATTTGTAATGTTTGGATGAAGTGAAGGGCTAATAGCAACAATGCAAGTCGAATACCAAAATGGTCGCCCATCTGGGGCATTATCTAAGCAACGAAACTTATGTTTATTTGCTTTTAGTAAGTTAAACCATTTAATCCGATGTTCATAAACCTGTTGAAATGGATTTCTATCTTCACTACCTACAATATAACCACTCGGTGTACACCAATCACCATTCTCAGATGCTAGAAATGGCTCATGGCATTCTTTTAATTCAATCGGAATAATCGCATCATTTTTGAGGACTGTTAAATCAATCTGACGATTTTCAATATAATAATCCATTAAAACTAAATGGAGTTTCTCTTCATTACCGAAACGAAATTCCATGTCATCCAAAAATTTTCCTACAGCTTCTCTTTCATAGGATGTATCAAAATTTTTTCCCATCCAAACTTCAATAGTCACTGTGTCTATCCTTAAACTACTAAATTTATCTGTTGATAAAATTATAATAGGTGACTATTCGATATTCGGATGATAGATATATAGGGTTTACCGCACTTAATAAGTTGTTTACTATAATTTTGCCTGAGTAAAAAGTTGAAAGTTTAAAAGCTATTTTTTATCTAAAAAAAATCAATTCTACTGCCAGTATTGAACAATAATCTAGTCGAGTATATGAGTAAATATTTGAATAATTTGACAAAATATATCCTTCTTCAAACCGAACAATTCTGTACTTAATCAAATTGAAATTTGTTAGTAGATTTTGAAGAAAGCGATCGCTCAAATATCTCTTATCTCTAAACTTAAAACCAAATTAAATCTGGATAAATATTTATCATAGTTTCTTTAGTAAGGAGCTGATGTGCGACAATAGTTTTTTTGTGCAATGACAAACCCTTATATCCTAATAATTTAATCCTAAATTTCACAAGTAATATTATGTGCCCCCTCCGGGGGAGCTACCCTATCGAGTGAATACTTATTGATAATAGGAAACATCTTAACTGAGAATAGGGAATAAAGCAGAGGAGGAAAATAGAGCCAATTATTCTTAAAACCAAGAGTAGTTTTTGAACGTTAAATATAAATCAAACAAACAATCAATAAATTTTTACTTCTGACTTTGAGCGATCGCAAACTACCTTTAAATTAAAACTTGAGGCCAAGAGGATAAAGATAATTTTTACTAATCTAAATAAGCTTTAAGATTGTTTGTGCAAATCAAAAAAATCCCTTTTTTTCTCAATTATTACAAAATATTTCACGAGCTTGCGTTGTTTCAGCGATTTGTATCATACTCTGAACATTAAGGTATGATGCCAATGTTGTATCTAAAACAAAAATAACCTGCTTTCAACAAAGCTAAAACCTAGTATTTACGTTAAAAATATCCTAGATATTGCGATTTGCAGCAAGCTAAAATAAGCTCAAAAAAACAAATTTTGTATAAGTAAAAATACTTGAGTAATTATATACATTGACAAAACACCACAAATAGTATACTAAGTTGCTATGCAAAAAATATAATCATTGTCATTTCGGTTTGCTATTTCTTATTCCCTAAAGGCTAATACCTAAATTATTGATGAAATTGAATAACTCCTATATTTGTATCTTTATATAGGTGGCAATCGCCAGCCAATTTTTACTGGGTTAAGGGGAGATTTAGGCAAAAGTTTCTTGGTAAAATTACAAAGTCTCGATCTTACGAAAAAAGGACGAGAGTTTGAAAGCGACGTCTTTTTAAAGCGTGGATGAAAAACGTTTCATGTCGCGCAGCGTTAACGCGCGTTGTGCGGAACGCTAAACGGGCGATTAAAATCACCTTAAAAAGTTGTCATTTTTTATTCTTTAATGCGCTCATAATAATATAGAGGTGATCAAGATGTATGGATGCCAACAAGAGTTAATTAAAAGTCCCGAAAAAGTCTCGTTTTTAGAATACTTATGTATCACAGCAAATAAGCTTATTAATTGCGGGATTTATTTAGCCAGACAATGGTATTTTAAATTGGAGTATATCACAGGAAAATACGACTTAGAAAAAAAGCTCAAGTCCAATAAGAATTATCAATTTTTGTATTCTCAAGCAGCACAACAAACTCTGAGAGGGGTAGCAGAAGCATTTAAGTCCTATAAAGAACTTTCTAATAAGTACAAAAAAGGAGAATTAACTGATCGGCCTCGATTACCTAAATACCGTAAAAAAGGAGGAATGGAAGTTATAACTTACCCCAAACAAGCTTTAAAGTTGGAAAAAGGTCAAGTTAAAGTACCTCTGGGACGAAAGGTTAAAGCAGCATTTAAAATTGACAGTTTTTTCTTATATTTTCCAAGTAATCTTGAGTTTAAAGAAATCAGAGAAATTAGGATTTTGCCACGTAATGGTTGCTTTTATGTTGAATGGGTTTATGAGTTAAAAGCCGATCAACCTGAGTTAGATAAAGCCAAAGTCTTAGGCATTGACCACGGGGTAGATAATTGGTTAAGTTGTATCTCCAATGTAGGGACAAGCTTCATTATTGATGGTAAACACCCACCCCTTTAGTTCCCCTCCCGGGAGGGGATAGGGGTGGGTTGGTACAACAAACAAATTGCGGCAATTAAAGAAGGTAAACCCCAAGGATTTTGGTCAAACAAATTAGCGTGTATAACTGAGAAACGTAATCGACAAATGCGTATCGGCTGTTAACAAAGTAGCAAGATTAGTGATTAACCATTGTTTAAAACATGCTATTGGTAGAATAGTTTTTGGTTGGAATAAAGGGCAAAAAGATAGCATTGACATCGGAAGCAAAAACAACCAAAAGTTTGTACAAATTCCTACAGCAAAACTCAAAGAACGGATTAGTCAGTTATGCGAATTGTACGGCATAGAGTTGATCGAAACCGAAGAATCGTACACCTCACAAGCATCGTTTTTAGATGGTGATTTCCTGCCAACTAGGGCGTGAAAAACCCGAAAGCTGGAAAGCGTCTGGAAAACGAATTAAACGAGGTTTATATCAAACTCAATGCGGACCCTTAGTCAATGCAGATATTAATGGCGCAGCTAATATCCTCAAAAAAGTAGCGACAACTTTGAAATTTTCTCTCAAAGAAGTCAGTAGAGGCACTTTGATAATGCCTTTAAGAATCCAATGCATGGATTGCTTAAGAATCCCCGCACCTTTAGGTCGGGGAGTATCAAGGTAAACTATTTAAAGAAAGGATGATATGTGTTGAAAAATCTATAGGACTCAAACAAACTATGACATCTTATGCTACTACTACTGCCAGAGCAGAAATGAGTGAAATTCGTCGTCTCAAAGGCTTACTACCACCAGAATTACAAAGTTGGGTAATGGTAGAAAAGTCCATTGAAGTTAATCCCCCACTAATTCGCAGTGAGGAAATAGGCAAAGACCAAGTAGAAATATCCATTGACCTAGCACGTTGGGAACAACTAGCATTAGACCAACGTAACTTATTATTCTGGCATGAAGTGGCCAGAATTCAAAACGATACAATTCCCAGGGATGGTTGGGAAATGGCTGCCCTAGCAATTGGTTTGGGGGGTGCTGTTGGTGAATTATGGGTACAGGATGGTCTACTTTTAGTTCTGGCCTTAGCTTTGTGTGGTGTATCTGGGTATAGACTCTATCAGAAAAATAACGGAGAACGTAATCTTAAAGAGGCGATAGAAGCAGATGATAAGGCGATCGCCCTAGCCACTCGTTTTGGTTATTCACTCCCCAATGCTTATAAAAGTTTAGGTAGTGCTCTGAAAACTCTAATCGAAGAAACTCCCAAAAAACGGCAGAGGGCAAAATATGAATCACGACTTCAAGCTCTCAAACGTAGTGCAGCTAAAGCCAAGGCAAGAGTTAAAGGAAGTCGTGAAACTTCACGTTCTGAAAATATATATAACTAGACAGGAAATATTGGGTGGGTTAGTCGGAAACTAATCAAAACTAGACTCGATCGGGAGTAACAACCCACTCAAATTTATCCTGGTTATTTTGGTGTTATAATAGGGATATAACTGAATTAATAGAAACAGCAATCTGGCTTGGTGGCTATATACATCATCTAAATACATTCCATTCTCGAAGGTAGTGGGCATAGATTAATCCATTAAGTATATTAGTATCAAGTCATTACTAATCATGAGACTATAATTTTAGTCTAGAGGGTGGTCTAACCATTTAAGTGATTTTTATTCCATCGCTTAAGCATAATTTGGTAATAATTATGAAGCTGATTATACCAGGAAAATCTTCAGTAAGATACCTAAAATTGTCATCTTCAAATAAATAACTCTTGCAGAAACAACAATACTCAATACTATAGTCTTATAGAAAATAGAAGGATTTCATGGTCAGCCAAACCTCAGAAACAGATATAAAAGTAACTTTTAGGGGAAAAACTCCTGTGATTAATTTGCCTCTTCGTTTTACCGTCTCGGAGGCAGAATCATTTAAGTTAACTTGCCAACAACTTTTCTCTCAAGAGAATACTACAGGCAAGATTATTATTGATTTTAGTAACACTAATTTTATAGATAGTTGTGGTATTGGTTCCTTGGTAACAAATCTCAAAACAGCAAGGGAACAAGATACAGATTTTGTCCTTTGTGATATTAATTCTCAGGTTATGGGCGTATTTGCCCTAACTGGATTAGACCAGATTTTAATCATTGAACAATCCACACAACCAGAGGTTAAAAGTAATCGTAGGTCTGATGAAAATCAACTACCTGTTACTCATCCTTCGATTAAATCTTGGGTAAAACGTCTGATTGATATTGTTGGTGCTTTGGTAGGATTATTTATTACAGGTATTTTGTTTATACCTATAGCTATTTCTATTAAGTTTGATAGTCCTGGTCCGATATTTTTTGGTCAAATACGATGTGGTTGGATGGGAAGGCGTTTCCGAATGTGGAAATTTCGCTCTATGTGTGTAAATGCAGAGCAACTTAAGAGTCAAATCAAAAATCAAGCTCAAGGTGCAATTTTTAAGAATGAAAATGATCCGCGAATTACTAAAGTTGGTAACTTTTTGAGACGAAAGAGTTTGGATGAATTACCTCAGTTTTGGAATGTACTAAAAGGGGATATGAGTTTAGTGGGAACTAGACCTCCAACTCCTGATGAAGTAGAACGTTATGAAGTTCCTCAATGGCAACGTTTAGATGTTAAACCTGGTATGACAGGAGAATGGCAAGTTAATGGTCGTTCTCAAGTGAAAAATTTTGAAGATATTATCAGGTTGGATTTAAAATACCAAAAGAATTGGAGTCTAATGTACGACATAAAGTTAATTATTAGGACTGTAGCAATTCTATTCGAGAAAAGTAGTGGAGCCTACTAGAATGATTTAATATACTTACCGTTGGGGTTTTGATATTTTGAAATTTTCAGTTATCGAAACCAACTTAACTTATTGTTATTGCAGAAATTTGATATTTCCTGTTTATACACATCTTTTCCCCATAAGGTATTAGCTAGAAATCTCAAGATATTAAATGATTATAGATTTAAGTTTTACTTGTTTTAATCTTAATCATCTGAGAAGATTTTATGTTTGAGAATTGTGTTGGTAAAATCTGACAATTCCCACTTTAGTAGTCAACAAAAATAAGCTCAAATAAATGACTTTAATAATTTGATCGGATGAAACATATGGATATTTTTTGAGTTGGATGAAGGACTGAAACTTAACATCTGGCAAAAAGAAAAATCCTGTCAAATATTGATCAAAAAAAGGTAGATAACTTAAAACTAATTTGTTTGATTGAAAAACATAAACACCAATCCTTTTTATATAGTTTATCTTCCATTGTTTATGGAATAATTATTAACTTGAATAAGATTTTAGTAGTATGTGCAATTTTTGCGGTGAGAATTAAACTATAACTAATTGTAGATGCTACACAGACAGTAGAGTTTTCAAATCAATTTCTCTAAAGTTCTGCTCAACCCAATAGAGTGACACGCCGTAAATTTTACTTGAGGAAAATACTATAATCTTTAATTTGATAAAGATTAAACTGAAAAAGCCAATACACTATTTTAGCTATGTCAGTCCACTACTATAAAAATTTCACAACATAGTTTCAAATTGTTAGATATGAAATAATTGCCCGAAATTACTGTACCATCAAAATTCACAGTCTATAAAATCTTACTTTTAACTTTTGAGTTCTGAATGTCTGACTTCTGTGAAACGGTATTACTACCTTTGCAGAATAGCAACAATAATTAATGAAATTATGCGTATTCTTATCTATTCCTACAACTATCACCCAGAACCAATTGGTATTGCACCCCTAATGACGGAACTTGCGGAAGGTTTTGCTAAACGCGGACATCAAGTTCGTGTGGTGACTGGTATGCCAAATTATCCTGAACGTAAAGTTTATGATGAGTATAAAGGGAAGTTTTTTCTAACAGAAGAACAAAATGGCGTAACAGTTCAACGTAGTTATATCCATGTTAGAGGTTCTAAACCTGGGCTTTTAGATCGGCTATTGTTAGATAGTAGTTTTATTCTGTCTAGTTTATGGCAAGCTTTTAATGGTTGGAAACCTGATATTATTTTGGCGACTACTCCTCCTATATTAATTTCTTTACCAGTTAGTTTTTATGGCTTATTTTCTAATTCGTCTGTAGTGTTAAATATTCAAGATATTGTTTCTGAAGCTGCGGTAAGAGTGGGGTTAGTCAAAAAAGATAGTTGGATAGTAGGTCTAGCTGAAACTATAGAAAATTTAGCTTATCGAAAAGCTGCTAAGATTAGTGTTATTGCTGAAGATTTTGCTACTAAGTTAATTGAACAAGGCATTGATAAAAACCGTATTGTTTGTATCCCGAATTGGGTAGATCTGAATTTTATTAGACCTCTGGATAAAGATAATTATTTCCGAGAAGAGAATAATCTTCAAGATAAGTTTGTAGTTGTTTATTCTGGGAATATTGCTCTAACTCAAGGTTTAGAAACAGTAGTTAAAGCTGCTGCTAGTCTCAAAGAAAAATCAGAAATTTCTTTTGTCATTTTAGGGGAAGAAAAAGCGCGTCAACAATTACAAGAATGTTGTGATAATTATCAAGCAGATAATGTAACTTTACTTCCTTTAGTTCCGCGAGAAAAATTGCCAGAAATGTTATCTGCTGCTGATGTTGGTTTAGTAATACAGAAAAAAACCGTTACAGCTTTTAATTTACCTTCAAAAATTCCTGTTATTCTTGCTAGTGGTCGTCCAATAATAGCTTCTGTTCCCGATACGGGTACAGCAATGAGAGTTGTCAAAGAAAGTGGCGGTGGAATAGTGGTTACTCCAGAAGATTCTCAAGCTTTGGCACAAGCTATTCTAGAATTATATGAAAATCCGGATAAACTTCAGGAACTGGGTCAGCAAGGAAGAAAATATGCTGAAGAAAATTTTGGTTCTAAAAATGCTTTAAATAGTTATGAAGCTTTATTTGATGAAATTTTACAGTAGAAGAAAGAAGGAATAAGGAATAAGGAATAAGCTTGATTATTTATCAGTTCTAACCTTAGAAGGAATCAGAAAGAAGAAAGGTAAGCATTCAGCATTCAGCTATCAGCTTGATTATCTTTAAAAGAGGAAAAAGCAGTTGAGAGGTTTCAAAGAATTAAAAGTATGGGTAAAAGTCCATCAGTTAACCTTAATAGTCTATCGAGCTACATCGTTCATTAAAAAGCTGAGAGCTGACCGCTGATAGGTAAATGCTTACTTAATTTTTAGGTTACTTCTATAATTATTATGTCTGGTAGAATGCCCCCTATAAAAATGGTTAATATTAAATCACGGTTATTAAGGTGTAATACCAGGGATAGGTTTGGAGAAAAAACTACTACTGACTCCTAATTTGTACGCGGATATTCTATAGAATGTCTCTAAGAATAATTGGTATAGAAGTTTTCATTAATATCGTCCGTTGGGGAAAACGTCGATGGCAGATTGAAGGTTTCTTTAAAACGGCCAAACATCAATTTAGTCTTCATCGTTTTGGGCAAAAAACTTTATTAGGGGTTTATCGTTGGTTAATTCTTTCTTTCGTCTCTTATTTATTAGCTTATTGGATTTATTTACATAATGGTTATTTTGATGATTTAGATTGGTATGATTCAGCAGAAATTGCCTTGGTTTTACTCTTACCTCAGATTTTACTCCTTTCCCTTATCAAAAAATTAAAGTTACTAAATCCCTGGTTTTATGAACACGGTTTGGAACTTTGTCTTGTCAGGTGCAAGATGTGAGCATAGCATACTATTGTAAATACCGCATGGGTTGATTGGTTTTCCCATGCGACGCTCCCGTTCCGGAGAGCGCGGGTTAAGGGCAAACGTTGAGATAAAACCAGGAAGTGAGATAATATCGAGTCATTAGGATTTTTAAAAAATTAACTGGTCTTTTTAAAAAATAGGGGTGTATTTTCATTTGAGTAAAATCTCTTGAAAACCCACCCCTAAATTTTTTGTAATTCCAAAGATATTGGAAAATATTACTTGCTTGCTGCTTTAATACATTTCTCTACTAACGGCATTACCTCATCAACATCTTTCCATCCAAGTATTTCTGTCACCTTTTTTTCTAGGTTTTTGTAAGTCCTGAAAAATTCGGCTATTTCTTCTAGTTTATGAGGTGCTACATCCTTGAGAGATTTAACTTCAGTGTAGCGTGGGTCTTTATCTGGAACACAGAGAATTTTTTCATCCCTATCTCCTCCATCAATCATCTCTAACATTCCGATGGGTCTTGCTGCAATAACACATCCAGGAAATGTTGGCTCATCCATAATTACCATTCCATCAAGGGGGTCTCCATCATCTGCTAGGGTGTTAGGGACAAACCCATAATCGTAAGGATATTGTACAGAAGAATATAGTACACGGTCAAGGGCAAAAGCTTGTAAATCTTTATCAAACTCGTATTTATTTTTACTTCCGCCAGGAATTTCTATCAGGACACTTATTAGTCCGGGTTTTGGTTGAGCTGGAATTAGCGATAAATCCACAAAATTTCTCCATATTAACTAAAAAGAGTATATCAAGAGTTGGGTTTTATAGCTGAAGTCAGAAGGCGCAAAGTTAGAAGGCGCGAAGTTAGAAGTTAAATTGTTGCTGTGACTAATTGCTGAAGTCCTGTGATGTCCCTGATGAGGAAAATTTATTTATCTGGAAACATCCTCCGAATAGATGATTAATACTTAGCTCAACCTCAGATAATTTTATGCACCTAAAGGAACGAGATTAAATGAAATACAAATTCCCTCACTACCTCCAGTAAATGGAATAGTAGACTGGCAAAAATAAAAAGTAAAAATTACTCATCATCCTGATGGAAGTCTCCACTTATATTTCTCTGAATTTTTCCTATCTGACGCTGAAATTAACCAAGTATCAAAACTTCATTAATCAACAGTATTATCTGTAAAAAATTCGTAGGTTTGACTACCTCTATTTATCGGTTTATCTGGTCGATATTTTAAAAAAGTAGGATGTTGATAAATGTAATTTTTAAAGTCATTATTATAAGTTGCAAAATCCTCCCATCCTTCTAGTGATTTGGATGAATACTTAAAGCTTTTTCCAGGAAAGCGTTCGCGGAGCGTGGCGTCAGCCGTATCGCCTCTTCTATGATTCCTTTTTCTGTCAAAGCAATTCCCAAATTTAGGTGAGAGTCAGCAGATTTTTGATTGAGTTTAATTGCTATTTGATAAGAGTCAATAGCATTATCTAATTGTTTAGCAGCACGATAAGTATTGCCAAGATTATTGAGGTATCCAAAATTTAATGGTTCTAGATTGACAGCTTTATTTATTAAATTTATGGCGCTGTTATTATCTCCCATTTGTGCTTTAAGTACCCCCAGATAATTTAAGACTTGAGAATTATTTGGTTCGGACTGAATAATTTTTTCATAGATAATTTTTGCCTCTTGTAATTGCCCGCCTTTGTGAAAAGACAAAGCATAGAATAAAGCATTTTCTGGGAGATTATTTTTTAGTGGTTTTTGACTTTGATTTTTAGCTGCTTTTCTTCTTTGTCCTCTATTCATATTTCTATCCTTGTACTAATCTTAGGCTAGTAATTTTCAAATAGTAAATAGGATTCGATTTTTGAATAATGTTCAAAATATAATTGAATCAAATATTGAATTAATTTAACCTTCATTTAACTAGCCTAGAATACCCATAGCCTAAAATTGTTTTGTTTTAACAAAAATTTAATTTAATCGATAATAACAATATCTGAATGAAGATTAAAATAAAGCGATAATTACTATATATTTTTAAAGTGTACTAATATCACAAATAATTCTTTTTTTGATGAGTCTAGAGAAACATATTTAGTCAAAGCCGAAATTGTAGCTAAATATATTTTTTATTGGGCAAAGGTCATAATACAGTAAGTGAAAAACAAGGAGAAAAAATATTGTATATATGAATCTATATTCTGGAAGTAATTGTTATCAAGATGATTCAAAATATACGCCATTACTAATTTTAATTTGAATTATCCCGATAGTTTTATCGACTATAAAATATGCTTTTAAATTAATTGATAATTTAGACAACTACTAGAATAAATTTTATAATCTTCATCATATTGGTAATGGATATATCAATAAAAATTACCGAAAAAATGATTCTTATTTCAAGGATAAAAAGCGGTCGTTTCGGAGCATAATCTAGGATAGGATTGCGAGATTTCCCGCTCTTTCAGAGCAATTCTGAAGTACGCCATATCCAATCGACCAAGAGAAAAAAAAATCCTTTTAACCAATCCTTCTATTACAGAATAGGTAATAAACCTCGCCCTTAAGAGTAAGGTTTTTAATTATTAATTGTTAATTATTATAGTCGTTTAAGTTTAGATTGATACAGACATTTTTTTCTATAAAAGGATTTCAGCAGAAAAAGTGTTTCATTCTTAAGTCAAATAACTATAATTCTTGAAAAAGATAGTCTAGTAAAATTTGTTCCGATAGATAACCTGATTAAAAATAATTTAAAATGAAGTGAACGAAATAAAAATATGACAATATGGCTCAAACAAAAATAGGGGCACTACGAATAGCAGCTAAAAAAATAGGTATTTCTTTAGAAGAATATAGAGCAAATATAGAAGTAGGTCTGAAATGGTGTACTAAGTGTAGACAATGGAAACATAGAGAAAATTTTGGGAAGGACAAATCACGGTATGATGGACTAAAATCTATTTGCAGAAGTTGTAATTACAAACGTAAAACATCTGAACCTGGACGTAAAGAGCGCGAAGCTAAAAAGCTTGAAGATTTGAAATGGTGTAGAGGATGTCAAAAATATTTGCCCTCTCAAGAAGTAGTAAAATCAGGGGTTTGCAAGCTTCATCCTGCAGCAGAAGCTGGACAAAGATATGCAAACAATGAAAAACATAGATTGGAAAGACGACAACATTCTCATAGTAGAAAGCGAAATGTTGATCCGATCCCTTACGAAGGACAAAAGTTCTTGATGAAAATATTTGAGGGAAAATGCGCCTATTGTCTCAAACCAGCTAATACTTGGGACCATATTATTCCTATATCTAAAGGGGGGCAAACTAGACCTGGTAATGTAGTTCCTGCTTGTATTCAGTGTAATAGTTCTAAAAATAATCAAGATGTTTTTGAATGGATGGAAAAAAAATCCATTACTCCTCATTCTGAGTTTATCAATAGAATTATCATTTCTAATTGTGGACTTTATGGTTAGATTAGTTATATTTGTCATTCAATACTTACTTTATTGCTAGCTATAATTCAATCTGCCTAGTAAAAAAAATTATTAAACCAATTATTAAGTAGGTAGGTTGAATTATCAGTACAATAAGAATGGAGATTCAAAATGGCGATCGCCTATTGAAGAATTACTTCTAGGTGATTTTTAAAATGGTAAGCATTTAGATATTGGCAAATAATGAATAATTCTTTCTAATGTGAAAAGAGCTTACTTTGGAAGTAACTTTTAATTATCTCTGAATTTCAAAGGTTGCTTTGACTTCCTTCTCTGATTAATAGCTATTTTCGGCTATTTATTGCCGACATGAAAGGCTGCGTGAGATGAAAAACGCACTTACGACTCAGGATACTAGCTAATAGCTGATGGCTAAATTATCACTTAAAATGTTTTATTTTTACCCTTATTTATGCCTACCCACCTAACTACAATATTTTTCTATTAGTCAATAAATAATACTTTTTTGAGTTAGAATAAACCTATTTATTTAGGAAGATGATAACTGAAAATTATCCCAATAACAAAATATAATACTTACTAAATATCAATAATAATAATTGAATCTTAAAAAAAGACAAAGATATAGGGAAAGCTTCCCCAAAAAACTTATCTTAAACAAGACGAATTAAAAACTGTCCTAATCATGGCAAAACTCACTCATAAAGAAGTATTCGACCTCCTAATCAAAGAAGTTCTTGAAGTTTACCCACAGATGGAAAATAAGTTGGATTTTGTATCTAAAGATATATTAGACCATCTTCTTTCTAATAGCGATCGCGTGAGAGAAAGATTGCGTAAGGGATCTTTTACAAAAGATGATGGTGAAGTTAATCAAACCGAAGCTTTTTTGCTCACCTGGGTAGATGAAGTATGGGATATAGAAAATGGTAATCAACAGTTATATGAAAAATTTATCTCTGACTTGAATGGAACACCACAGGAGTTTGATTTATATGACAAAGAGGTACTTCAATAAAGTAATTTAAGTGGTGGATAAACAAACAAATCTCGTAAGCATTCAGCTATCAGCTATTTATTTTTACAAGAGGAATTAGTCTCCAAGGTGAATTAAAAGTTCTTATCCACTAATAGCTTTTTAATTAATTAGGAAGATGAGATAATCTGCTTTGATAGTAACTTTTAATTTTTGCTCAACTTTTAAATGTTACTACCTCTTTCAAGCAAAATAAATTAAGTAAGTATTCAGCTATTAGAAGTCAAATTTTAGCTGTTTCATAGATAATGAATATACACTCTACCTCGTCAAACTCAGTTTTTTCCCAGACTTTTAATTATCCTTAAATCTATAAATACTAAATCCTACTCAAAAGGCAATAAATTAATAGCTGATAGCCGATAGCTGACTGCTAAATGCTCTTATTAAAATAAGAACTGACGGCTAAGAAATGATGGCTGAATACCTACACAAAAACTTATAAAAAATGCGCTTAAAATCTCTCGACGTATTTCGCGGCATTACCATTGCTAGTATGATTCTTGTCAATAACCCAGGCAGTTGGAATTATGTTTATCGACCCTTACTACATGCAAAATGGCATGGTTGTACACCCACAGATTTAATATTCCCCTTTTTCTTATTTATCATGGGTGTAGCCATGACTTTTTCTCTGTCAAAATACACCGATAAAAATCAACCTACTCCACAAATTTACCAAAGAATTTTCCGGAGATTTCTAATACTTTTCCTGTTAGGTTTACTACTAAATGGCTTTCCCAATTACAACTTAGCTACTATTAGAATTATGGGAGTATTGCAACGTATTAGTTTAGCCTACCTCCTCGCAGCAATAGCCATCCTCAACCTGTCCCGAAAACAATTTTATGGACTTGCCCCTACATTATTAATTGGATACTCAATAGCCATGCAATTAATACCAGTTCCTGGTCATGGCATTGGCAACCTTTCTCCAGAAGGAAATCTTGCTGCCTATATCGATCGCCTCATCCTCACCCAACAACATTTGTGGGCAAGCAAACCATACGATCCAGAAGGACTATTTAGTACCTTACCTGCCATAGTAACTGTTTTGATTGGCTACTTTACAGGAGAATGGCTGAAACATCAACCAACCAAAAGTCACACCAGCTTAAATCTAGTAATTTCTGGTCTAAGTTGTTTAGTAGTCGGATATCTGTGGGGACTATTTTTTCCCATCAATAAAGCTTTATGGACAAGTTCCTATGTGATATTTACTGCTGGATGGGCTTTACTGTTATTAGCTGCTTGTTATGAGGCGATCGAAGTTCGAGGTTGGCATAAATGGGGACATCCATTTGAAGTGATGGGATTAAATGCCATATTTATATTTGTTGGCTCTGGATTTTTAGCAAGACTAATGATTTATAACAAAATTAGTAGGGTTGAAAGTTCTCCTACTATTAAGACATGGATATATGAACAATTTTTCCAATCTTGGGCAGGTTCATTTAATGGTTCTTTGATTTTTGCTATTGTCAATGTATTATTTTGGTGGGGAATTTCTGATTTAATGTATCGTCGAAATTGGTTCTTTAAAGTTTAATCAATATTGGTAGTCAGAAAGTAAGCATTCAGCAATACAAATTAAATCAGTTATTGTTAGTCAATTTAGTCTAGAAAATTTGCCAAAGTAGTCTGATATATAAGCAGATAAACAAAATTAATTACACATTTTAGAGAGTCAAATACTTGCTCTATAGGTATTGTTTGTGTAAATAATTCTGTGTAGATGCTTATTGATATGAAAAACAATAATTAGGGCAATCAACCCGATTTATTGTTTGGGATTCGTAAATCCTGATATAGCTAAGAAAGAGTTGATTAGGACATAAACTGATGATAAATCTTAGACTAGAAAATGTTTTTCCCCCAGTTAAGTGTTCCCTGCTATAGCATTTACATATTGAATATGAATAATCAAGAATCAACAATAGATTCAGGATAAAAATTCAACGGTCAGCTATAAGTTTCATTAACTCTCTAGTTGAAAATTTAGTAGAAGAAGTTAAACCAATGCTTGTTTAATTCGTTAAAAAGTTGAAGGCTAATCCCTAATAGCTGAATGGTTATATCATCTCTCATTAAATAACTGTAATAAACAATCTTTCCCCAACCTCGTAGGGACGCCCTTATGCAACGTCCCTACACTGGGGTTAATTAATGTTACTTGATATTACAAAAAATTATATATTTTGATTTTTAGTTAAATATAAATATACTTGAAAATGAACATTAACCAAGATAATTTTGTAGTCCGTCCAATGACTCTAACTGACTTAAAATTAGCTCTAAGTTGGGCTACTGATGAAGGATGGAACCCCGGACTTGATGATGCCAATAATTATTATGTAGCAGATCCTCAAGGTTTTCTAATTGGAGAATTAAACGGAGAAGCAATAAGTTCTATTTCTGCAGTTAGATATAGTCAAAATTTTAGTTTTATTGGTCTTTTTATTGTCAAACCTGAATGGAGAAAAAAAGGATTTGGCTTAAAAACTTGGCAGGAAGCTCTCAAGTTAATTAATAATCAACCTGCTGGTTTAGATGCTGTTTTGGAACAAGTTAATATTTACCGTAAATGTGGCTTTAAAACTGCTCATCATCATCTCCGTTATCACGGAATAATTCCTGGTGAAATATCTCAAGATATCAAAGACTTAAAGACTATTAATTTTGAGTAACTTTGTAGTTACGATCGCCTTTATTTTTCTGCCGAACGTCGGAATTTTCTCAAAGCATGGATTAATCAATCAAATGGTAAAAGTTATGGAATAATTAATGATGGAAATTTAGTTGGTTATGGGGTGATTAGAAAAGCCAAGGAAGGATATAGAATAGCTCCTATATTTGCCGAAAATCAAGAAATAGGAGAAAAATTATTTTTGACTTTGTGCAGTTATTCCGACAATCAAAATGTTTATCTTGATGTTCCTAATATTAATCAACAGGCTATTAATTTAGTTGAAAATTATCAAATGCAATGTGTTTTTGAACGTGCCAGAATGTATTCTATTCGAGAACCAAATATTGATTGGAAAAATGTTTTTGGTGTGACTAGCTTAGAGTTAGGATAAACTTTCAAGAAGATTTGATAGGGTAAATGAAAATCTCCAAAGTAGTCATCAGAAAAATTCCTTTTTTTCCTCAACCCAAACCCCCAAGAAAAACTCAGACGTTATAGTAATAACTCAGCACAGATAGAATATTTTCTACATCCTTTCCATCAAAGAGGTAGCCAATGAAAATTTCCAAAGTGAGGAGCATCAAAATTACTTTTTTTCCTAGAAAAATTCTCGACAGATACTCAGACGTTATAGTAATAA
>JAAUYL010030386.1_pt1 | contig 16723 bp, 10 predicted proteins | sample 7278011 | NCBI WGS metagenome assembly JAAUYL01 (sample SAMN14350225, study PRJNA611818) | marine sediment metagenome | isolation source: surface marine sediment (1.8m) | place: French Polynesia: Moorea | collected 2018-08
CTTCTTCCTAATGCATGGCGATGTCGAGAAACATTTGTAGAGACGACCGTCCGTCTAATCGATATAAAAATACACCGTCGCGAAGTCGGACAATGCATCTCTGTATGAAGTACTTATCTACTTGTATCTGATGCTAAGGAGTAGGTAGTTGGACTGCTCACTGCTGACGATCCATTGAGTTCCTTGAATGCCGCAACAGTGCATTTTTTGGAAAATGCACAAGAATTACGGGCTACGGACGGGGCGGAGAGGGAAGGAACAAAAAGGAAAAGAATGGTCTTTTCCAACCAAGACAAAGACTGCTACAACATAATGGGGACACTGGCTCAAGTCGGCCGACGACGACGACGACGACCGAGACTGGCGACAGAAGAATTGCGGCCGGCATAATTAATGACAGCATTTTTGTTCTGTCGCCATATATCCTTAGAATCTAAGCGCTAGTATTAAAGTCGTCCATTTCCAAAATAATACCACTCAGCCTTGGGTCGAGTTTATCTACTTATCTACTTTGAGGGGTAAGAATGTGAAAGTAGGAAGACTTTCTCTTGTCTCAGTGAGAACACGGATTGTAAAACTGGCCGCTAGCTCTGCTGTTCTTAATGATTGTAGCATTATTTCTAAGCCGCAATAGTAATGAGCGAGCCCCAACAGTTGGCGGCGGGCTTAATTATGTTGGCTGCGGAGTTCTGCGTATCCTGAAAAGAAAGAAAATGCGCACTCCACCCTTAGCCTTAACATGTTTATTTAGCTCAAACTCAAAAGTCCCAAAGTCAGAAAGCCAACACCGTCGGCATACGTAATGCACGGAACAAAGTATTAAAGAACACCTTGCATGGATATATCTAGATAGATAGGGTGTATCTAAGTTGCACCAAGCCCTTTTATAAAGATGCGCACGTCCGAACCTCATCCTCGAGGAGAAAACCATCTCCAAGCTGGGAACTCCGGGCTGTGCTGCGAAAATATCTTAAGTAAGTGAGTAGGTAGGTAAGTATTTAGATGGTCTACATAGTCGGGGCCTGGCTCAAGAACGAACAACGTCGGTTGCATTCTTCCCTCGTTTTTTTCGGGAAAGAAAGTGACCTCGACGAGGCCCGAAGCCATTGCAGTTTGCCATCTTGCATGCTTGCGTGCGCGCGTGTGCATTCAAAAGAAAAGGGAGGCCTTTTCTGCATTGGAAAATTGAAATCGCTCTCTCGAGTCTTTTGTCTGCCAGCGACTGCTTTCTAGCCTCCGATAAAAAACTCGCACTATGTACTATAGCTACGAGTAGATGATGTGATCAATAACGAACATGTGCTTCTTTGAGCTCAGAATTTAATTTCACTCTTCGAGGCGTACGCAGGCGAAAAAAGTTAGAGGCCGGAGCGAAAACATGCCATTTCAAGGCTGGTTCATTTGTAGGCTATAAAAGGAGAGCTAGGGATAGTATTCGCACGACGGTCTAACGAGTACTCACTTTGCCCTATGTCGTAGATATTAGGCCAACTCGGAATCTCGACATTGAGTGACATGCTCACGAACAAAAGTGCATCTCACAATCGCCGTTTTGCTTTGCGCTAAGCTGTACCCACTCGAGAAACTGATGCCCTAGCCGCGTATCTGAATCTCCTACTTATTTTTCGCCCTAAGACATCTCGATGCACATGTAGCACGTCGCTCGCTCAACGTTAACAGCATGGGCATGCCATTTTCAGGCAGAGGATTAAAAGAGGGAGAGAGAGTATACAGGGATGAATCTGAGCCGCCGTCAAAGAAAAATGTAGGCCATTGCAGCTGAGCAAATCTGTGTTGTCGACGTATTGCCGCTGCCACACTGTTACGCACGACCGACGAATGACGAGGATGCACGTCTCCGCGAATAAGTAGTGATCCAAGTATACCAAGTATCTACATAAAAACAGCATGTAGATGGTCACTAGATACCATTTTTCGGTACTCGACACATTAATGCAATCGTTTATTGCTGCTGCATTCAAAAGCCATGCTTCTTCTTGTTCATGTCGCGACGCGTCATCATCGTAGCGCAGAGGACAAACTGCATTTTGTCCTAGCGTTGCATTCGACAGGCGGGGGCGCCATCCTCCTCCTAGCTCTGTCGTTATGGTTGTTCTTGTTTGTGATGCAATGTAATTATTGCAAGACTCTTGATGCCTGCCACGACGTTTATGCGGCAAGTAGACATGCTATGTATCCGAACGATGCGCGCATTCGTTTCGTACCATAATGTGCCTGTCCGTTCGTCATATGCATATCTGTATTGTCATATTATATCGCTCTTGTCTGCCTTTTGTCCTTTCGCGTCCGGCGACGAGACAAATGAATAAGAGATCAATCTATTTATGCGAGCAAACTGTGCATCAACTTTTGGAATCATCTTATCCTATTAAAGTACTTTACTTGGTCAAGAAATGAATTTTCTTGATATATTTACCTGAAGCGTGCTTCTCCTTTTTGTTTCTCGGAAACGAACATGACAACTGATAGGAAGAAGGTTGTCCCATGAGCTGGAAAGACAGCGTTTTATCAGATGCTATTGTTGCCCATTGGCAGCTTAGGGCACCGTGAATGTGATGTGTGTTTGTTTAGGAAAAGATCGAGCAGCGTTGTCCATTGTCGCCCTTTTTACCGACAAAGCTAAGGACTCTCTAAAAACACGTAAGCAAAGATCTCCTCACTGTCTAAGCTCAGTCCAACTAAGTATTTAATTGAAACAGGTAATTCAGGACTACTCTATGTAGGTCCTCTCTTGAATATTGGCAGATTTGTGGTTTTTGCTTTGCACACACTTGCTAATGCGTCATTCGACGAGCTGCATACATCATACATTTCAGCAAAGTATCTATGTAGCAGTACATTGCGTATCTGAAGATAGCTATTATGATGTTGTATGAGGCATCGCTTGGGATGCAGTGGCCGAGTAGACGATAGATGTTTTGATGAACACACTTTCTATTAGCAGAAGTATCCACCTTGCTTAATGGAATAGAACCTCTCCTTCGCTTGCACAATTTACGTAGATAGATATATTGCGTCCAGACCTTGATCTTTTTTGCACGAAGCGTTGATTTTTCATGGAAATATTTGCTAGTGTTTTTTTGCAAACCTTGCAATCACATTCGACATTTTCAGCTAAGGTACAGAAGATAGGAGCTACGAGAATGTGGGGGAGGAAGCTGTCCATAAATATTTCTGTGGGTTCTTTTTCAAAGCTTTCCTTCGGCACGTGTGTTACACATTTATTTACCAGCGTCCGGATTGCTTTCTATCGTCATAATCATCATCAGCATCATCTGACGAGCACATGGATAGATAGTTTGCTTAAAAAGCTGCACTATATAGAAAATATCTTTAGCAATGTGGACCTCGTCGGCTGGATCACATAGAAATGATTGTTACTCGTACGTTTGTCGGAACTTCCTTGATCGTATAGGTTATGTAGATCGTATATTCTATGTAAGTACGATCAACCCCGCCTATGTCTGTGTCTATCCCCATTCACATTTATTTGGTAGGGTGGGAAGCTAAAGCTAGAAAACACGTACAAGATATCTCAGTACAGATCACAGCTCGACCGTCGCCGTCGCAAGGCTATAATGGGTAGTACCCGCAGTAGATATCTAGGAAGTGCCTCCATGTTCAATGCAAACATTATGATTGTCCGAACTAGCAATCGTATCCTGGCTATTTGTTTGTTTGATATCGAATATTAACATCCTATACATTCGACCAAAGCTAGGGGGCAATTTAGCAGGGTAAGCACAATCAGACATGGCAGGACTGGAAGTCTCACCCTTTTTAGCATGTGTATCTACATATCCTTACCAGTGGGTCATTATTTGGACAATAGGGATAGCCGGTACATGGCATACTATAAGAGTAAATTGCGCATCGTTCTATTCTTGAGGAAGTAAGTTGGCCCAGCCTGCTGAAAGATATGATAACGCAAAGTCCGAAAGTCATTTAACATTGATTGTTCCTGTATGTGTTCCCAAACACTAGATAGAGCTCGATACACGCTGCCTGTTAATTCAGTCAGTTCATGTAGATCAACGCTCATGAAGTTTATCTGCTCACGGAGAAAAATAACAGCTTTTATCCAGTTGTTTTATTGAGCCATCCTGATACCGATGGACGTGCTCTGGCCTTTACATACTCGACTGGCGCAAATATGGTTGGTAACTTATATCACCAAAAAACTTGCCGTGTCATCTCCAAGAGGGGGACTCTTCTTCCTATTTCTTTTTGCTCGAGTGGACACGCGCATGAGTATCAAAACCGTTGTCATTGCCGGTTTAGTATGCCGCGGCAATAGTCCGGAATAAATTCTGTCTCAAGTCAGTTCGAGGGAAGAAGGGTAAGTTCAGCACATATTCCATCCTTGCGTACTCTACAAGATATAAAATGTAGCTTACGTGTGGACCATATGTGGGAGCATGCCAAGTGGCAAGTGGTGGTGCTCTCTTTTTGAATGGACGACGACGGCGATCGAAGTCCTCAACATTTTGCTACAGTAAACGAAGAGGCAGAGCAGCACTTTTCAGTCGCTTCACTGTACTGTGTAGTAAAAATCTCGACTTCTGTAGAGGATAGCAAAACGGCTGGCAGAAGAGATTTTTTGTCTTGGCACGACTGGCGGAGTGAATAGGTTGAAATATGCCTCCCATTTTCTGCACTCGCGAGCCTCGCGCACCGCGTAGAAAAAGCCAGAACGGACAAGATACACATGAAACAGATAATTCTAGGCATATATTTACCAAACGCTCCCTCGTAACGACTGAAAATGTTTCTTCTCATTTTTTAACCAGTTCGCGTTCTGAGGTAAATGAGCGGTAAAAAATGTGTAGATATACCCATTGCTTTGCACCCTTGAACAGTTCGCAGCTTTTCTGTACGCATATATGGTTGGTTAAACGGGGAGATATGAGAATGGACGTGGAATGGTGGAATCACCTAAGATACGAGCCTGTTTCGTATGATTTCGTATACAAACATTCATTCAACAATTCCTGGTCGACAACAAGATCAAAGTTGCTTGATTGGCTAGAATGCTTCAACAGCAAAAACTTCTACGACAGGCGTTTCTCTCTCACATAAATACTTTGTGGGTAGGCCAATATCAAATCAAGGCCACGTGTTGTGTAAGGAAACCATCGTATAAAGCAACACGACGGACGATCCTGTCAAAGGTCGGGTGATCTTCACATTAAAATAAATAGTTGACTTTTTGGATGCTTGCCTTGCAAAGTCCATCGAAACAACAGCATCCGTAGGGCTGTGTCGAGCCGAGCATGAGCTATCTAGATAGTGCTGGAAACTGGCAAGACTCGACTTTTTGTTCGGCCACCAGATGTGCAAAAGAAGGAAGAATGTGGGCCCTCTCCAAAGCCGAGGCAGCCAACCCAACTAACGCTTTCAAAACGTCTGACATTGAGGTTTTTGTAAATACTCTACGTGAGCGAACGTATCTGCCTACTGCCTAGCTATGGATTGCCGCAAAAAATGGAAGGAAGGAGATGGGCTGACTTCGCCCTCCATCTCTTCTACTAAAAGGCAGACAAAAGAAAAGTATGTAGGAGTCGCGGAAGAGGTTGGAGTGTGAAGGGCACCACTTTTTGTTGTGCGCAATTTCCACCAGACTACCGCCACTTGTCGTTCACGGTGTAGCTACGTATCCAAGTACATTCAAATGTTCTTTTGTTTGCTCGCCTCAGCTAAAAAATCCCCTCCTCTCCTTTCATCACTTTCATTGTGCCATTATCCTAGATGAGTCGTTGTGGTAAACTTGTGTGCTGCACGACCTTGATGGTGACATCATATCATGTGTGTGATATGGCTAATGATTTGGAGGATATGGTCCCGCAGCAGATTTATCAGACTCGCCTCATCAAACATCCGCCATGCCTTGCGACCATCCGGGCACGGCCAACATCCGTTTGGTCCCCCTTTAACCTTTTTTCCTGCTCTGCGTCCTTCCTCGACATGACGACGATGGCGCGACCTCGACCTCGCAGAATTGTCCCTTGTCCCTATTCTGCGACCAACAACGAAATGAAAGCCAGGATCATCGTTCGCTCGTGAGCGAGCAAGCCAGGCAGCAACAACAAAAAAGGGGTTTCCGTTACAGCCCCTCGTTTTTCTCCCCTATTGCCCTCAGGATAGTCGAGAGGCCACCAAGGTAGATGTGTCGCTAATACCAATGTATTTAATAGCCCAGTGCTCGTCTTGAGACTTGCGGCAGAAAGTGACCTTTGGTCGGTAAGAAATAGGCGGATATGTTGCTCTCTATAAATAGTCACTGCGTTTTTGCAATATCGCCTTTTTATGGGGTATGGAAGATTCTTGAAATCGGTACAAATCTTCCCGTCTAGGGAACGTTGTATTCACATAATTTTTAGAGCACGTGCACAGCCTATTTATTGTACCTATTCACTTTGAAACGGAGCAGCGGTGCTTTGCTTTGCTTTTTGGCCTCGTAGTGGTGCAATGCAGTAGGCTTACGGACAATATACTTTGCCATAGTCGTAGCTGCGAGCTTCCTGTGATGGTGTGTATGGCGTTTCGAGCCTTTTGTAAGAAGTGACTGCTGCTGCCCTTTCCCTTCTTTTTCTTTTTCTTAAGCTTAATCTGAAATGTTTCGCTCCGTTCGCCGAGCGTCGCAGTCGCATCGTGCGCCATGTCGAAAGACTGGAGGACGAGCGAGGCTACTCTTCTTGTGTATTTGGCTACGAAATGCGTAACCTTGGCCGATGCGGATGATTTTGGATCCGAAGGGCATGTCGACAGAGTGATGCTTTTCCCCAGAATAATTTACGCAAAGGAGGCCGCCGCTTGTTTGTCGACGAGAACAGCTCCCTTGGGGAATGCCAGCTGCCGCGAGATTTGTGGATGTGCGCTAGTCCCGATGCCGAGAATTGATACTCTCACTGGACGAATCAAATCAGGAAAAAAGAGCGAACATCCATCTAGCCATCTAGATATCTGCATATTCGTTTCCTCATCCACGAGAAACCGAGAGACTTCAGTGTTAGCCGCGGCGACAACATCCTTCAAAAATGGGGCTGTGACTCACACCACGCCACTGTCTCATATTCGGCCGTATGAATAAATCACTTTGCGCGACCTTCTCAGCTTCCCCTTTCTTTGGAGAGCGTCGACAAAGTGCAGAAGCGTAAACTGATGCTGTGGAGCACACACTACAAAGTTGGATCGGCTATGTAATATGCTCTTTTCTTAGCCGACAAGAGTGTGAAGCCTGGTGGTAGATGTCTATACTCTGTGGAAGCTCTGACGGCAAAGTTTGTTGGCACGCATCGGACAATCAATTCAAAATTGTGTCGACTGGGTGCCAAGGACCAAGCCTTGAAACTCCAGAGTTTCATTCGCAGCCTTCAGCTTTTACGCGGTCGCCGAGAGACGGAAAGGCAAAGATCTTAGGGTTTCTCGCATGGCAAACCCTGTACATATCTAGGTGTAGCCTGGCATTAATAACCTACGCGAATACGTGAAGACTGAAGAGCAGTGGTGGCAGAGGTTGACTCTTGCTCTTGGATTCAAACTATTGGACGCGGCCTGGTTGAAGTATTGGAAGTCCATATCGGCACGCATGCACCCCCAGAAAGCCTCGTTTGACTGAAACTCGCAGCAGGAGCATTATGAAATAAGTTAGTATTTCGCCAACGCGAGCTTCCGGGTAGATCGTTGGAGATGGAGGAGGAAGAGGAAATGCGGACATGCACAGTGATGGGGCTTGATGAAGTTGCCAGTCGCCGAGACTAACAGCATATTCTTCTCTTCTTTCAAAGTCGAGTCATGCGCTATGTACTCGCGTTCCCATGTTGGTTATTGTCCGAGAACTAAGTACAGGCATTCAGATGGTCGTATTTACTTCCTTATCTAAATGTACCAGTCGACGGGCTCCACTATATGGACTATATTGATACGTTTGCGACTGCATAGGTTATGTGTGTTTGTTTGTTTGTTTGGGTGTGCATGGACGTTGGCTTTTCTGCATAATCCTGATTTCGTGGCATCCATTGTGAAGGGAAGGCCTTTCAACGGAGAGAACGAACGAGAGGGGCCTCCCGCAGAAGACCATACATCTTCTTCCGCCACTCTTTTGCTCCCGAGTTTGCCCTTGTCGTCATTGCCTCCCAACAGAGCTGAGACTTTTCTTTTCCGTATATTTTCTAAAGTTGCTGGTATTTTCTTTGGATGTTGTTAACGAAGCAATGCTTGTTTGATAACATGTCCATTATTGACATAGAAGACTTTTTCGACCAAATGCTACAGTATGGCTTCACGGTCTGTGGAGGTCGCGCTAGAAAAGTAAAGGTTTCGGCAAAAAATCTGAGAAGAAAAGGGGAGGTTCATAGGATATCTACATAGAGAGACTCGTAGTCGTCCAATTTTTCCGCCATCATATGATCGATAACGGTGCCACCTCGTGTGGCACCATTCTTCGACCGACCTTAACCATTTTCCCACAAAGAAAGTCTCACTATCAGACTGACAAGATATCCACTACTGCATATGTATCCATCTACAGTCTTGCTTACTTACTTTTGCCGTGGGCTCTGACTAAATTTCGCATTCGCGGTGTTTTCGCGGATTTTTCGCGTTGACTAAATTTCGCAAATGTGACTAAATTTCGCTAAATTTTCGCATGAGCTTAAATGGATGTCAGTATCTTTCTGTGGTTGTTTTGGAACAATTAATCTGAATCCTGAATAGAAATAAAAATATGGCATTGTTCAAACACATTCAATCATTCAAGGCAAGGCCAGTTCAGAAAATAAGAAATCAGAAAATGCTTTTTCCTCCATTGATGATAAAATAAAAATAAATAAAAGCTAAATCGCGCTTTTTCTAATTTAGTAAGCATTAAAAAGCAGTCCTCAGACAAGACAAGTCCAAAGAATTGTCCTGGTTGGTTTTTGCAGCACAGAAAAATCCAGCAATTCCAATTTTAATACTTGCGAATTTTCGCGCTGACCCTTTAGAGCGTCTCCTCACATTTTTTATATCTGTGTATATTTGTATTTCTTATTTTTTTTCAATTAAAAAAACTTAGTTAGCACTACTCAGACAGGTCCAGAGAATGGTTCTGGATATTTTTTCAACCACAGAAAAATCCAGAAGCTCCAATTTTAATACTTTACCCTTTAGAGCTGCTCAATACTTTTGCAATTTTCAATTGTAATTCCTAATTTTATTTTGGCATAAAAAAGCCTTAGCACTGCTAAGACAGGTCCAAAGAATGGTCCTGGCTGTTTCTTGCAACACAGAAAAATCTAGAAGCTCCAATTTTAATACTTGCGAATTTTCGCGGTGACTAAATTACGCAAGTGACTAAATTTCGCATATGGAGAAAAAAAGCATTACTTATTTTCTTATGACTTTTTTTCTTGCCTGGACCATTCTTTTTAATGCAAAATAAACAAATTGCTCGAATAAATCTATAAAATGACGCTAGCAATGTTTTGGGCTCATGCGAGAATTTAGCGAAAATTAGTCACTTTTGCGAAATTTAGTCAAATGCGAAAATATCGCGAAAAATCCGCGAAAATACCGCGAATGCGAAATTTAGTCAGAGCCTTTGCCGTGCCTATATGTGGAAGTCCCAATAAGATAAGATTCTAGAATTGGGATCGCGCCGACAGCCAGCCTAACCAACCAGACCCAACTGTCCGACTCTCTTTAGCCTCTTGACATTCGTTGGGAAAAGAGCAACTTCTGATCCTTTATTTGCTCGACTTCTTGCCTGCTTGCTTGAGTGACGTCCTTGGCAGTGGCGTGGAAACTCGGCGACAGTTTATTTTATCCGTAATCGTCGCTTGCTTGAGTCCTTTTTTGAAATGGAAAAATGCGACATTATTTCATGATGACAAGGAGCTGAGCATGAACCTTGAATAAAGTAGATAAGTGTCTCTATTACTAGCTCTAACTGCACGGACGACGGCTGCTACATGTTTAGCTCATGTATTCATACTGCCGGCCATTACCTTGTCAAGAAAAAGAGGGCCTTTTGAGCCTATTTACTTAACTGCTGTGCTCTACTCTACTCCACACATTCACGTACGCAGTCTATGTTTATGTACGCAAGTAGATACGAAGATGGATCACACGCCGTTTCCACTCGTTGCAGCTCGCAGCCTGAGCATTCACAATAAAATAAGTAGACCTCCCTTGGGACTTAGGTACGTACACTACTAGATAGTTACGAGTATTTCCGTCCCAGTGGACAAAACATGGTTAAATTACCTCGAGGTGATTATTTACATCTCGATTAGATTATGTCGGGCCCGAAGATGTATTGCATAGGGAAAAGGACATTACGAACGTGCCCAGGCAAGGCCAGGGGTCAAACTGCTTTTGTTTGCGCATATGCCTTTTCAATGGTATACGTACTTACTTGGAAAGGTCGATAAGTTTTTGGAATTAAGAGAAATGAAATTAAAGTGGTGGGTGAAAAATATCCCTCCTTATCTCATGCTTTCCTCTCTCTCGCTGAGGAGGGTTTCCATTAAATCTGGGTTATGAATCAAACGGGATCTCATATGGAGATTACCAAGGCCGTCGGCTCTCCTATTATTACTTAGCCTCCTCCTCAACTTTTGCTACATAATAGATCGCAGAGGAGTCGAGAAGGCTATTATGATATTCGCGAGAGCGAAAGATGGAAGGAAGGAAGGACGTCTCCGCGACTAAGCAAAGAGAGGGAGAGAATATGGATACCTATAACGCACATATGCATAGATAGATGTTTGTTTACTTCTCCCGGGATATTCTGGTAGGCATTAGCCGTGACGAAAAGGTTATGAGAGGCAGCCCTACATATGGTCGTGTGGTTAAGGGAAGGTCGAGGCTCGCACTCAGCGGAAGCTGAGGTCATGCCTTGGCCTTGCAGGAAGGAAAAGCCCGTCGACGTGTGATGTGCCTTGACTTTATTAAATATATTAATATCATCTATTCTTAACATATTTTCATCTTATTTTTCTAGGTAAGTCATATTAACAGCCAACTCCTATTGGTATTTGAATGGGCATTATCTACATTCACATATGGTTGTCTGTGAGCGTTGCGGCAAGCAAGTGCATGCCGAGGAGAACGAGTCTGCTGTTCGCTCCTCGCCCCCAACAGAAGTAGCGGAAAAGTTTTCACATGGAAAGTTTGCCTTTGGCGTCCAGAGATCTAGCAGCGGGCAATTTTGGACCATATAGCTATCTGTCTAGCTAGCTATGTACGATTTAGTTACCCATTCTTGTTGTACTTGGCTGTTCCAACTCTGGATATCTGCCGCAGCCCAATTGTACTCGTACGTAGCCACAAAGCTTTGACTTGAAAAAATGTAAGCCTTTACATAAATAGACGACAATAAGCCGAAACGAAGTAGGAACATCCAGGCGGGTTGTCTACATCTTTGTGCTCCGTTTGCAGTGTTGGGGAAGGGGTAAAAACGGAAAAGTATGATAAGTAGGAAGGCTTCTGTACACCAGTTTGATATATCTATACATACATGCTAAATATATCCACGTGCACAGATAGAGATGTGCGCGTATTTTTCCCCCAGTATGTAAATATCCAAGAGTCTAGGATCGTCGCAAAGAACCCATCCACCCCATCCCTACTTCTCAAATATCATACGCGTATGGATATTTGTTATTTGGAGAGAACTGGGTGGAGGGTAAAAAACAGAGGATAGGACTAGGAGAGGGAGAGAACCCCTTTCTTAAAACACGTTGAACGTTTTTCACAAATTGATGCAGCGGTTGCTTTGTTTCGCTCCTCGCTCTTTAGCAGGCTCAGTAGAGGGTCTTTTCTCGGAAACAAGAAAAGTAGATCAACACCCATCCACCCACCCTCCTGAAAATTTCCATTCGCATCTCGTCGTGAGCATATTTCCATGTCATCCAATCCTTTATTCCCCAATCTCATTTATAAGAATTTAGATCGTCTTACCTAGATAGCTCGCGTAGCCTAGATATTTACTTACTTAGATAACTCAATAGGTAAGGGAGAGATCATCGAGATAAATGTGGACCTAAGTTTTCTCTCTCCAGCGTTCTTTGTTAACCTGATACTGATGATTTTTGCCTATAGAAAATACTGACAATGACACCGCATCGTAACGTGAGAATCGCGCATGGCTTTTACAAACAAGCCGAGATTGTTTCCAAGTAGTGAGAAGACTTCGTTGCTGGGTCGACCGATAACTCTCGATCGGATGTACTTAATCGTCCGTTTGAAGACAAACGAGGTCTCCGATTACTGTTTTTCAGGTCGGCCTTTCTCTCCTCAGTGCTTAGCAATAATCCCTTCCTCTGACCCCCTGGGGCTGCAACTCACTGAGCGGAAAACAATGCTGCAAGAAGGGGGTTCGATGGTCCATTGACCAGTTTGACTGGCTTAGAATGTTCCGATCCTCTTTGCGTAAGTACGCAGTTGGGTAGGGTAGACTTCATCGTCAAGGTTGGAATCTGAGATAAGATGGATTGTCTTTTGGTGGTTGAGAAAGTTCAAGGCCTACTTACTTACATTCTCACGAAGTTATTGCTTGTGAAACCAGAGGGCTTCGATTATCTCTATGAGAGTTTGAAACATTTTGAAGTCTTCATTCGTCGGATAGTTCTTCTGGTTGGCACGGCCAGATTTAGTGTAGGCATCGGCAATTTCTTTTCTACTCACTTCCAGCTGCCAGCACCACCACATCAGATATTTTCCAAGTCCTGGCTGCTGGTGAAATCGTACTTGACGCAAGCCGCCGAGGCCACAGTTTACGCACATTATACTGCTCTCTGGACCTCAGTGTACGAACATCGTTGGTCGTACATCTGGCGCTATCTTGGCCCACCCCTTGCCACTCAACGTGAAGAGGCCATAAAAGTAAATCACGCGCTAATCTAGGCAAGGCTTTGCGGTAATGGCAGCCAGCTCCACTTTTTGGACGACTCATCGAGAAAAAGAAGAAGAAATGGAAACGACTTTTCACGGACACTGCTGTCAAGAGTTGATTCTGTCGTTGGCTGTACTGTTGCCCTTTGTTTTTGCCTCTCTGTAATGGTCGGCAGCACGGGTGTGGAAAGGAAGTCGAAATTTGAAAAATACACCTACTACTCCTCGGTCCGCCGTTTGTTTCGTGCGATATAATTCGAACGACGGACCGAGGAGAAATGGGCCAATGAGCAGCCTTGGCGAACATACTGTATGCCTGCAATCGAATTATCTGTGAAATTCGCTCAACAATTTGTCGAAAAAGATTTATAAACATAAAGGAGGCCTCACATCGCAGACAGCAGTGGCATGCTCAGTGTGCGTCCTCGTAACCAGGAAAATTGTATTTACTTATCGGGAACGCCAGAGGCTAATTTTCGCTGGTCCGGGTGATAATGGCCCATTGGTGGGTTTGCGTTTGCTTCTTGGCTCCCCTCAAGTCTGCCCGCGGCCTCGCGTCCCTGCTGCAAGTGATTGGGTGGGCAAGACAATTGGCGTTCTAGGAAAAAGTAGGCAATTCGAAACAAAGACCCTTCTCCTCGTGAAATCAGATTCGGTTGCTACTAACAGAATCTTTTCATAGAAGAGCCGCTATCGTCGAATAGAACGGTTACAGTCTTTGTGATTCTGGTTTTGAATCTTCCAGAATTGCCCTCATATGATATGGCTGTGTAAATGCTGTGAAGGGTGCAGCTTTATGAAGATATGTGGTGGACATGAGATACATTCTGTACATAGATACGTAGAGTCTGAAGGCGATGGTTTTATGCCGACTGTAGCCTGGCTTGTTTGTTTAGATGACACTATCCAAGGATCTGTGCGTGTGCCAGCCCCAGGACACACGAAAGTAGATAGCTTACGGTAAAGGAGAGAGGCAAATGGCAATCGTGGGATAAAGCGCCCGTGACATTCCGAAAAAAGGATGGCCCATCCTTTTCCTTTTCTAGCCAGCACCACTTTCGTTTTTATGTAGGTGCTGCTGCTCCTTCATGTTGGTGGAGGACTGAGAAACGATACAATATCAGGCTGCAGAGCACACCGTCGGCCTCGTATTTTCCGCACATCTGCAATGTCAGAGTTGTGCCCTGAAATTCGTACAACCAAAGCTAAGCTATCTATGTAGGGACACTGAACAAGAAGTTGGAGACTGGAAACTGGCGGCTAGCAACGAGAATGGGGGGAAATTGTGACACTGGACAGGAACTCCTCCATTTTTCCTGCTCCTATCTGACATGATCTACAACCATGGTACGTCACAAAGGTCAACCACGGCAGAACCATGATCATATGATTGGACTTGGGCAACAATCACCTAATACTTAAAGGAGCTACTAAGGACTTGTCTAAACGTTTTACAATCTTTGCCATCAGTTTTTGCACAACATACACATACCAATACCACCACCGTATGGCAAGTATCCGATTACTTTGAAGGTCGTGGCGCTCAGCTCACACATAGTCTTCAGCCAGTTGCCACAGTCTTTTCCACGTCGGCGTTGCTATTGCTTCTTCCGTGCTCGTGAGCGAATGTATGCCGTATGTAGGGGGGTCGAAAGTTTTTCGATTTATTCTAGTTTGTATAGGAGAATCAAGCTCTCGCTCCTCCCGTGCCCCCGGTGGTGGTCTCTTCCTCCACTTGCTCCTGGTCTTCTTGCGTAATGCACCAAACTTTTGCCTGGCTTTCTTAGACCTTCAGTTCAGACAGATTTACTTTGCTTGCTGTACATTCTGTGCCCTGTGTGTTGGGTCGGTTGGCCATACCATTCCAATTCCCATCAGTGGCTCAGATGTTCACATTTATTGGATTTTAAGCTCAGCTTGATTTATTTGTTCGAATAAGTACGATTGTCATAATAACATCAAATAAATCTTGTAACATTTTTCCAATCCAAACACCCCGAGGATTGCGTGTTCATCCGCTCATTCTCGCAGCATTTCTTGTCGGACAGTCGGACGGGTTAATTTTCCGGATTCTCCTTCATCGGTGTCCCGGTGATTTCACGGTTTTTTAGAGCCGTTGAAGCATTTGCTTTCACGAAATTTGATTTGAGCCGGAGCTTTCACGTGTTTTCTTTTGCAACTGCCTTGCGCTAGTCCGGGTCTCAGTCTCAGGAGTGAGTGCGTCGTTAAACTGCAATTTGTAAGCTTGCGCCGCAGGTCATTGTGTTAGGCCGACATTTGAAACTTTCTCGCCGTCCTGACATCAACGAGATCGAGTAGTCTAATGTCTCTGGAGAATTTTCCTTTTTCTTCAGAGTTGTTGCAATCCAACTTTACGTCATTCTTCTTTTCTTTGTATCGATTTGTGTTCGACAAATCTCAGTGAGATATCGGAAGCAGGAACAATACGTTCCGTTGGGCTTTGTTCGCTCCCACAACCCGACCTTGACGTTCCCTTTTCAAATTTGCGGCGCTCCATCCAACTTGAGAATGGCGGGCTCTGTGTGAAAAGACGAAGAAGCAGAAAGCACAAAGCTCAAAAGCGTGAAAATATAACATTTGGGCACAGCAGAAGTGAAGAAGCAGTTCACTGGACCATATTAATGGGAGCTAGACTCCTCTGGAGCTAAATAGTCGACAGTCACTGAATGCGCACTGACTTTGTACAATTACTCTGTAGATACGAGTATGAGCGTAGCTCTCTGTGCTCGGGCGAAATTTATCGTCTTATTATGCAGATGACGGCTCAGACGAGAGTTTCTCTCTCTCTTTCTCCTTTTGCACGCTTACTCGTATTCTCTCACCAGTTGAAATACGCGAAACATGAGATACATTTTTGTAAGATTTCAAAGCACACACACTAAAGCCGCGCGTTGCTCGCAATATTTCAAATTTTGACTACTTAATATGCCAGCATCTATCTAGACGTTTACTTACTTACATCCTGGCGTTTCCTCTTCCTCAAACTGTAATAGGAATGCATGAATGCCAGAATGATGTTCTATGCTATCCTCTTTTTGGCCTGCACAGATTTCTTTGAGTAACTTCTGCTACACCACGCTCGGTTGGGCCTGGCCTGGAGAGGAAGAGAGCGAGATATCTTTGTTGGAGAGGGCCAAACAAACCAATGGGGCGAGAAATTGACAGTACATCAGTTCATATCTACACTTGCTCCGTTTTATCTTCTTGTTTATTTATTCACTCATCTCGACAATTGTCTTTTTCTACGAAATGAATGGATCTTGGGGAAACATTTGTTCTTGCAGCTCTCTTCGACGGGAATTTAGTTTTAACCCTGCCTAATGAAAACTTCGGCCTTAGACGAGATTAGCCTCTGGATTTTGTGGGTTTTTGCGTGTCACCCACGATGACGATAGGGCTTATAAACTTTTACGAGACTTGACGACTTTTTCCATAGAACAAGTGGGGCACGTGTACGTAAGTTCAGTTAAGGAAAAGTCACTTGAGAAAGATAAACAAGAAAGACATTACAAATTATTTTGCCCTCGAGTACGATGCAAGTTGCGTCGAGTTGAGAGCCGAAGGGGAGGGAAATAATGTCGTTATATCGAACGGATTGAATTATACGGAGTTGACCTGTTTTCCCGCGCGTCTTCTTGTGTCTCTTTGCCTGCCCAATGTCCTGCCAAGTCACTGATTGCTCAATAGTTGTTGGGCTTACCCTATGTATGCATCTACAATACGCATGAGGGAGGACAAACGATACGGAGGTAGAAAGATATAGAGTCCAAACACAAATATTTTCTTTAAGTAGGACATGAACATA
>JAAUYL010019919.1_pt1 | contig 16712 bp, 11 predicted proteins | sample 7278011 | NCBI WGS metagenome assembly JAAUYL01 (sample SAMN14350225, study PRJNA611818) | marine sediment metagenome | isolation source: surface marine sediment (1.8m) | place: French Polynesia: Moorea | collected 2018-08
GTTCAGCTCGATCCACTTTTGTTTGCTGAGAGCCAGGCTGCCGTCGTTGAGGCAGCCCACACCACATCAGAAGACGATTATTTTGGCTCTAGAGAAAGACGACAAAGCAAGCAAAGTGGAATAAAAAAGAAAGAAGAAGAAGAACCAAATGAAACCTAAGAAAGAACAAACAGCTTCGACAATTCAAGCTTGACCACACACGCAAATATTTTCTACCTTTCCGATGACTTCCTGCTCAAGAAGCGTCTCCAGCCAGGGCTATGGATGATACGTCGAACAGTGGAGTGCGAACGCGCAAGAGGAACAAGTCCATCAAAGAATCTGCCAAGTTGGTAAGTTCACTTCGAGACACATATTTTAAAAACAGAGCAAACGCTGCAAACTCTCTTTTGTCTGGCCGCAGGTCCTGGAGAGTATACCTCAAATTCCCATTCATGTGACGGAGATCAAAAAGCTAATACTGAAGGACAATCCCGGCCATACCGTCGAGTCGAACCTCAACGATGCCAGATTGCTGTCCGTCTTGACGCATGGGTCGACGGGCCGGAACCCGACATTTTTCAAGGCGCTCGGACACGACGATGTCTTCGGCCTGCGCTCGTCCATTCCCGACGGGAGCTCGACTCAGGAGGTCGCTGAAGAAGTGCCCAACTTGGAAGGTGAGGACGGCACAAAAACGATTGAGAGCAATGTCCTCTACGTCAGATTGCCAGATGGCCATCCGGTCCTGAAGTCGGACGAGACGGTCTCTGGCAATGCTGACCCTACCAACGACAACAGTGATGGCATGATGCGGACTTTGAGCATAGAGGAGGCCATCGAACAGGCCGAAGTGATATTCGGCGATGAATCAATCCTGGCGTCATCCTCGGCTGCGAATGATATTGCAGTCGAGATCGTTCCTGATGACGACAATAACGTCGCCAGTGTTGTCAATGAAGCTGCGACGGCTGCTGCTGAAGAAGAGGAAGCAAACGGGGCGGTGCCCGAAGTAAAAGTGACAGAGCCCATGGCGATTGACGTGACAGCTCAGCCGACGAATAGCAACTCCCTTCTGAAGCGCACGTCTCCGAGAATCTCACCGAGGCTGGCGTCCAAGATGGCGGAGAAGGCAGAGCAGGCTGCTGCCCTCTCGCCCAAGGAGGTCGTGGGAGAGTTTGTCGATGTCGTCGACATTGGCGACGATCATGACGAAGACGCGTTGGTGAAATCCGACGCAAAATTTGCCGCGGCCTTGGCCAAATCTGAGAGTCCAACTCCCAGCCGCCATCACAATCTCAGACCTAAGAGAACGTTGAGACACGTGCAGGCTTTGAAACAGCAAGCCAAGAGAAGGAAGCGCAACACGAATCTCGCATCGGCCTCGGGAGCCACCCCAGTTCAGCGTGTTTCTTCGGCCTCGAAAAAGTCGTCGTTCAACATGAATGGGGACATTGAGATCAACTACAAGCCGAGCGCTCAAGAGCTTCGATCGCCAGGTGCCAATACGATGAAAGACGTGCTGCATTCCATACCCGGCTTCTCGCTGACAAAGATCAAGAAAAAAGCGCCAAAAAAATTGTCCGTCACGGCCGCGATTCAAATGGCCGCCGAAGGCTCCGTGGACATGGACTCCCCCGACTCGATTCTCGGCCAAGTGAATCTCCGTACCTTGGTGAACAAGAACACCTTCCTGAAACTTCCACCCCAGTACCAGTTCAAGCTAATGCAACTACTGCCACAAGTCGACACCCACATAGACCACACAAACTCCGTACGGTTGAACCATTCCAGTCTGAATAACGAGTTCTTCGCAAAAGCCAGTCAGGAGTGGAAGGAGCGTCTGTTGAGAGGGGATTTCACACCGGAAGTGCGTCAGAAAAACAAGATGGACGCAGACCGGGACCGACAGAGCCTGGACCCCTGGAAAGCCCGCCACTTCGAGCCCGTGTGGGGCGTGAAGAACGACTACTCGCTTTGTGATAACATGCCTGAGGTCAAACCAAATGTCGAGCCCAAGTCGACCCGGCGAAGATCGAGGCAGTCGGCAGCAACTCCTGATGTCGTCGACGCCAAGAGGTCAATTTCGGACGAGGACGAGCCTCTTCTCAAGAGGCTGAAGCATAGATCTCCGACCTCGACGGCGGCTGTAGCTGCGGCTGCGGCTGCGACAACGACGGCGACCGAAGTAAAACCGAGCAACGAGGTCGTCGTCGAGGAAACTGTGATCGAGGAGCCTGTTAACGTTATGGAGGAGGAAGAACGGCAGCAGCAAAAGCAGCCTTCTCCTAGCTTTTCGTACAATCTCGACGAGGTGTCGATACCTTCGCCCATCATCATCACGCCGGTTGGAACCCCTCCTGTCCCTGTCTTAGGCCCGGCGGCCTCGGCAGCCTCGTCGTCCTCGAGTGCTGTGACGGCTTTGATTGAGGACAACAATTCCCTCTCGTCCGATCGCGACGAGGGCAAGGTCTCGACTCCCCTTCCGACAGACGTTCCTCTACCAACAGAACCACTGCCATTGGCAACAATATCGGGAAATTCATCTCCAGCCCCGTCGCTTGCCAAGAGTATCATTCCGGCCTCGCCAGCCTCGATAGCCGGTCGAAGAGATTCCATACGATCCGTGACGTTCTCGTCGTCGAGGTCACCATCACCAGCTTATTCCAATCCGTTGTCGATGGCCTCGAGCGCCCAGGAGGTGGCCTCGGCCGCGAGCCCGTCGGTGAGTGCAACGTATTCCGAACAGGAGGAAACATCCTCGCAAGCCAGCGCGGCCGATGTCGAACTGGTTATTGGAACACCAGAGCCGACCTCCGAGGTCATAGCTCCGACCGCGACCTCAAGCACGGCTAGCAACAGTGGCAAGCAACAAGAGCTCGTGCTGCAAGTCCCGGTTTCTGAAATCGACCAGTCGGTGTTGCCCAAGACCTTTGCCGTAACAAAAGCGACAACGGTAAGAATATTGACTCCCACCCAATCGCAATCAATAATTGTTTGTCGTCTTTTTAGTCGAGAGCTGCTCCAACAGCGCTGTTCAACAAGATTCGACCGCCCACCGGCAATGTCAACCTAAAGAGGTCGATCGAAATTTGCCAGTCGGCCGTCCAGAAATTGCAACAGCCTCAAATTCAACAGCAACAGCAACAGCAGCCTCAAGCCTTGCCTGCCATTGTTGTTACGACGGCCTCCTCGCAGCAGCCGTTGCCATCTGGCCTCATTCCCATTACGGTCCGGTCGCAGAGCGTCGCGAGGCCGACGACTTTGACCAGCGCCGTTCTTGTGACGACCAACGATGGCAAGACCATCCTGGCTCAACCGACAAACCAAATGTTCCGCCAGATCAGACCAGTAACGGCATCGGCCTCTCCAATGGCACCGGCTCCACAGCCGATTCGAATTCGTCTTCCCCAAGGAGCGGCCGCTGTTCAACAAATAAGACCCGTTCCGGGATCTGGCCCGGTTACCATCATGCAACCTCAAGCGGCAGTCGGAGGACAGCCTCGTCAAGGCTTGCAGCAAGTCTGTCTGGTTCCCGCCGTAGGAAACAACGGTCAGAGGCCGGTGTTTAGAATGCCTGCTGCCACTACAACGACGGCGATTCCTTCAACGAGCGGCGTAGCCGCCCCCGGGACGGTCGTCTTGGACGCTGCTCAGCTCGGCACGATCTTGGTAAGACATTTGACATCTCCCCTACAGCCAGATACTTAGTAAGTTGCCAACATTTTGTTTCTGCGCTTCAGGGTGGCGACAATAAAAATGGCCAAAGACAGATTGTAGTTAAACGAATCTCACCGTCGCCCTCGCCGCCTCAGACGACCTCCCCCGGACCGACAAGGTTCATCCAAATCGGGGGTGCGGGAGCTGCTCGTTTCGTGAGACCACCTGCAACCGCGATCCAGGCAGGTCAACAGGTTGTTTTCAAGCAACAAAACAGGGTCAGGCCTCGGATGGCAAGCTCGGACAAGCCCAACACTCCATTGCCAACAACGATGGCCTTACCTCAGGTGCCAGTCTCCGTCACTGGAATTAGACAGCAAACGGCTCCGGGATCTGGTGTTCAACAAACTGGTCAAACAATACTCTGGCCAGCCACGGCGGCCTCCGGCAGTCAGCAGTTCAACACGTTTCAGAGGCCGAGAGCCCCCGTAGCGAGGCCAACAATGGCCATAGCGGGAGCGACGAGGCTGCCAATGGCGGCGTCTTCGTCCTCGAATCCCCCGCAGCAGGTCAAGACCATCATCATTCCATCACAGCAACGTGGAGGACAGCCTCAGACTGTTGTCGTCCAACAACAACAACAACCTGATCTTGCCACCACGTCGGTGAATACCCCGCTGCCGAACAACTTCCAGCTTCCTTCTGTCCCCGTTCCGATCAGCCATCAAGACATTGCAAAAATGCAGCAGCGAACGACGCCGTCGCCAGCCTCGTCGACCTCGTCAATCGGAGATGCTGTTAAGCAAGAGCCTCTAGAAGTTCAGCAGCCGTCAATTGAAGCCGGAGGAAAGGTTGTCCTGCAGGTAAGAGAATCATATCTACAACATCAACCCGAAGATCAGATTTAATGTGTACCGAATGTTTAGGTTGCCACAAATGGAGGCACGACGACTAGCAAATTGGTCCTCGTCCAAGGACCAAATGGTCAATTGCTAGCCGTTCCTGCTTCGCAATTCTCCAATGGTGGCCTCAAGCAACTGCCTCCGAGAGCATCCAGCGCTCCTCCAACAGAACCACTTACCACGGGAATACGCACACAGCACCCGACGAGGCCTGCTAGCGTCGACGCTGTCGGAATCTCGAAATCCTTGTCAAACTCGTCCCGAGCTTCTCCAGCATTGTCAGCTGGCAAGTCACCCTCGGCCAGCCCAAACCCCGGGACACCAGCGTCACCCTCGACCATGATGACGAGCGTTGCCACACCCCCGATGCCAACCTTGGAACCAAATGACTCCTTGTCTATCCGGGGCTCGATAGATTCGTCCGATGCTGAAAAGGAAAGGCCAGAGCTTGTTGAAGAGTCTCCTGCGTCATCGCAACAACAACAACAACAGCCACAAGTCAAAGAGGCCTCTGTCATTTCTGAAAGTCCAACAACGTCTCCTCCTCCTCCTCCTCCTCATGCTGATGCTGATGCTCCACCTAGTGTGACCAGCAATTCGTTGGCTGAGAATGATACCGTCAATGAAGAAACTCCTCAGGAGGAGCACGAGGTTGCCAACGTCGAGCCCAATGGAGAAACAGGGTCTCCTGCGATCCCAGAGGAAGAGAACAGCCTCCAAAAACCAGAGTCTCCGTCTCCACAGAGCAATGGCAATGGAACCACTGGCGTCAATGATGCCACTGAAAATCAAGATCACGACAATGACGACAATGAGATGCAGCAAGAAACTTTACAGCAACAGCAACAGCAGCCTCAGTGTCAACTTGTCAACAAAATAGTCAGCGTTTCAGCACCACCACCACCACAGCCAGCGTTAGGCTTGAGCGGGCGAGCCACGGCTATCGTGACCTCGGGTCCTCTGATGGCCTCGAGCTCCACCAACAATTCAGCCTCGAACCACCACCGAGGAGGCAATGTCAAACCAGTGATTAAGTCCTACGGAGTCCCCCTTCTACCCAAACCGCCGTCCAAGTCCGAAAACGGGCAAAATCCAATGCGAACTTGCAACGTGAAGGCGATGGTTGTTTGTAAGCAATGCGGAGCCTTCTGCCATAACGACTGCATTAGCTCATCCAACGTGTGCGTCTCGTGCTTAATTCGGTGAAACAAAATGTCCTCTAAAAATAACCAATTTCGATCTGTCTACGTACTCCACGTTGGCTTTTTGTAGTATTTTATACACCAACCACCACTAATTATCACACACCCCGACCAGAGAATAACGGTAACGAGAGCCATTCATTTCAATTATATATAGAGATATCGTAATGAGAGAGATGTTATTTGTTAACTGATAATAAGAATTGGAAAGTAAAAACAATGCTTTGCTCGTCATTTCATATACAGATTGCACATATGTAACGCAACGTACTTCATTCTTCTAAAAATTGAGAACAATAACTTTTCTTGTAATTTGTTGCTTGGCAAACTTGAAGTACCTGTTGTACGTCAAACAGAAAATAACAGGTAAGAAGGATAAGGTCGATGAGTTAGTTATAAAGCAAAATTAAAAAGCGTCTAATATTCATTTTAATTGGGGAAAATGTCATTACGAAAAGTTTTTTGGGTAGAAAAGTCCTATTTACGTACCTACGTATTTGTTTATATCTAGTACATAACTAGCAGTTAGCAGCCAAGAAAGAAATACTGTGTTGACCTCGAATTTTAGTTTTTGATCGCGGAGGCCGTGGCAGCGGCCTCGCTCCCACCCCCGTCATGGAGGCTGGTGGACATCTCCCATGAGGTCTCGACCAAGTTCATCGGGTCCTCGCTTAACGGGGTCGTCGTGTCGCTCGAGGAGTTTTGCATGTTGTTGACCTGGCCCGAGGTCGATGAGGACGAGCCGGAGGCCGGAATCAACTTGGGTATCTTATCTGCGTCTCCATCGCGATCTTCGTCGTCCTCCTCCGCGTCCTCAAAATCCATCGAGCCTCGACTTTGGCTGTGGACCTTTGCAGCCTCGTTCATGAAAGCTTTGAACGGCATCGTGTCGAAAATCGAGGGCGGCAGATTCGGGGGTGGTCCCGCGCCCTCCTTGACGTACTGGTTTGCGATCTGCTTGAGATGCGCAGCTAGGGAGAAATTTTCCATCAGCTTTGACGACGACGAAGAGGAGGCACCCGATCCCGACCCCGACGGCTGGGGAGACATGACGGAGGAGGATGGTGTCGGTGGTGGAGCCATGGGTGGGGACACTGAAGAGGTTCCTCCACCTATTGAGGACGACGGCCTCGGCGAAGATGGCGGCAACCTCGGGAGGCTGTTTGTCCTCGGCAACATTAGCGCGGGCGCATGATTGTACGAGGGAATCGTCCCGTCTCTGAACACAACGGCGCGTATCACCTGTCGCACGTGCTCCTCTGGCCAATTTCCCAGAAGGATCCGCTGAGGCCGGCCTCGGCCTTTTGGCCGCAATTCTGCGAAGAAAATTACTTTGCAAGTCGATGTTTATTTTCGAGGCCGACACTAGCTTTACCTAAGCTCAGGTTGCCACTGTTCAAGCTGGCACCATTGCTGCCCAGGGATGGTCCTAGCATGTTGTGGACCCTGTTAGCGTAGAGGACAAAGGTGGGGTAGGGTATGTCGTGCTTTCGCGCCGCCTGAGAAAGCGACAAGCCCTCGTGGAGGACGGACCAAATGGCCTCAGCCATCGTCTCGGGCCTCCAGGACTTCATCGGACCCCGCTCCCGATACCTCACCCCGTGCATCATGGCTGCGTTCTGATTCCAGCATTTCTGCCACATCGACTGGAGCTGATATTGGTAGCTGTTGTTTCCGTCGCCTAAAAAGCTCATATTTTTGGTATGGCCGCAAAAAGACCGAATGCATGGAATGGATCAATGCGATTTTGTACTGCGCAAGAAGGGGGCTCGTCGACTCGACTCGACTTCTGCATGGATGAAAATTAATGTTTTATGATATCTACGAGGAGTGGCGATGAATTATTAATAAATATGAGTTCTTTCTTATTGTATGTGTATGGTTTCTGTCTTCTGATATAAAGTTACATGCCAACTTCAGATATTCTACTACAATACGTATTCAGCCTATCCATAAAGTCGGTCAAAAAAGGGAACAACCTTTTTACAGATATTTAGGACTAAAATTTCGCAATTGATTCGTCAGCAAACAGTGAAAGATCTAAATTCTGACTGTTTGCCTATCATTTTCAATGATTTCTGTCAAAATAGTAAAACTTTTTCCCCACTCCTACGACTACAAGTATATCTATGTAAGTACAAGAACATATGGAACATGTGTGCTTATTTATTATGATAATCTATAGTTTTTACTGCAATAAAAGTCCATAAATATATATTATAGGTTGGAATAATAACACAAATATATTACATTTACTCACACAAACGGTATAATCTACTCCTATGGCAACCTTTATTTGACATTAAATATTGATTCCAAGCAAGCCCTCAGTTCTCCCCTAAAAACTACACAGAAGGAGCAGCCAGGTGTACGATTCTCAGTGAAATTCTGTTCCTTTCTAGTAATACATTTATGACATAGAAAACAGAATATTTTATAAGCCTCAGAAGAAGCGGCTGGGCAAAGCAAAACTAAAACTATCTATCATGTATTTAATATTCATAAGCAATAGTTAGATTAGCTATTATAGCAATCGTGTTTGTATCTGTACAATTCGATTTACCAACAGCGACTTTTATTTCTAACGCTCAAAAAAAGATGGAGGCAAAAAACTTAGAATAATAACAAAACAAAAATACCTATGATATAGATATCAAGCACAGAGAAAAAGTTCAGTCACAATACGTGTGCAATAAAAAGAAAGTAAAATTAGCAAACAAACAACAAAGCTTTCAAGCCGAGGCCGGCGAGGCAGTAGATACCGAGGGTGAAGTTGGAGACGTGCGCGAGGTCGCGTCCATGCTGAGGTTCTGGGGACTAGCAGGATAAAAGCTCGCCTGGTGATGAGGCGGTGTTACAAAAAATGGCACCATTGCTGCTGCCGGATGGTAGTGGGGTAGCATGAGCGTGGACATCATTGATAACATTGAGCTTGAGGCCGCAGCATGAGCTGGCGGAGGCTGAGGAGGGTTCCGCTCGTAAAGACAGAGGTCGCGAGAAGGAGGGTCGTTGACAGCCTCTATATCCACAACGGTATTGGCCTCATCCTCCTCCTTCTCTTCGGCTTCGAAAATCCCAATGTTGGCATTCTGCGACCTCTCCTTGTAGTAGAGGCTAATGACGGAGAACTTCTTGCAAAATGCCCACCACCATTTAAAGGCCTTCCGCATGGGAAACTTGTAGTCCTTGATCCCATCAGCCTCCTTGAGCATTTTGACATAGGCCACGATAGCGACGAGCGGCCTCGACGTCCTCCGATTGTAGGGCATCATGGTGACGTCGCACGCGTATTCGAGGACGGCCATATCCTGATCGTTGCGCAGCCCGACCTCCTCCAGCATCCGAGACCTCTTGGTCTTTCCCAAGATGTTGTCGTACAAGGTCCCCTTGGGAATCTTGAACCTCGCCGAAGCTTGAGTGAATCGCATCTGTTGCGTAAGCACAGAGGCGATGGCCTCTCGAAGCTGAGCCTGAGACCAGGAGGGCAACTTGCAACCTTTGGTCGTGATCACGTTGTTGTTGTTGAGGTTGGTCTTCGAGGTTTTGGAGGTTGCCGCCGGCGAGGCTGTTTTTTGGGTTTTTGAAGTGCAAAACAGAGGAGCAGAAACGTGCGGTTGGGGGGAGAAAAAGAGAAAAAGCAAAAATTAGAAAGCAAAAAGAACAGCGAGGCAACAAAAAATCACATCACGATGAAAAAGGAGGGTAAAAACAAAAACAAAACAAATCGTGAAAATGTTGTAAAATATGAGCGCCACAGCAAAAGGCAAGATTTAGAGGCAAAATGTTAAATGGGTGCGCTACAAGAGAGAACTAGAGAGGATGTTATTCTGCAACACGAAATGGAAAGCAAGTCAAAATAAAGAGTAGCCAATTTAAGAAGCGTACAAAATCGTGTGTTTTATGAAAATGCCCTACGATGGGAATTTGTCATTTCTTGAGCTAAAACTATTTTAAACATCTTAAATGATAGTTTGAATCCCAAGAAAGGATTTTGGCACAAAAACTTGATGAATCAATGCCATATAGGCAAAATACTACGCAGGGCATTTTGCAATGCAGCGCTCAAAAAGTTCGTTTCTAAAATTGGCTCATGTTTAGATAGATATTTACATAGAAAATTTTCTGCGAGAGGAGCAAAAGGGCATGCCCTAAATATCGAGAGAGTCAGTTCCAGAAAATCTATCTAGACCTATGAATGTTACGTGTGTAGTGTACGTACGTGTAAGGTGAAGAGGTTAAAAATGCGTGCTAAACTAAATAAATATTGGGAGGCTGGCACCTGAGCTGACTGGGCTGTTTTGGATCATATTTTGTGTACAGGAACAAAAAGGAGGATGAAAAGGTTAGAACAGCACAAATACACGTAAAAAAGATATGATACTTTCTTTCAGATGAAACTCGGGTCCATATCAAAGTTTTGAAACAAAAGGGGTTGGAGGGGTAGGGATAGTTGTGTCCTTTTTTGGAAAGTCCTCGATAGTAGAGCTGCTAGCTAGCTCTAAAAACTCTTGGAGGGAACGAGGAGGAGTATACATATAAATCATGCGGTCTTTTACAAACAATTCTGACATGTAAAATAAATGTGGCGAATTTCCAGCACACACAGCAGCACAGCCACCCAAAAAATCTCGAGCAAAACTTTTTCCATTTCTTGCTTGCTGAATTAAGCCTCTTTTTCGGCTTGGAATTCGCCACCATTGCCATTGATGTTGGCACGACATAATTTTTGATAAAAACAGACAAAATGTGAAACACAGGGTTTGGAAGGCTGGCGCCACACCAGTGAAATCCAATGTAATTATGATAATCTCATTCCCAAATATGAAATGGATGAGTCAGTCGGGAATTTAATCCTGGAGTCCTATGAGTTTGGTGTCAGTTAAAAAAGTTTCGCTTTCCCCCCCTAATTTGCCGCGTTTGGCACGGTGAGAAAATGCCTTTTGCAGAAAAATTTGGGCGAATCTGCCGAAAACCTAACTCTAAAATCTGAGCCTCCCCCCTTATATTTTAATATATGGAAGTTAAATTAGCAGCTTCAGTTGGACTCATTACTCAACTCTCCTAAAAAGGGTTGCACTAGAATCCACATTAACCCGGAAATACTTAAAACTAACCAACCGGAATTAGAAAGCTCCAGTGAAAAAACCTGGTTTTAGTCCCTTGGGTGTACCAGAATTTCCCGGGGATTTTTCCACACCAAATTATATTTATATTCAAGCTCCAGCTCTAGCTCCCCCTCTTTCCTCTCTTCGTTAGCGAAAATTACATATTTTATAAAACTTTATTTCTGTACGATTCTGCTGCTCGCTGCTCTGCTCGCAAGGAAGAACTTCAACTTTTCTAGATGAAAACGAAATGAAAACGAGGCCAATGCACATTATTTTCACTTTTGCATTTTGAATGTTGGAAAACGAAAATAGGCAGCGCAACGGAAGAGGGAGCGAGGGAAAAAAGTTGTAAATAAAGTTATTACTTTTTCCATGTGATGGGCTGGAAAAACAAGCCCAAGATTTTTTTGCATTTTGCCCATGTTCTACGTAAATTAATAACCATGTTTTTTTACATTTCAGACCCCTTCTTTTTCTGCATACGCCAATTTAAAATGGAAAATACTATGCATGTATAAAGTAGGTAGATAAATATAGTCTTAGTAATGTATTGCGTATGTTATGTCTTCACTTTTAATTAAAAAAGCCCCCTTTCCCCTCCAGAAAGCTAGCTTCTTTCCGACTGCAATGCATATTTATTTAATGTTTTATGTTTCTCATGAAAATACACGGTGTCTCAAAAATATTTCATCAATAAAGAAATGAAGACTAGCAGTCCTCATCTTATAATTAATGGCAAAAAGTTTCTTGGGCTCCCTGTATTTCTTGCAAAATTTGAAATTTCTTTTTCTATAGCTGTACATATATAGATTTATATTTAGTTATAGCTCTTTCTAGCTGTATCTTGCATAAACATTAGAATTAGAGTCGTGTTTTCTAGAATTTTCCAATTCCTAACAGTGCGTTTGTGAGAGGAGAGGAGAATTCTTAAGAAAACTGAGCTCTAGAATTTAGTTTTCGAAGCAGAAAGCTGACTTGTTAACGCAACGAATATTTAATTTCATTATGGATGTTTGCTATCGTTGGAAAAACTACGAGGCTGGCTAGCCGGGAGAGGAAAATTTTGTACAACAATTTATATGCATAGAGAATCGGCAAAGGGAGAGAGAGAGGAGAAAACTGGAAAAAGTTTTCTTTTCTTTACGTAGAGCTGTACCATTTTGCTTGCTTTTCCCGAGCTTTCTCTGTCCCTCCGAGAAATCTCTCAAAACTCTCAATTTCAATCGGGGTTACCGAGCGGTATTTTTCGGGCGAGATAAAAATAGGAGCATATGGAAATACCAGTGGAAAATCCGTCACCATCAAAGTTCAAAAATGTTATTAAAAGACAGGAAATGGAAAAAATGCCTTCATTCGGTACATCAGATCGTCTAAAAATATTAAAGTACTTTGACTGTTTGCCTGTCACTCACTTGTTGGGGTCGGTGAAGATCCCGATGAAGTTGAGGGTGGCGGGGTACCCGAAAGGCCCGACCCCGAGTTCGCTCCCTTCGGCCTCGAGTTGTTCGAGGCCGCCGCTGCAGCCGCGGCCGCGGCACAGGCTGCCGCTTGCATCCAATTCTGAGTGATCTGAGAGGCTTCCAGCATTTTCGCCTGTGGAGGATGAAAAATACTTGTGTAGCATAAAATCTTTTCCCCTCAACGTTTGTGTTTCTAAACTTAGTTTGGAAAGGGCTGATGCATGATTTATTCAAACGGCAATCTAACGTGTGCAAACAAGACTTTTTGATTCCGCATTTACATATGCAACAAACACACAGAAAACTCTGCTTTTGAATACAAAAGTAGCCTCTATATACTCTTGTAGGTAGGTATCTACATTATATAAGAAAAGATGGCAGAAAGAGGAGGAGAGAGATTTTTTGCCTAAGGTACGTATAAATTAATGATGGGTTTGCTACGCACAACAGCCAGCAGTACGAAGTCTTGTGACAAAAGTTTCCATTAAAGATTCATTTCGATTCAATTTCAGACCAAAAACTAGCCTGGCCTCGGTGAGGCCGCGAGGCTGCGAGGTCGGATCTCTCCTCCCTGTTCGCCTCCTCCTCCTGTGCAAAGTTGCGACGACGATATACGTTGGTGATCAAAGGGAAATATCTATGTTAGCAATGAATTATTGATGTGCCAATATTGAATTTTAGCTTTCACGTAGGTAGGTACGAGTACATAGATGGAACCAAAAATAATAATAACAATATAGCTACTCTCCGTTGTAGAGGCTGTTTCGCAAAGTTTGCTCAAGAGCTCACAATCTGTTTGATTATTGGTAAGATGGAGGGGGATATTTGTAGTTTTTTCAAATGAAAAGCAAGCATTTTTTCAAGAATTTAACCCTCCTCTAGATATAGTGAGTTGGGAATAAAACGCTACAAAAAATAACATTGAGAATACTGGTGGCGAGTTTGTTTTGCTTTGACGTTGGCTGGCTGCTTCGGGGGTCCTTTATAAAAACAGAGTGTGAAAACATTCGATCTCGTCGACTTTTTTACCCGAATCGACCTCAATTTCTTAGCGGCTGTGCTGCTGCTTCTGCACACTTTCTCTCTTCCAAAACTAATATACTGATCTTTGTTATTAAGACGGACCAATAAGGCAGCAAATCAAGCGTAGAAATGCGCTCAACGGGTGCTGAATTGACATGTGAAAAACCTAGACATGAGTCGATTTCGTTCGTTTTTCTTCAGCTTCTTGAAAAATATTATTTTTCTTCCCTTCCCTCCCCTCTCCTGCCTCTTGCTAGCAGCCAGCCTCTCGTAGCAAAATAATCAAAGAAAGCTTATAAGTAAGTATGTTCTACTTACGTATTTTAAAGAGAAGCCTCAAATATATGTTCTTCTCTTTCAGAAAAAATGTAATGCAACATCAAATGTGGATGTTTTTGATGAAAAATATTCACCTATGGTAGTTCCAAAACCTAAAGCCATGGTCGTTTTGCCAGTCAGTTCAGACTCAGTTGTGGAAAAAGTAAGATAAGCAATGCCAACTTTTACATCGCAACATTTTATCTTTTATAGCCCATAGCCCCTGTAGAGAACTGCTCCAGCCAAGCTACAGAAAAATATGTAGATACACAAAAATTGGGTGCTGGGGAGAGCCAGCCCAGAACTGAATTTTGTACAAACGAAACGAAGAAAAAAACAAAGTTTTAGAACAAACTCGAAAACTGCATGAGCGTTCTCGTGTTTTGGTGTGGCGGAGGTTAGAAAATCAATACATTTGTGAAGTTACATAAAACTTATATACAAGACCGACCGTTTAAATAATTGATGAAGCTTTGGCACTTTCTTAAAATTTGTGGTCAAAAACAGTTTGCAACATAGCCACAAAAATACATTGTTTTGGAAGTACACTTTTTCGTAGCTAAACGGCTGGCTTTAAGACTCGAAAAATTGGCTGCTGTTATTTTTTACTTTTTCTCCCTAAGTTTTTAAAATGAAGGACCCCCTTGTGTCAATATCAGTTAAGCTCTTTCCTATTTTGACAGTCCTAGCTTCTCGTGCACGAGTGTTGAAAATTGAAAAAAAGAGAAGAGACACACGCCGAGAGTTTATTCAACTAATACCACAGCGTAAAGTAAGCCCGCTTTCTTATATTATAACACTCACCCGCTGCTCCTCTTGAATCATTTCCAAAATGCCGGGCTTCACATCGGAGAGATCGTCCAGGGGCGGTTTCCCGTTTGACCTCGGAATGGACTCGTCGAGGCTGTGGGGTTGCATGCGTGCAGGATGTCCAAGAGGATAGGGCAGGGGAAGAGGGGGTGACGGCAGCCTGCCAAAGAGGCCCGAGGCCGCAGCCGGCCTCGGCTTCTTCTCGGCCGCGTCCTCGAATATATCGTCCCTGGTCTTCAGCTTGGACGCCGAGCCCCCGTTGGTCTCGGCGCCGGTGGTATCGAGCGAGAGCTTTCTCTTCTTGTGCGGCCTCAAGTCTTGAGGCTGCGAGGCCGGGGCCATTTCGCAGGACTCTTCGTTGGTCATGCCACGAACTTGGAGGGCCTCGGCCGTCCGCAGTATTCCCTCAAGTTGGCCTTGTGTGACGTTGACCTCGCCTTTGTACATGTAATCCACGACCGCCCTGAGGTCGTCGGGGTGGGTGTCCTTGAGAATTACGATGGGGTGGGGGCATGGGTTCTCCGAGAACAACTTCTGGAAGTAGGGAGAGCACGCGGACAGCACCACCTTGTGGCACTTGAGGCTGTGGCCCTCCTCGGTGGAGATCGTGACGTCGACGAAGGATTCGTTTTGGAGGAGCTGGTCGAAGACGGCGGTGAGGTTACTTTGGTAGTCGTTCCACTTTAGGCAGAGGTTCTGCGATGCCGCCAATTCGACCTCGGAGGTCAAGGTCTGGCTGGGAGACTTGCTACTCGGAGCGAGATCGCTGGCATTTGCACTTGGTGGGAGAGGCTGTCCAACAATGTCCTCGTTTTTAGCCTCCATGACTGAAAAAATAGTGGGTATGGGCTGTTTAATATTTATTGTACTTTTTTACGACTTTGCACTGCTAGTTTAATCGGCTTTCCGTAGCAATAATGAGCGTATTGTTAAATTAGAAGAATTTTTAATAATTCCTCCTCAGTGTCTTACTATAACATGATTCGAGTCTAGGATTTCAACTGCTTCGCCTGATTATTTTAAGCGAATAATATGTTTAAATTCGATATGAATGCCATCATTTATTGTAATCGCAAAAGATCAAGTTTCTTTTTTGCAGTGAAGACCCTGATTGTTATTATTATACTATATTATATACTATAATGTAAGTAATTCTGCAATACACGTTGTAAGAGTAAGAGAGGGGATTTTTAAAAATTACGCTCTCGCGCATGAGAGGCTGAAAAATTTTCGTCAGCCTTGCAGCCAATCTGTGCCTACTTCATCTGCCCGCAACGCATTGCTAGCAACGTCTCATTGTTGCTAAATAATTATTTAGTAAAACTGAGACGTTGCTAGCAATGCATTGCGGGCAGATGAAGTGGACACTGGATGGAAGCTAGGGAATTTTAATAAGTTGTGAAATGAAGTTATATTGACGACGGAAGAGAAATGAGAAAGTGCTCTCTATTGTCTGTTAAATGCGAGTTGAGGTTGTTGTTCCATAAATGTCCACGAAATAGCCAATAGCATGGCGAGCCAAAACTTATTTAACTCTAAAATAAGATGACGGGAACGAAAAGGGGAGAGGAGCAGCCAAAGTATAAACTTTAAATTGGGCAATATAAAATGAGAAGAGAGAGCTAGCTATGGAGCTATATGGGTATGGCCAACTTTAAGTCATTAAAAGTATATTTTTGGTAGTGAAATTCTGGCTGGTAAGAAGAAAGCCATTTCAAAATTATTTTCAACAAAACAGAAAACCAAAGTACTTTTAACCAGTGCGATGTAAAAACGATATTATCATTCATACCTATCTGATATTTGGTCAACATAAACAATCACTTGACCACTAAATAATGACGCCTATTACCTACTTGTTCAGAAAATAAAAAAAATGAATTGTAAACTGTATTTCAATCAACTAATAGGAAAATGTACTTGATTCTTAAGTGCTGTGTAGTCTACAATTGCAAAATATAAAAGTGAGCTTTTTGTTGAGGAAATGAGCGGGTATAAATTATGGGCTTATCTCGTATTTTTGTTTTACTTAAAAAGCTGCGCTATCATCTTGTCTCAATCTTTTTCACATTAGAGTCAGGAGAGGCAAAAAATGAAGAGAAATGAATAATATCTGTATCACAAAATGCAATAAATTTGAAAGCAAGCCGTGCTGGCCTAGATATTTTCAAATGGTTTTTGTTAAGACAAAGAAAAGCTAGGATAATTTTAATATTTATATGTGTAGATGAAGTATGTATCTAGCTAGAA
>JAAUYL010013747.1_pt1 | contig 16688 bp, 16 predicted proteins | sample 7278011 | NCBI WGS metagenome assembly JAAUYL01 (sample SAMN14350225, study PRJNA611818) | marine sediment metagenome | isolation source: surface marine sediment (1.8m) | place: French Polynesia: Moorea | collected 2018-08
AGTTTAAACTAATCAAAAGTTATTGGGAAATAATTTTACTTTTTCTTTGTTTCATTGTACCTCTAGCTCAAGGTTGGCAATTTATATTAATTAAGAGGTCTAACCTGGAATTTTTCCTATATTTCATTTGTCTGATAATTGCTCTGATTTGTTCTTTAATTATCAGCATTTATTGGCTTATGGAACTTGTGAGAATATTCAGATATTTTCTCAAAAAAAATAAGCTGAAATATTCTCGGTTAAAAACTTTAATTAAAGTCATAGGAGTACCATTATTAATTTTTTCCTACATTTTATTAGCAGTTTATACAGATACAATTAGATTAAAATTATCTGAATCTGCTTTAATGAATTGTGTAAATAATCCTAATTTATGTGAATACGATACCAGAATTGGATGGTTTCATGTTGAACACATTCACCAAAACAAAGGATGTACTGTCTTTAAAACTGGTATGATTATATTCAATCAATTTGGTATTGCTTATGTGCCTCCTGGTAAAGAAAAATGTTTATATCTAGGCAATGATTTGTTAGATGGAGTATCCAACATATATGGTAATTGGTGGGATTACGATCCTAATTTGTGGGATTACGATCCTAATTGGCGGGATTACGATCCTAATTTATAAACTTATAGCCGATTTATGAAGTAAATATTAAGGTACTAAATCAATAAAAAATATAGCTATTTTATCAAAGTGGGCGATGAATAATTTTAAGAGTTTTAATCTTTTTATCCCAGACAAACCTTATGTTTATACACTAATGGCTTTAGGATATGATGAAGTTAAAGCTACAAAAAAAAGCTAAAAAGCAAGCTAATTATTTGAGAAATAAATGTGTGAAAACATTAGCAGGATTAGATTTGTTAATAAATGAAGCTGAAGCACTAATTATAGATTCCCAGTATTTGAATAAAAATAAAAATTATCTCTCAGCAGTAAAATTTTATGAAGATAAATATGCTAAGGATATTAAATTTAGAAACAACTGTCTTGAAACTTCTATGCAGGTAGTAGAAACTCAATTAGAAATTGTGGTTAAGTATCTATTAGCAGAATTACCTTTGTTTTTTCAACAGTGTCAGTATTTTAGGTAAAAAAGAAGCAGTTTTTTGTTATCGGAATTGTTCCTTCTTCGTTCAAACTATTTTTGAAAGAAAGGATGATATTGTATTGAATAATCAAGGTTATATTCTTATAGATATAGATATAGATATTTAGGATTTGCTAAAAAAATATTTTTTTGGAATAGGGAGATAAATACACTTTGAAGTTTAAACTAATCAAAAGTTATTGGGAAATAATTTTACTTTTTCTTTGTTTCATTGTACCTCTAGCTCAAAGTTGGCAATTTATATTAATTTATAGGTCTCCCCTTGAACTTTTAGTATATGTCATTGGTCTGATAAATGCTCTGTTTTTTTCTTTAATTATCGGCATTTATTGGGTCATAGAACTTCTGAGAATGTTAATATATTCTCTCAAAAAAAGTAAGCTGAAATATTCTCCGGTAAAAACTTTAATTAAAGTCATAGGAGTACCGTTATTAATTTTTTCCTACATTTTATTTGCAGTTTATACAGATACAATTAGATTAAAATTATCTGAATCTGCTTTAATGAATTGTGTAAATAATCCTAATTTATGTGAATACAATACCAGAATTGGATGGTTTTATGTTATGTCCATTCACCAACGCGAAGGATGTACTTTCTTTAAAACTGGTATCTTTATGTTTAGTGAATTTGGTATTGCTTATGTGCCTCCTGGTAAAGAAAAATGTTTATATCTACGCAATGACGGGTCAGATGAAATATCCAATATATATGGTAATTGGTGGGATTATTATTATTCTGATTTATAAACTTATAGCTGATTTATCAAGTAAATATTAAGGTACTAAATCAATTATCCGACACAAATCATCCATTCTTTTCCCCTACTCCCTCTTTTCTGGATATGTCTAATGATTTCATATCGCTATAGATGTTGGTATGGTGGGGGATTTAATACAAAATCGGTTTCTATTGTCAAAATTATTGTAGTATATTACTAGCAGGACTTACGCAAAGTGAGGAATAAACCGGGTTTATAGCTGTGATATTGTTGCTTAAACAATGACTTATTGTTTTCCTATTTAATAGCTTGAGATAATATACCTAAAATTTTATCAACATCCCTAATATAAAAATTACTTAAATCAATCATTAATTCCTTTCCTTCTAACTTTAAAAACTTCCAAATATCCCCAGTTGTCACTGCACCATAAATTATTTTAATTTCTTGATTTTCCTGTTGATTAAATAATTGTGCCGCTAACATTGTGGGAGTACATTGACCTAAACCCCCCTTAATATCTTCATTTTTTGCTTCAACAATAACTGCTACAGGAGCATTAATTATTAACTGTTCTGGAGAACGACTAATTAAAAAGTCACAATACCCATTTAAACTGCGGTCAAAGTCAATATTAAATTCAATTCCTGAGAATAAACTAACTGAATAATTTGACTGTCTTCTGATTTCTAATAACAAAGGAGTAATAATCATTTCCGTTTGCGGAGCATTCCGTCAGGAAACGAGCTTTTTCTGTATTAATTGCCAACGCAAGTTGTACAGTTTCTGCCAAAGTTTGAGTTAGAAAATCGCTTGGTTTGAGAGATTCTATTTGAGCAAATAAATCAACTTGCTCCTGGATATGTAAATCAAATTCTTTTTTGAATTTACTTAAAGTTTGAAAATCATTATAAGTCATATATAATCAGCTTGAATAGTCGTCATTGCGACGATAGGAAGCAATCTCCGCGCACCCCTGAGATTGCTTCCTTCCACTCCGTTCCAGTCGCAATGACTTGGATATACTAATTATCCGGATTTTATATCATTCATTCTGACTCCTGAATCCTGACTTCTGACTCCTAATCAACTATCTAATTATACCAATGCTACCGGATTTGATATTAGACCTGTTCTATTATAAAAAATACAATCAATTATCCCACAGAAATCATCAATTCTTTCTCCCTACTCCCTACTCCCTGCTCCCTACTCCCTATTTTTGAGAAATTGGTTTAGAAGTCAAAACCAAGTGTAAACGAGCATGAATCAAACTTAACTCCGCCAAACCTAAATCTAGACTGCCATCCAAAACCACCCCAGTATTAATGATTCGGTCTAATAACTCTAAAATAGAAGGACTTTCAGATTTTTCTCCTGGATAATACTCTCCTGACTTGGGCAATAAAGTACCAATTTCACCTAAATCCAAATTCAAATCTTCGGGGTCAATATCAAATACCTCGCACAGTTTAATCACCTGTTCTTCCAACTGTCGCAAACTTTCCGCAGCACGGTCTAATTCTTCATCACTCAGCATTTCAGCATCCATTCGCCGAATTACTTGAGCTTCCATTAATTGCCGTACCAACTCAATAACTGTCAGCAATAAAGGAGCTAACCCTGCTTCAGAGCTACTTTTTGATTTGCCAATAGGAATTATTGAGGGTTCTTCTGGAGATGCTTCTGGAGACATAAGAAAAAAAGTGTGGGGAGTAATTTCAGTTATCAGTTATCAGTTATCAGTTATCAGTACCTCTCGCGGAAGCAAGAAGCTTGAAATCTGACAATATTCCCTTTTTTATCCCCTTAAAAGGGGAGGCTTTAGAGCCAAATTTTTCGGTAATTTTTTCCCCTTGCTAATCATGGAAAACAAAGAAAAAAATTCCTTTTAGCTAGTCCTCTTCTTTATAAATCAGCTCTAATTATTAATTATTAATTATTAATTATTAATTATTTACTACCAACGTTGTAAAGCTTGCCATCTAGCAAACCGCCATTGTTGAAGTTCTCTGTGAGACATAACTTCAGTTCTAGCAATACGCATTCTAGCTCTTTCGACTGCTCGATTATTTCGACCATGGAGACCGCGACAAGACAAACACCCACGAATAGCTTTACTACTGAGAATATCTTTGCTAGTTTTAATTCTTATTGCTGTATCTATTGCCATGTTTTACCGTTATTGTGACCATTATTGTGACCGTTATTTGAAGAGTGACCATTAGTATGATATTCATATCGATCGCTCCTAAGTGCTTCTATCTCCGACTCTAGAGAAGCAACTCGATCAAGAAGTTTTTGATTTGCCTCCATCAGAGAATTGCTTTGACTGCTGAGATAGGGGTCACTTTCCCACCAATTAATTCCAATTTCTCTAGCTTTATCAACAGAAGAAATTAACAGGCGAATTTTAATACTCAGAAGTTCTGTCGAACCCACAGAAACAGAAATATCTCCGGCAATCACAATTCCCTTATCCAGGACTCTTTCGAGAATATCTGCTAGACTAGAACCATTGGTTGCTGTGGTTAATCTATTGTTAGTATTGGTAGTCATAAATTTACCCAAAACTTCTCTTATAAATATATTAAAGTAATTAGCTAAGTAGGTCAGCGTGAATAAACGTCACTATTTAACAAAACGTTAAAGTAGTTGAAACCCTGGAGATTGCTTCCTTCCGCACGCCGCGACCGTCGCTGCGGACGTACTTGTAAATTTTTTCACCTACCTATCTTAATTATGATTTCTTTGTACGACGACTACTCCGCTTCACAGTTTTCTGTTCAACTTCTACTGGAAATAACTCTTGTAAAACCTCTTGAAGTTTCTGCATAGCTTCTCCCCTGGGTAAAGTAGCTCGCGATATTAATATATCAGCACAAATATCTTGAAAATTAGGATCTTGACCATTCACTGGAACATTATGGTCGTGACAAACCTTACCAATAATTAGACAGGAACGCAAACCACCTAATTTTTCCTCCCCTATTCTTGTGCGAAAAGTACGCACTAGCTTAACTATAGTTTCGGCTTTTTTGGGGTCTATACCTGTTTGACGTATGACTATTTCTTGTTCGGTTAAAGCATCAGGTTCTCCCATATTAATTGTAACCACTCGGTCTAATAAAGCATCTTGAGTAGAATGAACTCCGTGATACTCTTCAGAGTTAGAAGTCAAAATTACTCTAAATCTGGGATTAACTTGAATATATTCCGAGCGGTCTTGGTTTGGTGGCAAAACCAACATTTTCTCTTCTAAAACTGAGAGTAAAATATTGTTTACTTCTGGACGAGAGCGATTAAATTCGTCATAAACTAGAGTAAAACCTTCTTTACAAGCTAAGGTTAACCTAGAGTCAATCCAATGATGTTTCAGTTCATCCTCAACTTTTAATACGGTATGGATATAATTATCCACAACTTTTTTACGAGTATATCCAGATTGATTTCCTATTAAGTCTGAGGTTTTAAATTCATCATCCCCAAACATTAAAACAATGGGTTGGCGACGTAGATGAGCAAGGTGTAATGCAAGGGTAGTTTTGCCGACTCCAGCAGGACCGCGTAAGTGAACTGAGTAGCCAGATTTTAAATAACGCAAAGCGCGTTGAGCAACACGTTCGACACCGGGGGTGCTGACAAATTGTTGGGGTGAGACATTAAGTACAGTAGTCATTATTAATTCAAAAGTCAAAAGTCAAAAGTCAAAAGTAAGATTTTGTCAGGATAGGTAATAATTACCAACTGTTTGTAAGTGGTATATAGATGTAGGTTGGGTTGTAGCTTGCTTCTGCGTAGCAGTGCATTAGCGAAACCCAACAAAATGTTAGTAGTGTTTGGTTTCATTCTTCAACCCAACCTAGGTCTTCTAACTGAAACTCAATCCAACAAAATCTTAAAGGATAAAAATGAAGAAGTAATTATTAATTATTAATTATTAATTATTTTAATAGCCTAAAGTAATTGTTTTGAATTTTGATTTAGGTGGTTCGGGTGTTCTGGTTTGAGATTTTTCTAGTTTCTTACTTGTTAATTTATTCATGCTAGGTTTCTGAGATTTAATTGGTTGCCGAGATTGATTTTTTAGCTCTTTATTTGTTTCTTCATCCAGAACAGCAAGACGTTCTTTTATTTGATTACATCGCCTTTCTAAATTTTGTAGTTCTTTTTGTAAACGTTCTTTTTCTACAACATTTTTATATACTGTTAAATATGTAGTTGCTTCCGAACGTTGGCGAGGCATACTGCTAAGTTTTGGTGGAATTTTTCCACGTTTGGCTGAACGGTGCATAGTTAATAAATTAGTTAATTAGGGTTTGCGCTCAAAAGTCTTATGGGTGAGGGGAGGAGACAGGAGACAGGAGACAGGAGACAGGAGAAATGGGGAATTTAGAGGAGACAGGAGGAATAATCATCCCTTGATTTTTCTGCCATAGTCAACCTAAAATTCTCACTTTTTGAGCTTTTTAGAACGAAAACCTTGTACTTTTTCAAGACCTAAAAAGGCTAAAACTTTTATCTGTCAATGTTTTTAGATTTAATCAGCAAGCCCTAATTAGTTATTTATAGCTAAGAAAGAATTAATTAGGACATAGACTAATGATGAATCTTAGACTAGGAAATGTTTTTCCAACTATTCCCTATTCCCTATTCCCTATTCCCTATTCCCTATTCCCTATTCCCTAAAATAAATAATTAGCTGCTCCTTTTATTTGTTCTATAGGTTCAATTGAACGAGGTAACATTGGCATACAAATAATTTTTGCTCCGGGAAATTTATCTCTAGGAACAACACTATTAGAGGTAAAACAATTTAAAACTACATAATTTTGTGCTATCTCCTTTTCTACAAGAGATTGATAAAGACGTTCTGCTTCGGCAATAACTCCAGTCTGGGGACGCATTACTCCAATAAATTCTGTTTTTTGGGAATCTTTCAGAATTTTTTGTGCATTAACCACCCGTTTTCTTAAAGTTCTTAAACGCCCCATAAATTCAGTTCGACCAATAATATCTTGATATTTTATCCATAGTTTAAAAATCCAAGTTAACCAATCTTGCATAGCACTAGGCATTTCTAAAAAACGTAATAAATGACCAGTCGGAGCAGTATCTAAAATAATTAAATCTTCTTGGTTTTCCTCCAACAATTCAATTACTGTTAATAAGGATAATATTTCATCAATACCAGGTAAAGCTTGCTCAACAATTTGACGCCATCCCTTGGGAGCAAATGCCATTTCAAAAGATGCTGAATTATCGGCTTTTTCCCCACTCATCATTTCCGCTAATTCCCACAAATAATCTTCTCGAAATTTGTCAAGAACTCGATCTGATTCTACTTCTTGTCCTTTAAGGTTAGTATTAATTATAGATGGTTCATGGCTTAGATTTAAACCAAAAGCATCTCCCAAAGAATGGGCAGGATCGATAGAAACTGTTCTAATTTGACATTCGGGATGCCGTTGTGCCATTTCCCAACCAATGGCAGCAGCTATAGTTGTTTTCCCTACACCTCCTTTTCCCCCAATAATTAATAAACGCTTACCCTCTTTTATAAAGTCAGTAAAACCAGGAGGAATTTTTTCCGGCCATTTGATATCTACTTTCCCAGAAGTTGAGAGTGGTAGACTTTCTGCTGGAGAAATTTGGTTTATGAGATTTTCTAGGGCAGTTATACCTAAAGGTTCAGAATTTTGTTGGGGTATCAGGTATACCGATTTTTCTCCTGCCAGTTCCATAAACTGACTAACTAACTTTCCTTGTTCCAGACAGCGATCGCCACTACTATCTTTATCTATAACAATTTGATTCACAAATATCGCACCGTAAGGAATTTTCAGATTTTCCAAAGAATCTAAAAATCTCCTGGTCTCCTGAAAACTCATAGGTTCGGGTAGTGCCATAACTAAACAAGCGGTATTAGGAGACTCTTGTAATAAATGACGACCTGCTGCTAATTCTTCCTTAAGATTTTTTAATGTTTCATCCGCCTCATCTGGTGTATAATTTCCCGCGAAACTTTCTTTTATGTAGCGATATTTCTGTTGAAAAAGTTCTAGGGAGTTGAGCAGGGTATCCAAAAAATCGATTAGTCGGAATAAATTGAGAGTATGACCGCTCGGAGCCATATCTACTACTACTCGATTGACTACCTTTTCGTTACAGAGGCGTTGTATTTCCAGTAAACCCATTAATTCGTCTAATCCTGGCCAATCTAAATCCCAGACTGGGGTGAGGTCTTCCCCTTCAACAAAACTACCTCGTTCTACGAGAAGTTCTAGGATATCGCCGTAACGTTGTTTAAATTCTTCGAGTAGGAGATTAGCATCTAAAGCTCTGACGGAAAGATTGGGTAAACTTTGTAAGGGTGTTGGTGTATCTGTGACTTGTATTTGCAGGACATCTCCTAAAGAGTGAGCAGGATCGGTGGAAATTAAGAGGATTTTTTCATCAGGGAATTTTTTCGCCCATTGGCAAGCAAAAGCACAAGAAGTTGTGGTTTTTCCTACACCTCCTTTGCCACTAAACATTGCTAAGTTTAGGTTATCAAAAAGTTCCATCAGTTTTTTTATGAATTAAAGGGAACAGACAATTCAGAAATTTTTTGATTTCAATTAAAAAGTTTATATATTTGGTTTTCTATAGGCTTTATTTTAGAATATTTTTAAATTTTATTAGAGTAAATATTTTTTTTCTTTATTATCTCTGGTTAAATAGTTATAATTAAAGCTTGTAGTAGGGCTTCAGCCCGAAGATAGATATATATAGCAATCCTAAATAGGTTGCGGGTAATCAAAAAGTAAATAAAAAACTGAAACTCCCACCTGTTCCCTTTTTACAGTTAAATGTTCACTAAAAAGTAGTAAGATTTTTGACACGAATAAAATATGATTGCTATAGTTTTTAAAACTCAATAATTGGCAAGTCATAATTAGTATCAAGATTAATAATATTTTTTTCTTTCCTCAATAAATAAGATTGACATTTTTGCTGACAAAACTGACAATCTTCTACCGGACAAATGAGGAGACCACAAGAACAACTTTTGTGTATTCCTAAAATCAGGGGAGAATAGCCACATTTGCCTTTCTTTTCTATCTTTCCACCACAGTAAGCAATTATAGTTTTCCAGGAATCATCAGAAGCTTTTTTGCCTTGTAATATACCTTCATGTCTAAACTTAAACATTTTAAATTCGCTCAATTTTGTTTTTTCTCTATTTTCCCAAAGAGTTTGTAAAGTCTTGCAAAAACTGTGTATTGTCTGCAAAGGGTCATAAATTTTTAGTGGGTGATTTCTTTGGGAATTTTGATATAAAATACTCAAATATTCTTGGGGGCTATATTCTGAATTATTCTCTTCAAGCATCTGTAAAAAATGCTTGAGTATAGAAATAAATAGATGAGATAGAGAGATTATTTTCTTTTTAGGGGATAGGGGTACGTTTATAAGATAATTTATAAACTGGAGTTTCCATTTTGGTAAATGACTTTCCCATTCTGTAGGTAAATTTTGCTTTGCAAAAATAAACAATGGTAAAGGATTAATTCCTACTATAGAAACATCTTCCCAACTAGGAATTTTTGCATCTGATAGATTTGCCATTAAATTATTAAAATCCTCAATTATTCTAATTTGTTCTTCGTAAAATTTTTCTCCATAGTCAAACAACCAGTGAGGTAAATAAAAATTGGAATTTTTACCCCTAGATGAATAAGAATTATAATTTTCTGTTGTAGATGAATCACGGTAGAAATTTTCTAATCTAGATACATCTATTTCTAGTCTGTCTGTTTCATCAACAATGTTTTTTAACTCTTCAAGTGATTTTTTATAAAAAATACCTAAAACTTTCGGTTTTTCTACAGAAAAATTGAGTGGTTCTTCTGCATCAATAAATCGCTTTTGCAAATAAGGAGATAAAACACCAACAATATAAACCTCTCTTTTTTGCTTATCCTCATTTGTTCGTTCCTGCTTAAATTCAGGAACACAAAACTCAGAGTAAACTTTTGAGTTAACAGTAAACCGAGAATTCTTAACATCAAGCAAAGTCTTTTTATTCAGTCTAATATCTGCTAGTTTCCAGTCTGAGCTTTGTTTAGTAATCTGATGAATAGAAATATCTTCTACTTCATATCCTAAAGCCTCACAAAACTTAATAATTAGCTTTTCTGCTCCTCTAGCAGAAACCATTTTAGCGTATTTGAATTCATTTGTACTTATAGCAGGTTCCCACTTTTTTATTAGCTGTTTGTCATCCTCATTTTCTCTAACTTCTTGGTATAACTGTTTCCAATCTTGTTGTAAGTATTGAGCATAGGGATAATCAGAATTATTAAACTTTTGAACTATTTGAAAAAAATCTTTGTAGAAATGTTTTATAAAAGGTGTAGCAATCTTGTAATTATTGCTATTCAGACATATATTAATAATTTCATTATATTCAGCATCACGAGGTATTTTTTTTACCTTTATAGCTTCCTTTCTATTAAACTTAGAGTTATGGCAAAAACTAAAACAAACATAGTCTCCAAATGAAAATGATTGAGAAGATTGAAAATAGAAACAATCATCAGACTTTGTGGCAATTTCTCCTGTTTCACTCCAAAAACTACTGATAACTCCAGTATATGTCTTTAATTCAACATTTATTGCCTGAAACCCCTGAGAGTTCTCTTCCAAATCAAAACCAACATAAACCCCTTCTCCATTTTCTCCCTCTAAAAGTGTTTGTAAGTCTTCTGGTATTTCACGGCGATTAACATAAATATCTCTATCAATATCTGCTTCTTCGAGAGTAATAAAACCATAATCATTTATTTTTTGCAGTTTCTTATTAAAACCACCGAACCATTTAATTCGACCATTTACCATTTTTTTGTTGCCTATTTAGAATTGCTATATTCTACGATAAAGATTGTTGAAATTGAGAAATTAGAGAGGCAATAACTTGATTTTGACTGACACTTCGACTCTGTTGTAAAGCCTCTTTTAAAACATCTATTAGTAACCCTGGTAAAACTTGAGATTCTGTAATCCTTTTACTGCCACCATCAACCATAGTAAAAGCAATAATATCTACATTTTTTACGTCAACTATCCAATATTCTTTGACTTTTAAATCTTCATAAATCAACCTTTTTTCACCTTTATCATCAGACAGTGAAGTATTAGCTATTTCTATGACTAAATCTGGCGGTGGATATCTATCTAAATCTGTAATAGAATTTCCCCTGGGAAAAATATTAGCATTGTCACCTATATAGTAGGAAATATCTGGTTGTATTTCTTGAACTCCAGTTTTTCTATAACTACAATTGATTAAACCATTACTGTCGATATTTTTGAAAGTACAGAAAATCATAGTAGCTGTGGCAATAAGTAAATGGTCGCTAGCATGGTCGTAACCTACTGGTGACATTTCTATTCTGAATTTTCCTTGATAATAATATGATTTTGCTTTAGCATAAATGGGATTTTCAATAGTTTCGAGATATTCATCCCAAGTAGCTGAAACCCATGTATCTGTTGGAATTTTTACTTGTAAATTTGTCATAAATAAAATTACTGTTAACTAATACAGCAGTTTTGAGGTTAATTAACTACATAAAAAACTGAGGGTAAAATAACTATTCTTCTTCCTCTTTAAGTCTTTCTTCTTCTGCCGCCTGAATTGCTAATAAAAGCTCCTCTTCTTGTTCTTCAAAATCTTCTTCTGAAACCTCCCCCATGTCAAAAGCAAGTTGAAGAGCGAGAAGTTTTTTACTAAGATTTTCTTTATCATCTACTTCTGTATCAACTTGTTCTTGAATTTTTTTCCCTAACCAAACTATTCCTCCCAATGGACCAGTAATAGGTAGAGTTAATAAACGGATAATCATAATTATGAAGTCCTAAAATTACTTATCTAAGCAAAAATTGTCCCATTTGCTCAAGTCAAAAGTCAAAAGTCAAAAGTCAAAAGTAATTTAATAGACAGAAAACTTTGACATTTCAACGGATTATTTGACATTATAACTTTGAAACTATTTGTGAAATTCTGATAGTCAAACGGTATTAATTAAGGGATTATTTACAGAATTATATTAATTGATGTACTTTAAAATTAGAGACAAGGGCAAAAAAATTACTCCCTTACTCCCCCACTCCCTTACTCCCCTACTCCCTACTCCCTACTCCCTACTCCCTACTCCCTAAATTAATTATGAAATCTGGTTTCTATGTTTATGGTATATTCCTACCACCTGGTCCGCAAAATTTAAGTTTACAAGGGTTGGATAAAGAAACTGTAAATATTCAAATTGTTGATGAATTTGCGGTGCTTTATTCTATGGCAAAACAGGAACGTTATTTGGCAAGTCGCCGCAATTTACTTACCCATGAAAAAGTGCTTGAGTCAGCGATGGAGGCAGGTTATAGAAATGTTTTGCCTATGCGATTTGGTTTAGTAGTTTCTGACTGGGAAAAATTTTCTCAACAGTTGACTAACCCTTTTGAACAGGTAATGAAAGAACTTTTTGCTAAGTTAGAAAATAATCGAGAAGTAGGAATAAAAGTATATTGGGAACCAGATGCAGAAATTCAAAAGTTACTTGTAGAAAATCCAGAATTAAAAACTCAAAGAGATAGTTTGGTTGGCAAAAATTTAAGTATGGATGAGGTTATTCAGATTGGGCAAGCTATTGAGCAAGAAATGAATAATCGGAAACAAAATATTATTGAAATTTTCCAAACAACTCTGAATCAAATGGCGATTGAGGTAGTAGAAAATGACCTGCAAACTGAAAAAATGATTTATAATGCAGCCTATCTAATACCTTGGGAAAAAGAATCAGAATTTGGTGAAAAGGTAGAAGTTATTGATAGTAAATTTGAGGGAAGATTTAAAATTCGGTACAATAGTTTTACTGCTCCTTTTAATTTTGCTCGAATTGAACAAAAGGATTGAAGCTCGTAGTTGGGCTTTAGCCCGAACTATAGATTTTATGGGCTAGAGCTTTACTACAAACAAAAACTTTATTATCACTTATTATTCAGACACTATATTATTATTGATTCAATTATGATTTTTCTGATACAAATAGTTTAAAGACTAAAGCTCGTAGTTGGGCTTTAGCCCGAACTATAGATTTTATGAGCTAGAGCTTTACTACAAACAAAAACTTTATTATCACTTATTATTCAGACTATATTATTGTTGATTCAATTATGATTACTGTGATAAAAATAGTTTAAATACTAAAGTTCGTAGTATTGCTGTATTCCTAATTCAAGTCATAGATATGGAATGGGCTAAAGCCCAACTACAAACAAAAACACTTACTTTAACTATCAAAAATTAAAACAATGAATCATTTTTTAAGACTGGACTTAAGACAAATAATAGAACTGGCAAAAGTTCTCGAAAAAAAAGGCGAAACAGGGGAAGCAAAAACTTCCTATCAGGTACACTCTCGAACTATTAACAATACTCCCAGACGAACTAACACTAATATTCCAAGAAGAAGAGACACTTATCAAACCCAAATCAGACAACCTGTCAGACAAACTAGACCTCCACAACCAACTAACTTTGCTACTCAATACCCAGAAACAAAACCAACAACCACTGCAAAAGACACGGGTGGTGTCACAGAAAACAGACCTCAACAACAAACTAACTTTACTCCCCCACCCGCAGAAACTAAATCAAGACCTACCCTCAAAGATATTGGAGGTATGTCCGAAATAATTCAAGAATTAAGAGAAGTAATAGAACTCCCACTAAAACGCCCAGATTTATTATCACAATTAGGACTTGAACCTGCTCGTGGAGTTTTATTAGTTGGACCACCAGGTACTGGTAAAACTCTGACAGCAAAAGCAATAGCAGAAGAACTGAGACTAAATTATATTGCTATCAACGGACCAGAAGTGATGAGTAAATATTATGGGGAAGCAGAAGCAAGGTTGCGCAAAATTTTTACTAATGCTAAAAGGTCTGCTCCCTGTCTGGTATTTATAGATGAAATTGATAGTATTGCTCCAGACCGCAGCAAAGTTGAAGGAGAAGTCGAAAAACGGTTAGTCGCCCAATTATTGGGATTAATGGATGGATTTGTTGAACATCAGGGCGTCCTAATTTTAGCAGCAACAAATCGCCCAGACCATATAGATCCTGCTCTCCGTCGTCCGGGAAGATTTGACCGGGAAATTAATTTCCGTATTCCAGACCGCAACGGACGATTAGAAATTTTGCAGATAATGACAAATTCTATGCCATTAGATAGTTCTGTTGATTTGGGAGAAATTGCTGATATGGGAGTTGGGTTAGTGGGTGCTGACTTAAAAGCTTTGTGTCAAAAAGCTGCTTATTTAGCTCTCCGTCGTCAAGTTCCATCTTTAGATAGTCCGACTCCAGAGGATATGAGTTTATTGCAAACTGATTTTCTGACAGCAATAAAAGAAATTAAACCTTCTGTGTTAAGGTCTGTAGCGGTAGAAGTGCCTAATGTAAGTTGGCAAGATATTGGCGGTCTGGATGCAGTCAAACAAAAATTGCAAGAGTCAGTGGAGGGTGCATTGCTCTATCCAGAATTATACGAACAAACTAAGGCAAAAGCTCCTAAAGGAATTTTATTGTGGGGGGAACCAGGAACCGGAAAAACTTTACTGGCAAAAGCTGTTGCTTCTCAAGCACAAGCTAATTTTATTGCTGTCAACGGACCAGAGTTACTTAGTAAATGGGTGGGAGCAGCAGAAGAAGCAGTACGAGAACTTTTTTCTAAAGCTAGACAAGTTGCACCTTGTGTGATATTCGTAGACGAAATTGATACCTTAGCTCCTGCTCGTGGTAAATTTATCGGAGATTCTGGAGTGAGCGATCGCCTGGTTGGTCAACTATTAACAGAATTGGATGGTTTGCGCGACTGTACTCAAATATTATTAGTGGGAGCAACTAACCGCCCTGATACTCTAGACCCAGCATTACTTCGAGCTGGAAGATTGGATTTGCAAATTAAAGTAGACTTACCAGATCAAGCTGGTCGTTTAGCAATTTTGAAAGTGCATAATCAAGGTCGCCCACTGCAAGCAGTAAATTTGAAAGATTGGGCAAGTCGCACAGAAGGTTGGAATGGCGCAGATTTGGCATTGTTGACTAATCAAGCTGCTTTAGCTGCTATTCGTAGTTATAGTGCTAAAGGAATTAAGTATCCAAAGAAAATCAGGATTACAAACGGTCACTTTACTACTGCTTACAATGCTCTGATGAGTCAAAAACAGTCTCAGAATTTTAACTCTGATTCTAGTAAGTAGGATAATGTAGGTTGGGTTGAGGGACGAAACCCAACAACAATCTTTCTCCCCCTACTCCCCTACAGACCTTGCATGCAACATCCCTACCTACTCTCTAATGAATCAAAAACAGTCTCATAATTTTAACTTTGATTCTGGTAAGTAGGATAATGTAGGTTGGGTTGAGGGACGAAACCCAACAACAATCTTTCTCCCCCTACTCCCGTACAGACGTTGCATGCAACGTCCCTACCTACTCCCTAATGCACAATTTTAGCTGTGTCGGTTTACTACTGGAGTGTTTCTTGTGTTGGGTTTCGGGAAACCCTCAACCCAACCTACGAGGAAAAAAACTCACTACCATAACACCAAGCACCCAAAATGTCATTTTATGTCTACGCTTTTCTATATCTACCCAAATCATCCTTAGCATTGCCAAAAGGAATGGCAAAGGAAGTCGAATTAATTCCTTATGAAAATCTTGCTGCTGTAACTGAAGCAGATATATCTATTGAGACAATACAAGAAACAGACGAAAAATTACTCCAAGCAGTATTAACCCACGATCGCGTAGTTAGAAAAATATTTCAACAAACATCTATACTACCACTCAGATTTGGTAATGCTTTTGCTGAAATTGAAAATATTATCAATCACTTACAAAATCATCAGCAACAATATCTGACAATTTTGGCTCAACTGCAAGAAAAGGCAGAATATACTGTGACTTTTGCTCCAGTTTCAGCTCCTTCTACTCTAGAAATTAGTGAAGCTCGTGGCAAAGCTTATTTATTAGCAAAAAAACAACGCTTTCAACAACAACAAGCTTTTCAAACCGAGCAACGTCAACAGTGGGAAAATATACGTCAGTTAATTTTTCAAGACTATCCCAAAGCAGCATTTAAAGACAGCACAGAAGGGGGAATTAAGCAAGTACACTTGTTGGCCAATCGTGAAGCAGAACTTCTAACGACCAAACATCTCCCAACATGGCAAGCTGAGTGTTCCCATTGGCAAATTAGTTTGAGTGAGGCACTTCCCCCTTATCATTTTGTCTGAAAAAAGGGGGAGCTAGGTAAGGGAAAAGAATTGATGAACCTAGCGCGATAATTAACTTTACTTTTTATTACTTGGAGATATGTAATCAAAGAATAATGTGATAATTAAGTAAGACCCTAAAATCTCTACAAATCTAATTATGTTAGCATCCTCATATTTAGCAACGTCTACTGGAAAGTAAACTAAAAAATGACATAGTTTATCGAACCAACTTTAGACTATTGTTAAATTGATGCTTCTAGTAAATAAACAATAAAAATTATGGCAGTAGAAAAAGTTAACTCATCTTCCAGTCTAGCAGAAGTTGTAGATCGCATTCTTGACAAAGGAGTTGTCATAGATGCTTGGGTTCGTGTTTCTTTAGTAGGTATTGAGTTACTTGCAATTGAAGCCAGAATAGTTATTGCTTCAGTAGAGACTTACCTCAAGTATGCTGAAGCAGTTGGTTTAACAGCTCTAGCAGCAGCACCAGGAGAAACTATTTCTAATAATTTAGATGACGAA
>JAAUYL010060936.1_pt1 | contig 16681 bp, 10 predicted proteins | sample 7278011 | NCBI WGS metagenome assembly JAAUYL01 (sample SAMN14350225, study PRJNA611818) | marine sediment metagenome | isolation source: surface marine sediment (1.8m) | place: French Polynesia: Moorea | collected 2018-08
CTCCTGAAAACCTTGTGGGAGGGTGGGGAGAGGGGGACCCACCCCTAACCCCTCCGGTGGAGGGGAAGAGGGGGAAGAGGGGGGAGTAAAAATCTTAGGGTGCATTTCTCACTTCTTTATGTCTAATTCAATACACTATTTCTCAGAAAAAAGCTGATTCAAGACATACGCATAACTGACTGAACTTGTCAAGTTTTATGTTAACAAAGATGTTTATAAAGCATAGCCTTAAGAGGAGGGTTTTATTGAGCCAGAGTTAAATCTTACTACAAAAGTAGGGTCTTATTGTTGAGAGCTGAGAGCTGAGAGCTGAATGCTTATTTACTTTCTATTTCCAGAATACCATTATTTGAGAATTGAGTTAAAGTTGTGGATGAAAATAATATCAATAAAGGGCTACTAAGATAACATGAACCCACTAAATCGGTTTTCTGACCGAGCAACAGATTATGCCAAGTATAGACCCAACTATCCAAAAGAAGCAATGACTGCTATAATAGCTGGATTTGACAATCCTTCTGAATTAGTAGCAGCAGATATTGGAGCAGGTACAGGGATTGGCTCTAGAATGTTAGCTGAACAGGGAATCAATGTAATCGCTATTGAGCCAAATATTGAAATGATAAATGTTGCTGCACCTCATCCTTTAATCAAGTTTCAGAAGGCAACTGCAGAAGCGACAAATCTACCTGATAAATCTGTAGATTTAGTAACTTGTTTTCATGCTTTTCATTGGTTTAACTTAGAACCTACTCTACGAGAATTTCATAGAATTTTAAAACCATCTGGCAGGTTAGCTATTATACGGAATAACTGGAATAAAGAAGATGGATTTACCAAAGAAAATAGTAATTTAATGAAGCAGATATCTAAACTTCATCCACTAGCCAAAAAGAAGCGTCATGTTTCGATTACATCTTTAGAAGAAAGTCCGCATTTTGTTAATTTTAGACATTCAGTATTTGCTCATCGGCAAGAGTTAGATTTACCTGGATTAATTGGTCGAATAATGAGTTCTTCATCTGTGCCAAATCAAGGTTATGAACGGGAAGAGATCACGAAAAATTTAAAGATGTTATATGAGCGATGGGTGGATAAAAAAGGTTTAGTTTATTTCGTTTATCGTGCTGACTTATATCTTGCTGAACCTAGGGTAATAATTACTTCAAATCAATTTTGATTTTCCCTTTAGGGAGTAGGGGAGATGGGGAGATGGGGGGTTTGAAAGCTTGAAGTAATTATAGAATTATCAACATATATTATATAACTGGAGTCTATAGAACCCATTTGGGATCTATAAAATTTAGGTGGGGAGATGGGGGGATGGGGAGATGGGGAGATGGAGAGATGGTGAATATGGGGCTACTTTTCTACCTTTTTCCCTATTCTATATTCTCGATCTCCTGACTCCTGTCTCCTTTGGCAAAAACCAGCACCTTTGCAAAGATACCAAATGGCTTCTATATAACAAGCAAAAAATATTAGTTGTACCACATTAATCTGAAATCTGCTGTCAATCTAAAAAAAGAGATAGAGAACAGGGGTTTAACCTCGAAACCTCTATCATTATAACTACGATAAACCTCAATTAAAGATTCTATTAGAGCAGATTTTATATCAGTGAGGTACACCTTGAGCGGGCAAGATACCCGCACTACAAAGATTTTATTTCTGAATAATTTATATAGCAATTCCCATACTGGTAAGGTACGCGCATTCGTTTGTTTTATACCAATTCCCAAAAGCATTGCTATACTTAAGTCGCACTTCAGTTATTAAGTAATTAATACAGGAAAAATCACTTTTTTGATAAAAATAGCCCAGTTAATGTTTATTATTCTTATGTTGTACGGACGTTTAGCTGACGCACAACGCGCGTTTTTCATGTCGCGTAGCGAAACGCGGAGCGACATGAAAGGCATTTTTGTTATGCAACGTCCCTACCTCCCACACTTCCCCTCCACCGGAGGGGTTAGGGGTGGGTCCCACACTTCCCCACCCGATCGGGTATAGCATTATTTTTGATAAATGGTATTAGGGAATAGGGAATAGGGAATAGGGAATAGGGAATAGAATAGAAATAAAGATAGGTGTACCTCCGTAGCCTGAGAAACCCTATAATTAATAATTGACAATTGTGGAAAAGTATTTGTACTTCATATACTTATAACCTGGTGTAGATAACAATACTCTTGGAGAAAAATATGCAAGTTCAAACAGAAAATAAAATATATATTCCTGAAGAATATTTTTTATTAGAGGAAACTGCTGAAAATAAACATGAATATAGAAATGGAAAAATTATACCAATCACAGGTGGAACTACTAATCATAACGAAATTGCCAGTAATTTTTGTGCTTACTTAAAGTTTGCTTTAAAAGGCAAAAATTATCGCTTATTTATCGGTGATGTACGTTTGTGGATACCTGATTATAATTTATATACTTACCCCGACTTGATGATAATTGAAGGTCAACCATCTTATTATCAAAATCCCACTGACACAGTTACCGAAAAATCAAGGTTGAAAGCATCTTATTTCAAGGATAAAAAAAATCTTTTTAACCAATTTATTATTTTGAATAAGAGGGAATTATTAATTATTAATTGTTAATTATTAATTATTGAATAATCCCTGAATACTTATTGAAGTATTATCAAAATCAACAGCAAATTATGACCGAGGTGAAAAGTTTAAATTTTATCGTTCAATTTCTGATTTTCAAGAGTATATTTTGATTGACCAATACCAGTTTTATATTGAACAGTATGCTAAAACTGCTGAGGAAAAATGGGAAGTCATATCAAATCCGGTTTACACACTCCGGTTTATTAAAAGGGTAAGGCAGAAGGCAGAAGGCAGAAGGGTTAGAAGTATTTGGACTAACTAGCTTTTTATCACCTTTTTATAACCGGATTTGGTATCACATATTATGAATCTGAAGAGTCAATATTAAAGTTAACTTCTCTAGATTTTCAAATAGCTTTCAGCGATCTTTATGAAAGAGTAGATTTTAACAATCAAGATTGAGAAAGATATATAGCAACCCTATTTCAGTTGTTATATTTTGGTGATACTTAGGAGTCAGGAGTCAGGAGTCAGGAGTCACAATTTCAAAGGTTTTAAGTTAAAATTAACTGTCATAAAAATTTTCAAAACTAATTTAGGATTGCTATACCAAAAGGAAGAGAGTAGAAGAAAGAATATTTATTATGAATATTCTATAGGTAGTAGATATAAATGGATTGGCAAAATTGATTTTTTATAGTTAGGGAAAACTTGAGTTTTGATAAGAATAAAATAGTTTTTTATACCCCCCTATTCCCTATTGTACAGATTTTAAAAAAGAATGTTATAAATAGTTGAAAACTTTAAATTACTCTAGCGTCAAAGTTTTGAACCCATAAAATCTAACTTTTAATTTTTAACGTAAGCATTCAGACTTCAGCTAGCCTCTTTCAGAGGAGCTAACGCTAACAGCTAAGGTGTTTAGCATTGAGACTATATATTCAATTTTTGTCAAAGGGAATAGGGAATATAGAATCTAGAGATACAACAGCTTATATTATGTTCGGTTAAATAGTTATTATAATTAAAGTTGGTAGTATAGCTCTCAGCCCTATCTACAGTTCGGGCTGAGAGCTATACTACCAAAAAAAACTTTATTATAAGTGATTATCCGAACATGATATTATGAGTTATTAATTCATTTATTTGCCTAATTTATTCAAAAATCTGAGTGCTTACCTTTTAAATTTTTACTTTTGACTTTTAACTTCCGTGAAACGGTATTACCTTTGCCAAAGTTTTCGTAAAGCAGAACCCACTACATCAGAATAACGCAATTCTCCAGACAAAATTTTCGTCATAATAGTAGTAGCACGAGGTCGCTTCACACCTACTTGATAACCAATACTTGAAAAACGAGAAAACCCTTGAGCTAAACGTTGTGCCCAAACCATATCTTTCCCCCATTCTTCATTAATTATTTGAGTGTATTTTTCTAAAGCAAATAAATCCCCATTTAGGGAATTATGAATTGCTGTTGCTGCTTTAATACCTGTAAATATAGAAGGGCGAATTCCTTCCGCAGTAAAAGGGTCAACAATACAAGCTGCTTCTCCTGCTAAAACAGCATTTTGAGTATGTAATTTTTGATTCCCATTCCATAAACATAAAGGATGACCAAACTTCTGAACATTTTGAATATCTACGTCAAACAGAGTGGCATATTCTGTTAATAAAGCTCCAAAATTTTGACCGTGTTTTCGCCAAAATGTACCGACTCCTATTGAGTATCCATCAGCTTTAGGAAAGTTCCAAACATAGCCATTATTTAACATTCCAAATTCAAAATAAGCACTATCAATTTGCTGATTTTTAACTGGTACTTCTATTTCCATCGCTCCACCAGCAAACCGTTTACTATTTTTAAATCCTAACCATTTTGCCATGGAACCTTTAGCACCATCAGCAGCAATTAAGTAGCGACAAGTAAAGGATTGATTATTTGTATAAACTTGCCAATTATTGTTTTTAAATTCTATGCCGATAACTGTAGTTTTATCTCTAATTTCTGCTCCCTGTTTTTGCGCTTGCTGAACAATAAAATAATCAAAAATTTCTCGGCGTACCATCCAAATAGGTTGTTGATTTTGTAGTTTTACTTCTACTAAATCGCCTTTTTTCCAAGTATAACGAATGGAATTAATTTTCAGAGAAATAGCTGGTGAAAAATCAAAATCAAACCATTCTTGAACAATAGGAGAAACTCCACCTCCACAGGGTTTATATCGAGGTAAATTTTCTTTTTCTAAAACTAATACAGAACGTCCGTATTTTGCTAGATGATATGCCGCACTTGATCCTGCGGGTCCGGAGCCGACTATTATACAATCAAACATATTAATTAGGGAATAGGGAATAGGGAATAGGGAATAGGGAATAGGGAATAGGAAAAATTACAGCAGTTTTTAGGTTAATGAACTACATTAAAAAAATAATAACCCAGTAGGGACGTTGCATAACAAAAATGGGTTTCATGTTGCGCAGCAAAACGTTTCTAATGTGGTCTAATATCATGTCCGGATAATTATTTATAAAAAAGTTTTTGTTTGTAGTAGGGCTTTAGCCCTAGAAATATGTATCTTCGGGCTAAAGCCCTACTATGAGCTTTAATTATCACTAAAAAAGCATAGAAACCGGGTTTGTATGACAGCGGTTTTCCTGCAGGGTAGACCACAGTAGGGGCGAATGGCCATTCGCCCCTACAAGATTTTTGCTTGTGATATGGAATCCGGTTATATAGTATATGTTCATAATTCTATCTAGACTTCAATATTCAATCTCCCCATCTCCCTATCCCCCCATCTCGCCCAAATATATAATAAGTATTTAACCGGATTTTATATGAAGATGTGGTTCATCAATTTGAAAAGCGCTGTAAATACCCCTTCATCATAAAATTAACCTCCAACAAACCCGGTTTCTGATACCAGTCATAACCAAAATACTTTAGGGGCAAATGGCTATTCGCCCCTACGACTAATTATATAGCGCTACGAATTCAGGTTAGGACATTTCTAAATTCTCAAACCCTTTGACAGTTTACTATTCCCTATTCCCTATTCCCTATTCCCGATTCAAGTAGCGCTATATTAATGCTACCAGATTTGATATTACCGAAATATTGTGGTCATCCCATTGGAGTCTAAATTATTTACTGCAACTCTTAATTTTTCAGCCAATACCTGAACATGAGGTTCTCTAAATATTGTACTGTGACCACCAGGAACTTCATAAACCTCTAATTCTCCACTAGCTAAGTTCCCCCAACCCATTTGAGGGTCAACTTGCCATCCTTCAGGTGCTGACTTATGGATAGCTCGGAATAAAGCAACTTTGCCTGGGTAAACTTGCGGAACATATTTTCTTCCAGCTTGTTTATTAGCTCTTTGCACAATTTGGTTGGGATTGATATTATCTAAGGAAAAGGAATTCCTCTGATTTCTCTCTTTATTTCTATGCTTGAACCACTGGAATCTCCCTGTTATTTTCTTGAGGATATAGTTGGGTCCAAGTTTCCAAAAGTTATCAAAATGATCGGAAAGTCGCTGATTTAGTGGTATTCGAGTGAAACATCCTGGTGCTGGAGTATCAAACACAACTAATAAAGCAACCCTTTGACCTTGGGCGATTAGTTGTTGAGCTACTTCCAAAGCTACCATACCTCCAAAAGAAGAGCCTCCTATGATATAATCTCCTTCTGGCTGGATAGTTTGTATTTCTTTGACGTAGCGAGCAGCCATATCTTCGATTTTTGTTAGAGGGGGTTGTTTTCCATCTAACCCTTGTGCTTGTAGTCCATAGAAAGGTTGGTCTAAACCTAACTCAAGTGCTAATCTTCGGTAGTACAAGACACTCGCACCAAGAGCGTGCATACAAAATATAGGTGTTTTAGAACCAAGTGGTTGAATGGGAACTAGCGATCGCCATCTTGCTGAATATCCTTTTTCACGAATTACCTTGGCTAATTTTTCAATTGTTGGTGCTTCTAAAAGAGTAGCAACTGGAATCTTGTTGTTCAATTCCTCCTCAATTTGACTGAACAAACGGGTAGCTAATAGGGAGTGACCGCCTAAATTAAAGAAATTATCTTTAATACTAATAGGTTGAATACCTAAAACTTTTTCCCATATTTTGCTCAATTGGAGTTCTATTTCGTCACGGGGAGCAACAAATGTTTGTTCAAATTCTTGCTGGATGATTTTATCGACTCGTTTGAGTATGACATCAAATCCACCATTCTCTAAATTTTGTTTTAGTTGCAAGCGTTGAATTTTGCCAGTTAAGGTTCTCGGAATTGCGTATTTATCAAGAGGAATGATGTAATTCGGATTTATACCCAGGGTTTTAGTTACTTTTCCCCGAATTTGTTTGATTAATTTGACTAATTGACTGTCTTCTGTAATTGCTGTATGGAAGAAAATAGCTAACTCATCAGTATTGCTGTTTTGTTGTCGAATATTACAAGCAACAGTATAAAAAGGTTGAACCCCTTCAACTTCTTCAACTATTAATTCAATTTCTTGACAGGAATAATTCTTGCCATTGATAATAACGATCTCCTTTTCTCGTCCTGTCACCGTGAGGTAATTCTGATTGAGAAATCCTAAATCTCCAGTATTCAACCAATCATCTTCTGTAAAAAGTGTTCTATTCAACGTTGGATTATTGTAATATACACCAGTTCTGTTTACACCCCAAATTTGGATACGACCAACCTCACCCTCATTAAGTAAATTATTCTCATCATCAACAATACGAATTCCACAACCCGGTAAAGGTTTACCAATTTGCACAAATTGTTCGCCACGCTGGTTATAACCCATTGCTATCCACTCACGGTTACTAGCAACAACTCCGGTTTCAGAAAGACCATAGCCAACATTAAGCACATCCGAACCCAATCCCAATGGTTGTAATGTCTGTAAAAAAGAACGGCAAGTTTGAGGCACAATTTTTTCCGCCCCTAAACCAATGGTTTCGATTGAGCTTAAATCCCAGCGAGGTTCGGAAACTTCCTGAATTTGCTCCATAATCTGTGTCATGGCAAAGTTCGTTAATACGGTGCCATTCACTTTGTATTGCTCGACAATATCTAACCAAAGCAGAGGATTTCCGAAAAAGCGTTCTGCGGGAAGATAAAGAGTTTTTCCTGATTTCGGGTTAACGATACCAAATCCTGAAGCATTATCAAAAGGAACCCAACTCAAGGAACAGTAAGACGACTCAGATTTCTCATTTCCTGATAAAAATTGGCTAATAACTGTAACCGCATCGAAGGAAATCAGTTTTGGAGTACCTGTTGTACCCGAACTAGCGAGTAATAGAGCTAAATCTTCTGGTTGGTTGTCATGGAAATTTTGACTGGGAGCAAATTCTTGAGATTTTTCCAGAGTTAGTAGATTAGGGGTAGAATCTTTGAGAATATTGTTAATTGTTTCTGTCAGATTCTGTGCGGTCAAAATCACAGGATTATCTAACCCTTGCCAAACTTGTTGCAGTTTAGCATTTTGAGCAGTAGTGTTAGAACTATTGGGAGAAATTGTCGCAGGTACAGCGACGAAACCACCTAAAAAACAACTCCAAACCGCTGCTACAAAATCATCACAATGTTCAACATGAATGATAACAAAATCTCCAGGAGATAAACCTTGTTCTTGTAAGTAACCCAGTAAGGTTGTAGACTGTTGCCAAAGCTCACCATAAGTTCTGCTTACTCCTTGCTCTTCCCTCAAATCAATTATTTCGCTTTCAGAAAAGCGATCGATTTTTTGTTTTAAAGTTTCTGCTAGAGAGGATACGAACTCAAAAGCTCCCGTCAATCTTTCTCCGTAGGCGATCGCTGCTAGTTTTTCTTCTATTCCATTCTTAGAGAGGGAATCTAAACCTAAACTAGCTTGTAATTTAGTGTCTATTTGTTTAAAATAATCAAAACGTTTGATGTGATTTAATGTTGCTTCTTTAACTGTCAAAAATTGGGCAGTTCCCGGTCGTAGATTATAAAGAAAAGACCCATTTTGTTGAAAGTCTAGGTCAGGAACATCTTTAGGAATTTGCAGTTGAGCAATTTCTTGGTTAATCTGAGCAAGTTGTCTTTCTAATTCATTAAAAAGATCCTGACCTAAAGGAGTGAATTTAGCATACTTGCGCAACTGCTCAAGTCCGATTTGCAGTTGCAAAGGAATTTTAATAAGTTGGCTTTTGGTAAGGTCTAAAAGTTCGCCCGTAGGGTTTGCTCGATAAACATTTAACCAAAACTGAGCAACAGGTGTATAAACATATATGGCATGGAAAATTCCTCGTAAGGGACGCAAATCCAAACGCCAAGGCGAATAATACAAATTGTTAGCTTGAGCATCTTCAACCGAATCCAACAAAAGGGGATTATTTTGTTCAATCAAGAATAAGCGATTATGGTGAAACTCGTGAATAAAGTTATCAGCTAATCTATAGGGATTTTCAATCACACTACAAATTAGAGCGCCAGAAAAATCTGAGCTAGTGAGGTTAGTAAAAGTTCCTACATCTATTGGTTTGAGAGCTAATACCTGCATAAAATAATGCAATTGCTCGAAAGTCTGAGGATGATATTCCTCAATCAGTGCTAATCCGTCTTTAACGAGGGTGACATATTGCCCCTGATAAGTCATTCCTGTTTCAACAACTGTTTGACCATCTGGAAAAGCTGGAGAATTAAAACAATAAGGTTGAAATCGTAATTCCCGACTTGGAAGTTGAATAGTTGGAGATTTGCCTACTTTCAAATTCTCATCAGCTAATGTTGCATTTGGGGTTAATTCTAGAGTTTGTTTGTTGTGTGTGACTAAAAGTTCTGATTTTTCTGAATTAATACCATAAATTTCTATTTTTCCATTCCCTTTTAGGTAAAGGGATGTACCAGGAATTGCTGCTGGTAAATGACAAATTAAAGGGGTTTTAAATTGATAACTTTGCTGAGACAGAAAACCGTATGCAAGTGCAAATAGCTTAAACTGATTGAGGTGAAATATTAGTGCTTGAAGAGGTGTTTTTTGTTGAATTGCCTGACAATATTCCTGAGTAACGAGAGGTAAAGGTTTCTTAGTTATGGCTGCTGTAACTAAATCGAATGCTAATAGACACCAATGATTGGCAAAAGGATCGGACCAAATTAAGCTAAACTTTTCTGATGCTTCTGTAGCGATTTGATGATAAACTTCTAAAAATTCTTGAATCTCCGAAATGTCTTCCTCAGAACCATCAAACGTAGGGTGACGCATCAAGACTTGTTGTATAGCGATCAGGGTATTAATATTCTGCTGTTGGCGATCGTCAAAAAGTTTAGGGTCAGTCCAAAAAAAACTTGATTGACTGAGTTCATATTGATTTTCAGCTATTTCAAAGTCTAGCTCTGTGTTGATTGACATTACAGCTCCATAAAATTGATAGAATAACTTTAGTCTTAAATTTTAATATTATAGGGACGCTGTATACAACGTCCCTAATATTTGAGTGGATTACTTATCCATAGGTATTCATAATCGAAAATATACCAAATGGGTTCTATAAAATTCCCTGTACAGGACCACCCATGCCACCCATTTCACCACCCATGGCATCACCACGAGCAACGAAGCGAACAGCAGGGTTGCTATTTTGTTTTTGCCCTTCCATTTGTGCCATTAAATTGCTTACTTGTTCTTTTTGCTCTTGGTTGAGTTGGCTATAGTTAATACTTTTCATGTTTATTTCCTTTGATTTGCTTATCTTTAATAACAACTTTAACCTCAAAAAAAAGCAATAGCAATAGGAAATTAAAATCTTCATCAAACCTTCATCAAACTAGCTTACTCTTACGAAAATTTACTGGTATTTGTGATAGGAATAGGAATGATATTATATTAAATCCGCCTAATTGCACATAGATATAATTAGGGCATAATCAGGATTTGAGCTTATTGATTGTGAGGTTATTTAACCGGATTTGATATTAAATCCTTCTAAAAAATGGTCATTGCGACAATAGGAAGCAATCTCGCAACACCCCTGAGATTGCTTCCTTCCACTCCGTTCCAGTCGCTGCGGACTTAATAGCTAATCATCCGGATGCGATCCGATATTTTAATAAGGGACGTTGTATACAACGTCCCTACTGTTTGAGTTGGTTACTTCTCCATAGGTATTCATGGTTAAAGCAACCGCATTTCTCAAATTATCGGCCGCCAAACTCACCACCGGGAACGGGATCGCCGCCGCGAGCAACGAAGCGAACAGTAGAGTTGCTATTTTGTTGTTGCCCTTCCATTTGTGCAATTAAATTGCTGACTTGTTCTTTTTGCTGTTGGTTGAGTTGGCTATAGTTAATGCTTTTCATGTTTATTTCCTTTGATTTGCTTATCTTTAATAACAACCATAACCTCAAAAAAAAGCAATAGCAATAGGAAATTATATCATGTCCGCTTGAATACTTATACTTTTGGTGGAAGGAAGACAGAGTGTAGAAGGCAGATTACAGAAGGGTTTATTACAATTGTGACTTAATTATATACACGCTCCGATGCTACCGGACATGATATGAGAATCTTCATCAAACCTTCATAAAACTAGGTTACATGTTCATCAAATCTTCATCAAAGTTGCCTATTATTACTATTAGACATAGGCGTGATAATCAAAAATTAAATCAATCCCATACGTATAAACCATCAATTATTTCCCCCTACTCCCTACTCCCTACTCCCTACTCCCTACTCCCTCTTTTCCGGAGAGGTCTATTCTGATAGAGCAAATAATATCAAATCTGCTTGCTTTAGTGTGTTATATCATGTCCGGATGATTAATGATAAAAAAGTTTTTGTTTGTAGTATTGCTCTAGCCCGAAGTATAGATATTGCTCAAGCCCTACTACAAGCTTTACAGCAGTTTTCATTTGAGTAGACCACAGTAGGGGCGAATGGCCATTCGCCCCTATAGGGTTTTGGTGATGACGTTAGGTCATCAATCTGAAAAGCGCTGTAATTATAACTATTTAACCGGAGGTGATATTATATAGAATCGAGTTAAACACTTGTCATTGCGACCGTTTTATGTCGGACGAAGGACGAAAGGGAAGCAATCTCTTCATTAATGGATAATGGATAATTGATAATTGATAATTACCTCTGGTTAAAACCGTACTTGATTGAATATAAGGAATATTGTCTTTGTTTTCCCCTATCCAAGGGGAGGCTTTAAACCATAATTATTTAATTATTAATTATTAATTATTAATTATTAATTTTTCGGTAAACCCCTGAGATTGCTTCCTTCCACGAGTTCCAGTCGCAATGACGCAGGCTATAGTAATACCATGTCCGGATAAGAGCGTGATGAAAACACTTTTTTCCCTATCTCCTGTCTTCTATCTCCTGTCTCCTGTCTCCTGTCTCCTGTTTCCTGCCTAATTATTTATAACTGTTCAACCGGACATGATATAATTATCTGGATTTGATATTATAAGAAACCGGGTTTATGAAAAGTAGGTGTTGTATCGTGTGGCTTAATACAAACCCGGTTTATATACTTTTTTATACCGATACTACCGGATTTTATACAAGGTCTAATAATTTCTATAATTTTTCTTCTCATTCAAATCTCTACCATCCGGCCCTATTTGACCATATCTAATCCATTTTGGTTCCACTGGTTTAGGTTCGATAGTAGGTTTGCGATCGTAAAAACTTGGTTTTTTAGGAAAGTCTTTAACAGGTATATCCTCAACTACCTCCCTCATAAACAGTTGCCAATTATATGCTGCCGTACTACTGACACCCCAAGTAGGTTTATTATCATCATTCCCTAACCAAATTCCGGTTGCAACCTGGGGAATATAACCAATAAACCACAAATCTCGCGCCTCTTCAGTCGTACCTGTTTTACCTGCCACAGGGCGATCGTACAAATAAGCATTCGCGCCGCTACCATATTTCACTACATTCTCCAACATCCAGGTGACAATTGCTGCACTACCCTTATCTAACACCTGCTTTGCTTTAAAATTACCCTCATAAATAACCTCACCATTTTGATTAATTATTCTTTTTATTCCATGAGCAGGAATATACTTACCCTGTGCTGCAAAAGTCGCATAAGCATTTGTCAACTCTAATAAATTCACCTCCCAAGTACCCAACGCCATAGAATAAGTAGCTTTAACCTCAGATTTAATCCCCATATCCTTAGCTAACTTAATCACAGGTTCAAACCCCACATCCATCAATACTTGTACTGCCACCACATTGATAGAATATGCCAAAGAATCAATCATCGATCGCCAACCAGCATACCTTTTACCATAATTTTTTGGTTTATAACCATCGACCGTCAATGGTAGGTCTCGATAACCATCAGTGGGAGGAAAACCAGCAGCAACCGCAGCAGCATAAACAAAACTTTTAAAAGTCGAACCTGGTTGACGTTGCGCTTGAATAGCTCGGTTAAATTCGCTCTCGGCAAAATCTCGACCTCCTACTAACGCTTTCACCTCTCCGGTAGTAGAGTCAATAGCGACTAATGCTGCCTGATCGAATCTTTGGCGATAACCATCAATATCAACAGCTTCTTGAATTATCTTTTCTCCTATTTCTTGCCAACTCCTATCCAGAGTAGTTTCTACTGTTAAACCCCCTCTTGCCAAAACTTCTGGGGAAACATATTTTGGTAACTCCTTCTGAATATAGTTACCAAAATATGGAGCTTCAACTATGAGACGTTTCGGCGCACTAGGTTGTACTTCCATTGGTTTAGCGATCGCTGTTTTTGCGCGCTCATCAGAAATCAAACCTGCTTTTTGCATTTCTGCTAATACTATATTTCGGCGATTTTTAGCTGCTTCTGGGTTAACTAAGGGTGAATATTGACTGGGTGCAGGAGGCAAACCTGCCAAAGTTGCCATTTCTGCTAAAGTTAAACCGGACACTGGTTTGCTAAAGTAAACCCATGCAGCATCAGTTACTCCATAAGCACCGGAACCCAGATAAACTATATTTAGATATAGTTCCAGAATTTCTTCTTTAGATAACTCCTTTTCCATTTTCCAAGCTAGCATTGCTTCTCGGAGTTTGCGCCAAATAGTTTGTTCCATATCTAGGAAAACCATCCGCGCTAACTGTTGGGTAATGGTGCTACCCCCTTGAACTACATCTCTAGCAATTATATTAAATACAAATGCTCTAAGAACTCCCTGATAATCAACTCCTTTATGTTCATAAAAACGTCTGTCTTCAATAGCAATAAAAGCTTGAACTAAAGGAGTGGGAATATCTTCTAATTTAATTTTTTCTCTAGTAGCAGGTCCGGTTTGTTGAATAATTTTACCATCGGCAGCTTTTATTGTTAAAGTACCGTCTCTACTATAGGAGGAAATATCAGCAATTTCTGGTAAACTTTGCTGTAATTTTCGCCACTGCCATCCACCGTAAATAACAATACTACTAATTCCGATTAAACCTAATCCTAACCATAGCTTTCGAGTAAATAAAATCTCTTTTATATTTACGTCTATACTATTTTTACTTGTCTTTTTTTCCGTAGTATTAGCTTGTTTTTTCTGATTTTTTATTTCATCAAGTTGAGGTGCTTTTTGGGGAAGTATATCTTTTTCATCCAACATATTTGAGGCTGAGTTTAAGTGATTTTTATTGCTCCTAACTTGAGATTCTATATACTTAGATTTTCTGATAATATCTGCTTCTGTTTCTGAGAATATTTCTTTAATATTTTTCTGTTCTTTATCTGTCACTTTTTCCTCTTATATTTGTTTTTTTAGTATTAGGATTTTATTAGTTATATCATGTCCGGTAGCATCGGTATTGTAAGTGCGAAGGTAAGGAAGAAGGAAGAAGTTTTAAGATAAGGAAAAACCTTAAATATGGTAGATATTTCCCCAGCTTTTACAGATAACGATAACAATGGACATGATATTATATCAAATCCAGTAGCACTTACAGTAGTTTTCCTGCATGGTAGACCACAGTAGCGAGGTTCCATGGAACGTCCCTACTCGGTTTTGTTTGTGACGATGTGGTTCATCAATATGAAAAGCGCTATATAATAAAATATTAAAACCTATTCAGGATTGCTATATTAGGTACTTTTGACATCCTCCCGACGTTGCTCTACGAGACAAAGCGGGATTCCTATCTATTCAAACAACCGAAGTTGCTCAAACTCAAGGCGGATTGACACATCATTGCTGTTTGCTTGCTTTTTACAGCGAGACTTACGACGGCTCCGTGCCCGTTTAATTGTCTCCGGTTGACCCTCGGCGACTACATCAAAAAGTGATAGCTGAATCGGATTTTCTGCTACTATTTCTTTAACTGTTTTTACCTTGGTTTTCGGTTGAACAACTTCTAAAATATTGACAGCGGCATTTATATCGCGGTCATGGTGTGCGCCACAACTCAAACAAGTCCATTCCCTAACATTTAGTTCTTTTTTACCTCCTTTGAATCCACAACAACTGCATTTTTGAGAAGTGGGTTCCCATCTAGAAATGACTCTAAATTCTTTACCATATTTCTCGCATTTAGCCTCAGTTAAAGTCCTAAATTTTCTCCAACCTAAATCATTAATAGCCTTAGCTAACTTACGATTTTTAATCATCCCAGAAACGTTCAAATCTTCTAGTACAATAGTGTCGTACTTTCTGATTAAATCAGTAGATAGCTTGTGTAGAAAATCTGTACGAATATCTTTAACCTTAGCATGAAGTTTAGCTACTCTTAATCTACATCGATGGCGACGTTTACTGCCTACTTCAGTTCGAGCCAACTTGCGTTGAAATTTAGCTAACTTTTTGAGATTTTTTTGAAGTGGTTTAGGAGCAAGAATCTTTTCACCATTACTTAACGTAGCAAATGTACTAATACCTAAATCAATGCCAATAGAATTTTCAGTTTTTGGTAATGATTCTGGTGAATTTTCTACTACAAAGCTAGCAAAATAACGGCCGGCACTATCTTTAATGATAGATACAGAACTAGGTTTTGTTGGTAATTCTCTAGACCAAACTATTTTAATCTTACCTACTTTTGGTAGATATATTTTATCTTGACTAATTTTGTAATTGACTCCTACAAATCTAGCCGCTTGTCTAGAATTTCTACTTTTAAACTTAGGAGGTTTAACTTTAATGCCTTTGCGTTTTCCAGAACAACTATCAAAGAAATTTCTGTAAGCTTGGTCTAAATCCTTTAGAGACTGCTGCAATGGTGTAGAAGCTACATCTTTCAGCCAAAGCAATTCTTTCTTGGCGCTTGTGATGAATTGCTTGGTTAAATCAGTATATGAAGGTTTTTTCCCCCTATTAGCATACAGGTGATTACAATGTGCTAAACTTTGATTCCAAACATATCTACAACAACCAAATAGCTGATTTAATTTGGTTATTTGGATTTGATTTGGATAGATGCGATACTTGTATCTAGCCTTCAACGGTTTTGACCTATTACTAACACGTTCGTAGTAGTATTATAGCATGGGTTGGCATTCATCCCGACCCTTCCTAAAGGAAAGCGCGGGTCTTCTGCCAACGTCATGATAAAAAATATTATGTTTATATAAGATAAATTACTTTTAACTTTTGAGTTTTGAGTTGATAACTTTCTCTCTCCCACAGAAAGTTGAGAAAATTGTCATTGTAGAGAAATAAGGATACCTCCCTTCTTTCAGTTATCAGTTATCAGAGGTTAACTTTAACTTTTGAGTTTTAACTTTTGACTCGATCACTTTTCCTCTTCCAAAGAAAGTTGAGAAAATTGTAATTGATAAAGATAAGCATACCTTCCTTCTTGAGCAATTAACTCTGCATGAGTTCCCATTTCTACTATTTTACCTTTTTCCAGAACCACAATTAAATCCACATGATAAATAGTTGATAACCGATGAGCAATAACTATGCTAGTACGTCCTTGAAAAAGTTGTTTCACAGACTCTTGAATCAATTTTTCTGACTCAGAGTCTAAAGCTGAAGTTGCTTCATCTAAAATAACAATTTGAGGATTTTTTAACAAAACTCTGGCGATCGCTATTCTTTGTCTTTGTCCTCCTGATAATTTAACTCCTTGCTCCCCAATAATAGAGTTATAACCATC
>JAAUYL010066601.1_pt1 | contig 16662 bp, 19 predicted proteins | sample 7278011 | NCBI WGS metagenome assembly JAAUYL01 (sample SAMN14350225, study PRJNA611818) | marine sediment metagenome | isolation source: surface marine sediment (1.8m) | place: French Polynesia: Moorea | collected 2018-08
TATTCTTTAAACCAAGGTATCTATGCTATATCACTTAGACTTTCGAGTACAATATCCTCCTACTATGAGCCAAGAAGAATTATTTGCTATTTGGAGCGAAGAAGCAGATGCTGCAATGAATGCTAAGGAAGTAGGAATTGTAGTAAGCGTCTGGAAGTGTGTGGGAACTCGTAGAGTAATAGCTATTGTTGATGTGGAATCTCCCGATCAACTTGACCAAATAATTATGGATTTACCAATTGTGAAAAAATTGGGACAATATGTGAATATCGAGGTTACATCATTACGACCCTATGAAGATTTTGCTACAGATTTGAAAGGGAGAAAAAGTTAAGAGCCATCTATAGTAATCCTATTTAAGTTGTAATATTTTGCTGGTAGGGGGGAATGGCCATTCCCCCCTACAGGAGTCATAATTTTAAAGCTTTTCAGTTCAAATTAACTATTATAAAAATTGTCACAACCAATGCACGGATCGCTACATAGCTAAAAATTCCAAGATTCTAACCAGACTGGCCACTACAGAAATCATAAATTAATCAACTACACCTGAGTAATTAACAGCGAACATTTTATTGTTTCTCCAAGAGGTAGAAATTATGAATTTTCCTTTAATTATCTTGAGATGTGTCTTGCCAATAATTTTTGTAGTCCAAACTTGGTTAATACATCCTTTACCTAGTTTTGCTCTAACTGTACAAGAAATACCAAACCCCCGACAACATTATCATGGTTGGGTGACAGATATGGCTGAAATTCTCAGTCAAAGTACAGAAACTCAACTTAACCAAATGATTTCAGACTTAGAAGCCAAAAATGGCTCGGAAATTGCTGTTGTGACTGTGCCAGAAACTCAACCCGCAGCAACTCCTAAAGAATTTGCTACTAAGTTGTTTAATTATTGGGGAATTGGTAAAAAAGGTCAAGATAACGGTGTGCTGTTTTTAGTTTCTGTAGGCGATCGCCGTGTAGAAATTGAAACTGGAAAAGGAATACAGGAAACTTTACCAAATGCTAAGGTTAGTAATATTATCGACAGTAAAATTATCCCTGAATTTAAGTCAGGAAACTTTGAAAATGGTGTGGTTGCAGGTACAAAAGAATTAGTAACTTCCCTGAAAACAGAGAAATATCAGTTAAGTAAAACTTCCATCGCAGGTATCTTTATGGGTATCTTCATCAGTATTTTCCTGGTATCGGTGCTTAGACTAGGGTATCTAGAAAATATTATCCTAGCATTTGTAACAGCACTTCCAAATACACAGACTTTCTTTATAGGTATAGGTATCTTCATAGGTATCTTAGTAGTATGGATGTTCCGGGGTATTTTCAAAAGTCTTAACAAAACCCAGATGAGTACGAAAAGCACCTATAGTAGTAGCAGTACTTCTGGAAGTGAGAAAGCTTCCATCTCTATTACTAAAAATGCTGACAATAGTTCGGCTAAAACTAACAACAGCAGCACTGAAAGTGAGAAACCTGCCATCTCTATTACTAAAAATGTTGACAATGGTTCGACTAAAACTAGCAAGATTTCTTACAAAAGTAGTAGCAGTAGCTCTAAAGGCAATAAAAGTAAGAATTTGAGTAGTAGCAGTAGCGATCGTAGAACTACTGGTAGTAGATCCACTAACAGTAGTAGTAGCTCTTACAGTGATGATAGTAGCAGTAGCTCTTACAGTCACAGTAGCAGTAGTAGCAGTAGTTCTGGAAGCTATGATAGTGGTAGTTTTGGTGGTGGTGGCAGTGATGGTGGAGGTGATGGTGGTGGCTGGTAATAACTATACTTTTAGTATGGCAAAATAATAGTCATTGGGTTTTGAGACTCAAAATTACAGAAAGATAGCAAAGTACATTAATACTTCAATTCAATAGATCGGGAAGAGGGAAAAAATAATAATTCCTCTTCCCTTTTCCTGACACTTTACATCATTTCGGTTTCTATAAATCCTGGGGAAAATATCTATACCAAGTTTAAGTTTTTTCCCTCTTCCTTCTTCCTGAAAACTGATAACTGATAACTGATAACTGAAATTACCCTTACTTTATAATACTGATGCTAGTAGACTGGATCTCACCAATCATAATAAAGTTTTTCTGCATCAAACATAATCTCTTCATTTGGCAATCTAATTTTAGGTTTTTGTCGCGGATAAAGACTTTCTACTGCTGTTGTATCCTGTTCAATAACAGTAGCTGCTGCCTGCAAGAATGACTTTTGAAACAAAATTTTTAATAGTGGATTTTTGAATTTTCCATATAACAAAATAAAAGTCTTTGTTATGTTTTCAGTTTCTGGATAAATAATATGAGTTTGAGCAATACTACCAACTGGTGCTTCAGCAAATAAAACTGTAGTTGAAGGAAAAGAATATTCCAAAATATTATTCATAACTTGAGGAATTATCCCCAAGGCTGGATTTTTCAAAATTTCTCCGAGAGTATTTTTTGCTCTTGTTGCTTTTTGTTCTACTTTGGCATAATATCCATCAGTTTGGTATGACTTAACATCACATGAAGTAATTTGAAATAAATCTTTATGAGTACCATTTTGATGATTATAGTCGTAGTTAACCAGCATAGTTCTTAAAAAATCTGCCTGAATACTCTTTTCTCCAGTTACTCCAATAAATTCATATTCCTCAGTTACTCTGTGAATTAATTCAGGAATTGGCAGTCTTGGTTGATGACCACCGTAAGTCCAGATACAATCATCTTTAACTATTAATTCTAAAGTTTGAGTAACTGGTTGACTGTCTAATTTACCCTCTTTATATAATCTTCCTTTTACATCAAATTCTAGAGCATGAAAGGGGCAAGTTATTGTGTTTCGTTCTTGACAAACCCACCCTTGAGATAGAGGTGCTTGTAAATGGGGGCAGATATTATCGAGGGCAAAAACTTCGCCTTTTTGGTTTTGCCAAATAACGTAATCTTTCCCGTTTAAAGTAATTTTTTGTGGTTGATTAAAACCCAACATTGATTTATGAGCAATCAACCAAGGTGCGCCTGGTAAAATTGGTTCCATTTATTCCTCTCAAATCATATTTACTAACAAAAAATGTTTGCCCTACATATGAATTTAGGATTGTCTTGTTTCTCAACTAGAATAGAGCAAATTTAAAAAAGTATAGTTACTGTAAAATCATTTGCAAAACTATTAATATTTTTGCACTCCTTCTAACACCTAACACCTTCCAACAAACTCACACTCTGCAACATTTTATGAAATTGGTATAGCACTACAAAAAAGTGTTAGGAAATTGATAAAATTGAAATCCTTTACAACGAATAGTTTTGATTTGAGCTGAATGCTAATAGCTGATAGCTTAAAGCTATATATTACTATTCAAATAATAATTCCTTAGCTCCACCATAACCAGATTCTACTATTTGACAGGCCATTTGTTCATAACCTCCAGGTTCTTTTGGTGTAGTAGTTGCCAAACCATCTACATAACGATTAAACATACAAAAAGCTGCTGCAATTAATACTGTATCGTGAATTTCCCTATCTGTTGCACCTAAATTTTTTGCTTGTTGAATATCATCCTCAGAAACTTGTTTACCATCAAGTTGCACTTTTGCTGCTATTTTTAGTAGCGCCTTGAGTTTGTGTGTAATATTTGCACTCTCAAGATTTTGGTAAACTGTATCAACCACATTACTATTGTTTTTGAACAGTTGTTTGGCTACCGCTCCATGAACACCTGCGCAAAAGTCGCATTCGTTCCGGTGAGATACATAAGCAGCTATTAGTTCTCGCTCTTCTAGTGATAGGGGTGAGTCTCCTCTCAACAAGGTTTCGCTCAATTCCAACAGCAGTTTGCCACTATCGGGTCGATATTTCATTAAGCCCATGATACCAGGAAAGTTTGATGCTATATCTATATGTGCCATTTGTCACTCCTCTTCTTTTTTTACTAACTAAATATTTAGTTAGTAATTACTATAAAGCTATTAAATTTGCTTTGTCAAGAGTTAACAAAGCAAATGCTAATATTAATTAGCTACGGGTCAAGGCCAAGTATTGGCCATAACTCAGAGTAGAAAGCTTGAACTGAAAAGGCCAAGCCAGTAAATTTGTCGGGAGTCTATATACTCGTGAACCATCCAGCCAAAGAAAAATCATTGCCTAACAAGAAACGAAAATTACGAGATCGAGAAGCAACAAAAGCAGAAATTTTAGATGCCGCTGAAGAAGAGTTTGCTAAGTCTGGTTTAGCTGGGGCGAGAATAGATGCGATCGCCGATCGTACAGGAGTAACAAAGGCCATGATTTATTATTACTTTAACAGTAAAGAAAGTTTGTATCAGGAAGTTTTTCAAAGACTGGCGAGAGAACTTAATCAAATGATTAACCCCTCGCAACTAGATAAGTTACCAGCAGAAGTAGCATTGAAAATGCTAGTAGGTTCAGCGATCGCCTACGAAGCATCTCATCCTCATAGAGGGAGACTATGGTTTCATGAAGCGATCCAAAATCAGGGTAAATATGGTAAACTAAGTGGTTGGCAAAAAAGTTTTGTCTGTTTAGTAAATATTCTTGAACGAGGAATAGCAGAAGGAAATTTTCGGCAGCTCGATCCATTTTTAACAGCTATTAACATTCTGGGGATCTGTGTATTTTATTTTGATGCCCAGAAAAATCTCAATTATCTCAAACCAGAACGGCAACTTTTGAGCCAAGAAATGATTGAAAAACAAACTCAAGAAGCAATCAATCTAGTTCTAGGAGGAGTACTGCTGCATCCAGAAAAATCCTGTATAGTTTAAGATCGAGTCAAAATTAAATTACTGTTGCATAATTCAATAGAATAATTCAACTCATTAATTTTTATATTGATACTTTTTTGAGAATGTCGGTGAAATTAAAAAAATGAGCTAATCATTATGGGGGGTGATGTTGACGATCCCTATTAATAAATCATAATTTTTTTATGCTAAAAAATAGAATTACTAAAATTGTATTAATTTTTATTTTATCTGTAGTGATTTGCTTAAATATTGGTTACTTTATTCCTAGAAATTTGGGTAATAATTCTTGTGATTTGAACTTATTAAATAACGGTATACCAATATACATTTACAATACAGGTATTCATACAGATATTCTAGTTCCAGTCAAAACTAAAATTTGGGATTGGCAGCAATATTTAAACTTAAAATTAATAGTTAATCCATCAGTTTCAATAAATTATCTAGCTTTTGGCTTTGGCGATAGAGCTTATTTTCTAGAAACTTATACTGGGACATCATTACCAATTGTAACAAGTTTTCAGGCCCTATTCCTGCCAACACCTTCTGCAATGAGGGTATTAGCTTATCAAAATGTTCCTCAACAATATGAAATTAAGTGTGCTATAATTACTCAATCTAATTACTATAGGCTAATGGAATTTATCAATGATTCTTTCCAGTTTGATGCCCAGGGTAATAGAAGAAGTCTGACCATAGACCCTAATTATAGAGTCGGTTTTTATGCAGCAAAAGATACTTATTCAATTTTAAGAGCTTGTAATGATTGGACTGCCGAAGCTCTGAGGTTAGCCGGAGTAAAAACTCCTCTATGGTCAGGACTTTCTAGTTCGATTATGTATCATGTTAACAGTGGGTGCGACTGTGAACAAAATTAGTAGTTTTGTATACAAAATATCAAGTCTATGAATATAATTCCCGCGATCGACATATTAGGTGGACGTTGTGTAAGGTTGTATCAAGGAGATTATGAGCGAACGCAAGTTTTTAATGATAACCCAGTTGATGTAGCAAAAAAATGGGTAGATGAAGGAGCAACTAAGCTACACTTAGTAGACCTAGATGGTGCAAAAGCAGGTCAACCAGTCAATCAAAAGACCATTGAAGCGATCGTTAAAGCAGTAGATGTACCAGTACAAGTAGGCGGTGGGTTACGCAATTATTCCACAGTTGCGAGTATACTTGCTCTTGGGGTACAGCAGGCTATTTTGGGTACTGTTGCCCTCGAACGACCTCAGTTAGTATCTAACCTCTGCCAAGAATTTTCTGGTCAAATTATTGTAGGTATTGATGCCAGAGATGGTAAGGTTGCTACCAAAGGTTGGTTAGAAACTTCAGAAGTATTCGCAACTGACCTAGCTCGTCAAATGGCCAAATTTAAAGTTGCAGCGATCGTCTACACTGATATTCACCGGGATGGTACTCTCAAAGGACCTAATATAGAAGCTTTAAGGGAATTAGCTACTTCGGTCAACATTCCAGTGATTGCTTCTGGTGGTGTTAGTTCAATTACAGATCTATTAAGCTTACTATCATTAGAACCCATTGGCGTTGAAGGTGCAATTGTTGGTCGTGCCTTATATACTGGAGATCTTAGTCTCACAGAAGCAAATCAAGCAGTAGGTCAAGGGCGTTGGCAAGATGTCCCTCCCAATTTGGGCTATTCTGCATTTGCCTAATTTGTTTGTAGTGGGGCTTGAGCAATATCTATTTTAATTGTTCAAGCCTCACTACGAGAGCTTCTAATTATAACTATTTAACCGGACATAATATAAACAGGACTTACGCATCAGGTAGGAAAAACTAGGGTTTGAGATTGCTTCCCTGTCGGTCGCAATGACGAAAATATGTTGTACTTGCGTAAGTCCTAATTAAATTACTTTAAAGATATAAAAAAATTAATAGAGATTGTGAGTTTAGAAAACCTAGAGTTATTTGAAACTGAATATAAAGCTGGGAAACACGCCTTTGAACGTGGTCAATATAGCAAATCATTACAACATTTAGAAACTGCCCTAGAAAATATCAATCCTAATTCTCGGTTAGGAGGAGAGACACAAATATGGCTAGTGACAGCATATCAAGCTGCAGGCAAAGTTCAAGAAGCTACTGCCCTTTGTAAAAAACTCACTCGTCATTCTTATTTACAAACCAGGCAACAAGCAAAACGTATATTAGCTATTCTGGAAGCACCTGTACTGAGAACCCGACCAGAATGGGTAACAAAAATTCCTGATTTAGGCGCAATATCTGAAAGTGATGCTAAAGATCGTAGGGGTAGCGGTCTAGTTTCCCAAGTTAAGTCGCCTCCACCGAAGCCAAAAACTCCTGAGTTAGAAGTTGTCGATCCCAGCAAGGTCAATACAAAAGATAATCAGTTTGTTTGGGTCGCTTTACTATTGATAGTTCTGACTTTAAGTGGGTTAGTTTGGTTTAGTTGATTTTTTTAAATTCCCGTAGAGAGGGTTTGTAACTGTTGGCTAAAATCTGGTATTGTCTATAAAAATCTGGGATTATCTGTTTTATGCTACTTGGATTCACGCGCTGAACTACAACCAAATAACCAACAAAAAACATTACTAGCTAAACACGCGCTTTGTAGCTAGGTACGCTGACAATTGGGGATTGTGCTTGACTAGAAACATTCGTATAGCACAATTCAAATAATCCTGATAATAAACTTAAATTTCCTACTGCAAACGAATACGCATAAACTTTTAGTAGCAATGGTTAAACCGAATAACTATTGGTCGGTACTAAGTATCTAAAACAGCGCCGTATGGGTCCTTTGAGGAATTTGTCTTTACTCTTGGAAACGAAGATTCACTCCTTGTGTCTAGTCAACCTAGATTCAAGAAAAAAGGTAGAGATGATAGTTTTACTCTGGACGGTTCAATATCAGTAGGTTTTAATCGTATTAAGTTACCAAGAATTGCCTAGAACCCTATCGCGTCTGGAAAGATGTAGTATTAGTCAGACCAGGAGAGACTGTTTTAATTCGGATGCCATTACGAGATTTTGCTCGAAAGACTGTTTACCATTGTCATATTCTCGACCACGAAGATTTGGGGATGATGGGAAATTTAGAAATTAAGGCTTGACTTTCTACTCGACTGGAGGGTTTATGATTGAAGTAAGGAGTCATAAAACATAATAACGGAACATTATTGTTGGGTTGCGCTGTCGCTTAACCCAACCTACAGTAATATAAATGTAGTTTCTGAACTTGATATTAAAGATTATTTGAGGTACTTGATATTATATCATGTCCGCTGGTATCATTTGTGTAAACCCAAGGGTGAATATCTACAGAAAATTTAAGTTTTTTTTATTGCCCTTAAGTATTCTTGCCTGTTCCCAGTTAAGTGTTCCCTGTTCCCTACCTTTGCTATACAATACCGATGCTACCGGACATGATATTAAAGATTATTTGAGGTAATAGTTATGAAAAAATTTTTCTCTAATTGGATGCAGTCTCTAATTGCTGGTGTGGCAGTTGCTGGAGTGTGAGGAATTGTATATTGGTCTTTCGTGGGTTTGCCAGAAAATCCCACCTTTAGTACCACAACTCAGACTGTTGCAAACTATGGTTCGCCGATAAGAGACTTAGCACCACAAGCACTGAATATTACTGTCTACCCTACTCCCACTTGCGGATGTTGTAAGGGTTGGGTGGAACATATCAAGCCAAATGGCTTTCAAGTAACTGATATTGTCAAACCTGAGTCAGAAATTCAAACTATTCGCCAGAAACATAATTTACCTTCAGATATGGCTTCCTGTCATACAAGTGAAATTGCTGGCTATCTTGTAAATTGAACTTCCCTACTTTTTTTGGAGAATTCTTATAAGTTAAGAAGGTGAGAAAATTCAACAGAAAATCCAGAGAAAAAACTCACAGAGAATTCAGATAATTTTAATCTCTGACTCCTAATATCTAACCTAACCACTCATCCTAAATTTTACGGAGAGTACAGAAAATAAATTTGGAGTAAAATCAATGAATATAAATGGTAATACTTGGTTAAATATTCGTGGAGCGATCGCCACAGCAATAGCGGTAACTTCCACCCTAACTATTAGTTCCGCAGCTACAGCAGCAAAATTAAAAGTTACAGTAGAAAATATTGCCCCTACTCAAGGCTTCTTTTTCTCACCATTATGGGTAGGCTTTCACAATGGTAATTTTGATACATTTGATTTAGGTGTAGCTGCCCCTGAATATCTCGAAGCATTAGCCGAAGATGCTAATACTGCACCAATTACTGCTGCTTTTGCCAACAGTGGTGCTGGCCAGACTCAAGCTACAATATTAGGACCTACAGGCCCTTTTCAGGTGCTGACTTCTGGCGATACTGCTTCTATGATATTTGACCTAGATGGTAGTCTGGATAGTAGTCGTTATTTCAGTTATGCCGCAATGGGTTTACCTAGTAATGATGCTTTTATTGCTAATGAAAACCCTTTTGGAATCAAGATTTTTGATGATGATGGCAGTTTCTTAGGCGCTGACTTTATTGTTACTGGCGATCGAGTTTGGGATGCAGGAACAGAAGTCAATGATGAAATACCAGAAAATACTGCTGCCCTTGCCCAAGCTGCTCCTAACACAGGCGTTGATGAGAATGGAGTTGTCACCTTTCATCCTGGTTTCCTAGAAGGTGGTAATATTCTAGAAGCAGCACCAAACGGTGATTTCACAGCTCCTGGCTATGAGATTGCACGGATTACTGTTGAGTCAGTACCTGAACCTACAAACACTTTAGGATTATTGGCTTTTGGTGGATTATTGTTCTTAGGAAATTCACTGCATAAATCTTTTAAAAAGTAATTAAACAGTTATTGGCTAAAGATTATACAGGGGGTATTTTTTTACCTCCTTTGATTATGGCGTAAATGGCGATCGCTCTTTTGGGAGAGCTGGTACAACAGGATTTTTGAGGGGGCGATCGCTCTTTTTGTTATTGGTACATTATAGAAGGTGAAAACTTTTTGTAAAAAGCTTTAACATGATTGCCTTTTGCTTTCTGGGTAATTTGAGGTAAGTTTAGTAGAACGGATAGTTCATAGATTTTTCTAAGGTTCGGCATTATCTTCTAGTTTCTTTTAGCGTTGCTGAATGAATGTATAATTTTGCTAAATCCTGAATAAGGTTTATAGATTTCAGCTATCTATTATAATACCCACACATCAACAGCAACGCCTAATAATTATAGTATATAACAATCCTAAATTAATCGCTCCACCTGCAATAATGGGATTTAATAACCAACCAGTTAAAGGATACAAAATTCCCGCAGCAATAGGAATACCTAAAGTATTATAAATGAAGGCTAAAAACAGATTTTGACGAATATTTTTCATCGTCGCACGACTCAATTTACCGTACTCCTACTTGCGGATGTTGTAAAGGTTGGGTGGAACATATTCAGCAAAATGGTTTTCAGGTAACTGATATTGTCAAACCTGAGTCATAAATTCAAACTATTCGCCAGAAATATAATTTGCCTTCAGATTTGACATCTTGCCACACAAGTGAAATTGGGGGTTATCTTGTAGAAGGTCATATTCCGGTGGCAGATGTTAAACGTTTAATTGCCGAGAAACCAGATCTTGCTGGAATTAGCGTTCCGGGAATGCCTATTGGTACTCCGGGTATGGAAATGGGCGATCGCCAATAATCTTTTAATGTGTTTGCCTTTGAAAAAGATGGTCAGACTAGAGTTTTTAATTCCTATAAATTCTAGAATGTCAATCGGAAAACAGTAGGATTTAAGCTAGAGGCTTAGGGTTGGTTAGGCGGCAATACTTATGAGTCGCGAAGTAAAATCTTAACTGGGAGCCTTAACCCACCGAACATATCGAATATTAAGCCAATACGCTGTCTTAATCTTTACTTGTGCATTCACTCTCTAAGACTGCTCTGGAGATACGATTTTGACATCCATACTTACTGCTTCAACACCTTTAATTTCCTTTGCTAACGGCTCTATAGTTTCATATTCTTTTTGATTGGTAACTGTACCAGCAATGTTGACTTTGCCATCTTCAGCAGTTACAACTAACTTAGACCTGGGAATATTGGCTTCGAGTTTGGCACGAACTTCACTAATGATATCGGTATCTGCTCTTTCTTGTTCATTACCAAATACTTTATTTCGTTGCTCTCTAGCTCTAATATCTGCATCAAGTTGAGCTTGGCGAATTTCACTGTTTGCGTCTTCTAAAGTTTCTTCTACTGTATTAATATTTTCTGTTTGATCGTTGAGATTGCCTGGAGCATCAGCACTTGTTCTAGCCGTTTCACAACCCACTGCTCCAAGTAGTAATATGCTACCTAATAGCAAAGATGTTAAATTTTTCATATAATAAATATATTTCACCTCAATAAATTACTTTTTTGATTGGTTCGTTGCAATAAATCAGAGCTATTTATCTGTAGTGGAGACTTTGGGGGGGATGTCATAAATAGCCCACTCTTGAACATCACGTTTGTGCAGAATTGCATAAGCATGATTAATTTCTGCTTCTGTACCTGTTACCATAATTAAATAGTTACCATTGGCTACTTGTTTGTTATAATGTATAGCCTTATCTTCAGGAATACCTAACCCTACTAGAGCACCAACTAAACCTCCAGTCATAGCTCCGATAGCACCGCCCGATAGTGTGGTAGCGAGGGCAGTTGCTTCCATGCTAGCCCATAAAATGGGGCCAACTCCAGGGATAGCGAGGCTACCTAAACCAACAAGTAAACCTGTTAACCCTCCTAATGCACCACCAGCAAGAGCTCCTGTAGTTGCTCCTTCAGGTGCTTTATTACCTATATCATGTTCCTCTTTCAGTTCAGCAGGAGTGATTTCAGGTTCGCCTTTAGGGTCTCTGGTAATAATTGAGACTTTATCCATATTAAATTTAGCATCTTTGAGTTCATAGAGTGCTTTTTCCATGTTGTCATAGTTATCAAATATTGCTATTGCACGTTTTTTTGTGAGTATGGGAGTTGAAGTGTTACTCATTGATTTTTTTATAAATTAATTTTTGCTATCTCTAATTATATTTTAATATTATTTATTGATTAATTTTCATCTGTCTATTGATGTATTTTGGCTAAATCAGTTTAGAGAAATAACCTCTGTCTGAGGGACGATATTTTTTTTGTGAGTATTAATAATATATTAATCTTATTGATTAAATTAGTTTTATTTATGAACGTAAATTTAGTTTAGATTATCTATCAAAAGGAAGATGAATATTTTTTATAAAATCTATAGGATCGAAAGAGAAAGTCAAATAAAAAAATAAGTAAGGAGATATTTAATATGCCTTTAGCCAAAATGACAGATATTTATCCTAACTATAAAGAACAGATATTTGGTGGAGAAGACATCAAGAAATATAGTGTATATACAGCAGAATCAGAAGAGAAAGTAGGTGAAATTTATGATGCTCTGGTTGATGAACATGGTCGCTTTCGCTATCTTGTAATTGATACAGGGTTCTGGATTTTTGGCAAGAAAGTATTATTACCCACAGGTCGTGCAAAAATTGATTACGACCGCGAACGTATCTATACTATTGGCTTTACCAAAGACCAGGCTGAAAACTTGCCTAAATATGATGATGATATGGTAGTTGACTATGACTACGAAGAAGAAGTCAGAAATATTTATCGTGCTCCAGCTACTAGCAAGCATGGTTATACTGCTGATACCTACGACTACGATAATGAAGCAGAAATGTACCAAGTTAATGAAGGAAATCAACAACGTTTGAGACTCTACGAAGAGCGTCTAATAGCAAACAAAGACCGTCAAAAAGCTGGTGAAGTAGTATTTGGTAAGAAAGTAGAAACTGACACTGCCAAAGTTTCTGTACCTGTAGAAAAAGAGCGAGTAGTTATTGAGAGCAGCACCCCCGGTAGTGCAGTAGAAGTTAAGCCAGGCGAAGCTAATTTTAATGAGGGAGAAGTGGCTCGCGTAGAAGTATATGAAGAGTCTGCAAGCATTGAGAAAAAAGCTTTTGTACGCGAAGAAGTGACTGTCCGCACAGAAGTTGAACGCGATGAAGTATCTGCACAAGAAAAAGTACGTCGTGAAGAATTAGAGATTGATACTAAGGGCCAACCTGTGGTTAACAACAAGAGGTAAAATTTTAACCGAGGCAATTCCTCTCAATCAACTAAATATAATAGACATAGGCGTGAAAAAGATATGGACTTTTTGCATCTAGTAGGGAATAGGGAACAGGGAACAGGGAATTTATTTTGACGAAAAAGATACGAAAAATGATTTTTTCACTGAATTTTACAACTCTAGCTTGTCTTGGATAAAGAGCAAGTTTATTTTCTGGAGAGGTCTAATATAGATAATCATGGTTGGGTCATTACATATTGTGACTCAACCTTCTGTTTACAAATAATTATTAATTTTTCATAGGAGTAGAGTTGAAAGATGGTCAATGAAAATGAAGAGCAAGAAAAGATTCATTTACTAGAAGAAAAATTAGTGGTTGACCGGAGTAAAAAAAAAGTAGGAGAGGTTGTAGTTCGCAAAGAAGTAGAAACTAAAATTGTTGAAGTTCCGATCAGACAGGAAAAGTTAGTTATTGAGCAAGTAAATATAGGAGAAGAAACCAAAAAACTTGGAGAAATTGATTTAACAGAAGGGGAGGTTTCGGTATCAGGAAATCAAGTAGATACTAATGATAGCTCCTCATCAGAATATATTGTTAGTGGTGAATTTATATCTCCTAGTGTTGCGAGTGACATCTTATCTGCACTACAGAATGGGTGTACTAAAGTACGCATAGAAGTTACTGTGACAAATCCAGAAATTCAGAAAGCTTATCAACAAATCTTCGATGGTTGTACTAAAATTTAATCAGAATATTTATTTATATTTTCACCATACAGCGAAATTTTTATTTGACTGTAATTAAAATTATTAGAGAAAATATGACTCGTTCGGCCTGTCTCATTTTTAATCCGGTAGCTGGTCAAAATGATGCGGAAATAGATTTACAAAATATTGATGTGCTATTGTCGCCTGAATTTGACTTAGACCTGAAGTTAACTACCCCAGAAGTTAATGCTGGCCAACTAGCTCAGGCAGCAGTTGAAAAAGGAGCCGGTTGCTAGTCTTGGTATCCCTGGTAATTTCTGGCAAAAACGTAGTAATTGAGCGGGAAAATTGAGACATTTTTCAGCAAATAGCTTATAGTAACAAAAGGAGGTGATAAAGATGTATTCAATCAAGCTGGAGTTAAAGCTCAATAATAAAGAGCGGTCATTGATGGCTAAGTGCGCGGGTTATGCCCGCTTTGTGTATAACTATGGTCTGAATATGGTCAATGAAACCAAGGGCATGACCAAAGTAAATAAGCGAGGTAAAGAGGTTAATTTTAGCTATAGTCAACGCATAAATGAAGCCAAAAAAGTCTTTACTAATTATGTAAAGAATCAGCCAGAATATGGTTGGACAAATAATTATTCGTCTCGAATTTATCAAAGTGCTTTTCAGCATTTAGGTGAGGCATTTAAACGGTATAAAGAAGGGACAAGCAAATACCCTCAATTTAAGCGTAAAAAAGACTTGCAATCTTTTAGTGTTTACGATGGAAATGGAAAGACTATAGTAAAACCTGGTAACTACATCTAACAGACCAGCACTGGGTACTTTTCGATTAGTTGAACCAGTACCCTACAAGGCAGCCTCTCAGACTTTTACTGTTAGCAAAACAGGTGAAAGATGGTTTGTCAGCTTTGCTATTGAAGCAGAAAAATTACCAGTTCATCCATTAGCAGACCAGCGGACTCAAGAAGTTTTTGGCATTGATGTAGGCATTAAACAATTTGGCACAGTAGCTTCATCAGAAGAAAACAGCACTATTGCTCTTCCTGAGTCAATTAAAAAAGAGCAATTAAAACTGGCCAAGTTCCAATGGCGTAATCGTATGGGAACAATTAGGTGGTCTGGGTAAAAAAACTTCTAAAAATGCGATTAAATACTCTAAAAAACTTGCCAAACATCATGGTCGTATTGCTAACATTCGCAAGGATTTTCTTGAAAAAACTACCACGGATTTAGCAGGCAAGATTAAGCAGGTTTGTCTGGAAGATTTAAACGTAAAAGGTATGACGCAAAATGGAAAGCTAGCAGCATCAGTAGCCCGCCAGGGATTTTATCAATTTAGACAACGATTGACAACCAAAATCGTTGCCTCAGGCGGTAGTGTAGTGCTAGCTGACCGGTGGTTTCCATCATCCAAAACCTGTCATCATTGCGGTCATATTCATCAAGAATTAACGTTAAGTGACCGCACTTATAACTGTCTGAGTTGCGGAACAGTTATAGACCGCGACTTAAATGCGGCATTAGTCCTTTCCCAATATGGGGAAGTGAATCAAAAAACTAGGGTGGGCTGCACCCGAAATTACGCCTGTGAACTGGAAGGAGCCGACTCCCCAGGCTGAAGCAGGAAATAAGCATCAAAACTGACATTACCAGGTTTGACCTGATTTTGCCGGAATTGTGTAGGTATTTTACAGCAGTAGAATGTATTATCGTTTCTGGGGGTGATGGCACAGTTTCCGCTGCTGCCTCCGCAGTAATAGGGACTGATATTCCTCTAGGAATAATTCCCCGTGGTACTGCTAATGCTTTATCTCTAGCTCTGGAAATTCCTACAACTATTGAAGCAGCTTGTTTCACAATATTAGAAGGGAAAACTCATTTGATCGATACAGCTATATGCCATGAAAAACCAATGGTATTACTATCAGGAATTGGTTGGGAAGCAGAGACGGTAGACAGCACCTCTAGAGAGGCAAAAGATAAGTTAGGATCTTTGGCTTATTTTATTTATGGAGTCCGAAAACTATGGGAGTTTAATACTTTTGAAGCTAAGATAGAAACAGATAATGACAAATTTACTACTAATGTCGCAGCTATTACTATAGCAAATGCTGCTCCTCCAACTTCTTTATTAGCTCAAGGTCCAGCAGGAATTGTTTATGATGATGGACTTTTAGATGTAACTATAGTAGCACCTAAGAGTAGAAGGGGTGCAATTAGTGCATCTTATCATCTGCTCAAAACATCTTTTGAAGGTAGTCCTGTAGAGCGAGATGACCTTACTTATTTTCAAACAAAGTACCTAAAAATTTCTACAGAACCAGTGCAAAAAGTTGTTTTAGATGGAGAAATTATCGGAAATACTCCTGTAGAAATTAATTGTATTCCTAATAGCTTAAAAGTTTTTGTGCCAATTAAATCTCAATAATATAATATACAAACTGGAATTTCGTTGAAGAAGCAAAAAGTGGATGGGGACTCAAACCCCAACCAATTATTGTAAAGACCGTGTAGACGGCGGGGTATTCCTATTAGATATCTCCAGAAAATAAATAATGGGACTTAAATCATTGCATAAAACTAGCTGAATCAAGCCAAATTTACCAACAAAAATCCTTTTTTATACCTTTTTCCTAAAAATCTATTCCCTGTTGCCTATTCCCTGTAGCAATAGTGCCTCTAACAGCAAGAAGTCTATTCTTTTTCACGCCTATGTCTATTATTGACATACTCCCGACGCTGACGAGACAGCAACGAAGGAAAATTTAATTCCTCCTAGAGTATCTGGCACAATAGTTCCAGGGATTAACCGGAGCTACTAAAAGCTGTTTCGCTACGCGAGAGGAAAATGACTCAGAAGGCTAGCTGTTTGCTCCGCATTCCGGCACGGAAATGCTAAAATCTGATAGCTAGTTAACTTATTGAGGTTTAAATTTCCTTAAACGTAAAGCATTTGTTACTACAGAAACGGAACTAAATGCCATCGCTCCACCTGCAATAATTGGATTTAATAACCAACCTGTTAAAGGATACAAAATACCGGCAGCAA
>JAAUYL010060213.1_pt1 | contig 16623 bp, 3 predicted proteins | sample 7278011 | NCBI WGS metagenome assembly JAAUYL01 (sample SAMN14350225, study PRJNA611818) | marine sediment metagenome | isolation source: surface marine sediment (1.8m) | place: French Polynesia: Moorea | collected 2018-08
ACCAACTTTAGCTGAAGATTCTGAGCTGTTAGGAGAAACTTCTAATGTGAAAAAATCGCTAGTTTTGCCTGGTTCAAAATATCGGTCTTCGTCAAATACATCATAAGTAGGTAAAAGTCGTTTATGAAATATTTGTTTGACTATTCCATTGGCTAATAAAGCTGCACTATTAAATAATGATTTTTCTCCTTTTTCGGCAGCTTGAGAATTAAAAGTTACAGTTCCCACTAAAACAGCTATTTCTGATGGTAAATTTTTGGCTAAATTTTCTAATTCTACAGCAGCAGTTTCAATCAAACTAGGATAAATTAATAAATCTCGTGGCGGATAACCTATTAATGATAATTCTGGAGTTATGATTAATTTGGCATCTAAACTTTGTGCTTTTTGGGCTGCTTCTAAAATTAATTTGGCATTGCCGGAAATATCACCAATAATAGGATTAAGTTGAGCGAGCGCTATTTTCATAAATTGTATCTAATTAATGATTATTCCAGAGGTAAATTTTACCTATAATATCATGTCCCCTGGTATAGTTTGTGTAAACCCAAGAATAAATATCTAAAGGAAATTTAAGTTTTTTCGGGGTTAATACCCTTAAATAAAGTCTGCCAAAGCAAATTTCTGAATTCTAAATTCTTACCCTTTTACAATACCGATGCTACTGGACATGATATAAAATATATCTTATGTCTTTGTATAAGTAGTAATAATATTAACGTGGAAGTGAAAGTTTCAATAGATTTTAAAGGTAGTTTGAATTAGGAACTTATTTCATCGAAATTCCTAATTCAACTTAAAGGCAATAATGGTCTAATAGCTACAGTTATTAATCTCCTAAATCTTTACCAAAACGGTCTCTAAAATTGGCAATTAATTCTGGTGGTAGCAGATATTCTCCACAATGTAGATCGCCAGCTTCAAATCCTAATTCCTGCAAAACTTGATAGTGTAATTCAGACTTTTCTCCATCACAAACTCCTACAGTTGGTTCGAGTTTCTCAAACTGAAATGATAGTAAACTTGAAAAAACACAACCCATAATATTAAAAGGATTTGAATTTAAAGTGGCTTCCTTTTGAGCATTATTGACTAACTTTTCTATAGAAGGTGGTAAATAGATTTTTGTTTTGGTAGGAAATGGAGATCGTAACACTCCACCTTCAGTAAACAAAATATCTTCTTGTTCCTGAAAACGTTGAATAGCTTGCTCTGCAGAAAAACAATGAGGAGCAGAATCATCAACAATTAATGTACCTGGATTAACCTGCGTAATATCTAATACATCTGCAACATTTGTAGCTCCAACAATTAAGGTAGCGTCGTAAATTTTTTCAGGGACTTTTGTTTTTGATAATGCTAAATTTATCTTACCTTGAAAACCAAACTTTTCCACTAATTGTTGCTGAATATTCTCTAGAAATTCTGACTTACTAAAAACATCACAAAGGGTAATTTCTTGGGGATGTGGTAAACATTTTAACATTAAAGGTAATACATTCATTCCTACAGAACCTAGACCGATAAATCCAACTTTTTCTCTACTTAAATGTCGTCCGCTTTGCTCACAAATTTTCTTAATAGTAAGTACAACAGCAGAACCAGTTGTTCTATGTCCAGTCGTAATTTTTGGTAAATCCTGACGATTACCAATTGCTTTGGTAATTGCACAACCATAATCAGTAGCAGAAGGAATTAAGCCAGTCAAAGAAACAAATTTAGCACCAATTCCTGCAGCCATTTCTAATGCTTCAATAATTACCTGTACTGCATCATCTTGATTGCTGTATAAGTCAGAACCAAATCGAGGCAAAGTTATCCCTGCAATTCGACCCCAATTAGTCTGTCGGACAACTCTCAAAACAGGAAGATTTTCACAGAGATTTTCAATAACATAATCTCGACTAAAACCAAACATTTCTGCATCAGATTCTCTTAAATAACTTAAAGCTACAGCATCGACAGGAGGAATTTTACCGACAGAAAATAAAGATAACAAAGAGCGAGATTCAAATTGTACATACTCGGAATTTTTGGTTTGTATAACTTTCTCATTTAATGTTTCCTGAACTTCATTGTTAATTGATTGAGAAGTTGGTTGTTGAGAGACATTTTTCTCTTGTAATAATTCTGCAATACTATTACTTAACTTGGCGACTGTAGGATGCAACAATAAAGTTTTTACTGGGAGACTAATGTTGAAACTTGTGGATATCTTGGAAACTAATTGTACTGCTGCCAGAGAATGTCCGCCCAATTCAAAAAAGTTATCGTGGATGCCGATTTTTTCTACTCCTAATAATTCCGACCAAATATTCGCTAAAAGTTCTTCTTTTTGGTCGCGCGGTGCAACAAAATTATTTTCTAATTCTGGTCGAATATTATCAGGATCTGGTAAAGCTTTTTTGTCAATTTTACCGTTGGAAGTCAGAGGTAAAAATTCTAGTTTGACAAAATTAGATGGGATGGCATAGTCTGCTAATTTATCTTGGAGAAACTGACGTAAATTATTGGGAGAAAATTGCTTTTTAGTCGGCACAAAATAGGCGATTAAACGTTTATTGCCAGAATTATTTTCTCGTGCAATAACTACGGCGGTTTGTATTTCTGGGTGGGAGGCGATCGCTGCTTCTATTTCTCCTAACTCAATACGAAAACCACGAATTTTGACTTGGTTATCGATACGTCCGAGAAATTCAATATTCCCATCTGGTAAATACCTTACTAAATCTCCTGTTTTATACAACCTCTTCCCTTCTAACTTCTGACTTGTGAATTCTTTTTCCCTTCTTCCTTCTTCCCTTCTCAATTCTGACTCCTGACTCCTGGCTCCTGACTCCTTCCAGATAATAAATTTTTCCCCTGTTAATTCTGGGCGGTTGAAATAACCACGAGCTAAACCAGCACCCCCAATATATAGCTCTCCGGGAACTCCGATGGGAACAGGTTGCAATTTTTCATCCAATACATAGACTTGAGTGTTCCCAAGGGGACGCCCTATAGGAACAGTTTTAGTGTTGTAGTTATTTTGGTTGTTGACAGCATAAGTGAGAACGCCGACGGTAGTTTCTGTAGGCCCGTAATGATTGAGAATACGACATTCAGGCGAGTGCTGTTGGATGTTGGTAATTAAATCCCAAGTTGCTGCTTCGCCTCCCAAGATTAAACATTGACGCGGCAATAAATAGGGGGATGGGTTGGATGTTAAGAGAGCGGAGAGGTGAGAAGGAACAATTTTTAGGTAGTCGATGGGATGGCGTTGGCAATAATTTGCTAATGCTGTTGCATCGGAGGCGCATTCTTGGGAAATAATGTGCAGACATCCCCCATTGCATAAAGTAGGAAAAATAACTGTGTTACCTAAGTCAGCAGCAAAAGTAGAGACTATTGCGGATGTCGCGCTAGAAGAAATTTGCAGTTTTTCTTGGATACCGTGTAGGTAATTTAGAATTTGTCGGTGTTCGATCGCCACACCTTTGGGTTTACCTGTGGAACCGGATGTATAGAGAATGTAGGCAAGATTTTCAGCGCTGACGTTGTTGGTGGGATTTGTTTGTAACTGTTGGCCAATAGTAACCATGGGATTTTCTGCCAAAGTGGAAGTTAAATCTTCTGTATTTTCTGTTTTCTGTTCCCCATTTCCTATTTCCAACTTCTGGAAAATATCTATTATTTTGATGTCTCGTTCGAGATTTTTTGGTGCAATTTCTGATTTAGATAATAGGATGTTAACTCCTGCATCTTCTAAACGAAAAGCTAGATTTTTTTCAGGTAATTTAGTATCTATTGGTAGGTAAGCTCCACCTGCTTTGAGGATAGCTAATATAGCGATAATTATTTCGAGCGATCGCTCCATAAAAACCCCTACTATTGTGTCAGCTTCTACACCAATTTTTTGCAGATAATGAGCTAGTTGATTTGCTTGAGAATTAAGTTCTGCATAAGTAAGTTTTTGGTCTTCAAATACTACTGCTATATTATTGGGATTTAGCTCTGCTTGTGACTCAAATATTTGGTGAATTAATTTGTCTTGTGGGTAATTTTTTTCGGTTTGGTTTAACTCATCTAAAAGAAGTTTACTTTCAGATTCACTGAATATATTTAACTGACTTAAAGATATTTCATCCAGCTTTCCCGCACTAAGATTTTCAACGGCACTACTAACTAAAGTCTCAAATTGTTTAGCAAAAGATTTAATTACATCAATATTTATTAGTTCCGAATTATATTGAAATTCTGCTATAAGAGATTCTTGAGTTTTGATGCAATTTAGCTTTACTTTGAAGTTGTCAAAAATGACAGACTGATTTTCTAAACTAAAAGATAAATCTCCTCCAGAATAGATTTTTGAGAGATCGATAAACTCAAAACCAATAGCAGGCACTTCTATTTCTGAATTAATAAAATATTCTTGCCTTTCCCCAGCTTCCGTAAAGCGATCGCTAATTTCTTCTAATAATTGAGTAAATTTCAAATCTCCTTGCAACTGACAAGAAATAGGTAAAGATTTTGCCAGTAAACCCATGACTTCTTCCAAGTCTTCATATTGTCTGCCAGAAAATACAGTTTTGACAGTAATATCCGATTGTTTTGTGAGTCGCCAAAGTAAAATTTGCCAACAACCAAGTAAAAAATTATCAATGGTAATATTAGGCAAAATATTTGCTTCTAATTTAGCAATAACATTGGGGTCTAAATTTAAACTATATTGTTCAGGTGTAAATTTTTCTGACTCAAACTGAGACTTTTCAAAAGGTAAATTTACTGACTGGAATTGCTGATTTTGCCAATAAGCTATTTCTGTTTCTGCCTCCTCTTCTTCCAATAATTCATTTTGCCATTCTGAGAATTGTAAATATTGCACCGCTTCCTCATCAAAGTCTGATTCTTTGCAGCATAAATCATAACTTTCACTAATTTCTTTAACCAAATTATTCAGAGTAAAACTATCAGCGATAAGTGCAGGTAAGCTAACTAATAAAAGATGTTCCTCTTCAGACAGAGTTAGGAAAGCTGTCGGAAATATTGGTTGTTGGTCAAGTTGAGCCATCAAACCATTTTGATTTTGTAATATTTCCCCTATTTGCTCCGTTTGTTTTTCCGATTTAAAGTTGCTTAAATTTAGATGATTCCAGTAAATTTTGCCGTTGTCTAAAATGACTTGAATCGGCATTTTGATACCAGGGCGACGTTGGAATGTTGTCCGAAAACTGTCATGTCGGTTGAGAATTTTTTCAAGTGCAGATTTGAGAATATTTACTTTGACTTTGCCTTGAATTTTTATCGTACATTTTGCTAAGTAATTGATATTATTTTCTTGTAATTTCCACAAATATTTTTGTTGGGGAGAGAGTCTAAATCCAGCGATAGTTAAAGTAGTCATAGTTTTTTTTAGTAGTCGGTAGTTAATATTCAGGAAGAAGTCAAGAATAAAAGGGAAAGGAAATTAGGAGTTAGAAGAATTTCTTCTCTGCTCTAACTTTTTCATGGAAGAATCTAGCAACTTACTTACTTCTTCTAAATCTTCCATTAGTTGTGTGCAATTACTCTGATATTCAAGGTCTTTTACTAAGATTAAGTAATAGCGACACTCTTCTAATGAACTTTGTGCAATATTCAAAAATCTAATTTTCTCAGTTAAAGTTATTCTTTTGAAACCTTCTGCTATATTTGCAGGTACAGATACAGCAGCTCGTCTTAATTGAGATGTTAATCCATAAATTTCTTCTTTCGGAAAATTACGACTAATAGAGTAGATTGACAAAACAAAATGATGAGATTTTTGCCAGACAATTAAGTCTTGAAATCTTCTAGCAGGTTGATTTGACATAAGTTTTTTTGAGTAGTCAATAGTCAGTAGTTTTTTTTTAGTAGTCAGTAGTTAATAGTCAATAGTCAGTAGTTTTTTTAGTAGTCGGTAGTCAGTATAAATAGATTTTCTATCATTTTATATTTTTATAGAAAATACTAATTTTTTGACTACATATAATCTCTTTAGAAGAAAGGTTAGGGGATTTTTTTTGTCTGATATCAAGCATTTTAGTTTACCTTATTATTCATAAGATTCTTTTTTCAAAAAAATCTACTGACTATTGACTACTGACTATTTATTATTCATAAGATTCTTTTTGCAAAAAAAATGATATAACTACTCAAAAAAATCTACTGACTACTGACTATTGACTACTGACTACTTCCTCCATTAATTCTCCCATTGCTACAACAATTTTCCTCTCCCCAACATAAGGATTTCGACCGTGAGCAATTAGCATATTATCTAACATAATCATATTTCCTGCTTGCCACGGAAAATTAATTGCAGCTTTTTCATAAATTGCTCCAATCTCTTTAATTACTGAATCTTCAATTGGCGAACCATCACCATAATAAACATTCCGTGGGAGTCTTTTTTCTCCAAATTCAGATAATAAAGATTCCCGCACAGCAACATCTAAATATGAGATGTGATGTAACTGAATTTGATTAAAAAATATCTTTTCTCCTGTTTTCGGATGAGTAGTAATTGCTGGTCTTACCTTAGAAGTTTTTAAACCATTATTTTCTAGCCATTCAAATTCTATTCCAGCATTTTGACAATAACTTTCAACCTCTGATTTATTGTTAGTGTGGAAAAAATCTTGCCAACTAACATCTAAATCTTCAACATAATTTCTGACATACATTAATTGTTTTTCCTCCAATTTTTCTCGTAACTGAGGATTCAACATTTGATAAACTTTTCGACAATCAACAATAGGAGTTTCTCCTCCTGATTCTGCAGCTTTTAAACATAAGAAAAATATTTTCTGAGGCCAACGATGTAAATGAGAACTTTCATTATGAAATAGAATAGCTTTATCTTCTGGATAAGGTGTGGAACCATAAACTTTCTTACTCACACCTTCCCTTGGTAAATCTCCATATTCTCCAAATAAACCGGGAGTAATAGCACCAGCAACTTTTTCAAATGCTGAGACCGAATTAATATGAAAATCTTTCAACAAAATCGCACCATGTTGCCGTAAATTAGTCTCAAAAAATTCTCGGTTATTTTTTGCCCAGTCAGCTATATCAACTTCTTCGCTGTTAGGTTCAATTACTAAAGGAAGAGTTTGTTCTGGTTGTAAATAACTGGTTTTAATTAAATCCTTTTCTGGCAAACTAACTGCCTTGGGTTTGATAGACTTAAACTTTTTAAAATTAGCCTTAGTCCGTTTAGCTTTTGCAGCTACTTGAGCTTCTTTTTCCGATTCTGTTAGCATTTCTATATCCTTAATTTTAGTATTTGGATTATCGGCAATGTTGGTTAATAAAGTTTGCAGATGTTTTAACATCTGCTCAACAGTCTCTAATTCAAAATCAGCAGTATTATAAGTAATTTTAACTAAGAATTTATCTGCTGGTACTACATATACAGATAGTGGATAATTACTTTGCTGAAAAGTCTTCACCTCTGTTAATTGTAGTGAACTTTCTTCATTCAGTAAAGAAGGATTAGTTGGATAGTTTTGAAATAGCAAAATACTATTAAATAAAGGTATTCCACTAGAGACTTGACTCACAGCTTGGATATCAAAAAGAGGAGTGTAAGAATACTGTTGTAATTCTACCATTGACTCTTGTATTTGTTTTAGCCAAGGTATAAGTTCTGATTGGGTTGGTACTTGTATACGTAGGGGTAGAGTATTAATTAACACCCCCATAATATTTTCCACTCCAGTGAAGTTAGTGTCGCGACCAGAAACAACCACACCAAAGACAACATCTGTTTCACCACTATAACGATTTAATAATAAAGCCCAAGCCGCTTGTGCTATAGTTGATAGAGTTAAGCGATATTGTTTTGCTAGAGATTGTAATTTTTTGCTGCACTCACTAGAAAAACCTAATTCTATCTGCTGATTACCAGACTGTTCCTCCCTAACAGACTGAGTTTTATTAACCATCAGGGGAGTTGGAGTCTTAAAACCATGCAGATTTTGTCGCCAAAACTGCATTGCAGATTGTTGGTCTTGAGAATATAACCAAGCAATATAATCATAGTAAGGACTTGGAGTAGGCAATTGATAAGTTTCGCTATTTACTGCACTCTTGTAGAAACTGATAACTTCTTTAAAAATAATCGGTGAAGACCATCCATCTATGAGAATATGGTGACTATTCCAGATGAACTTGTAACTATCAACACTAAGTTTGATTAAGGTACAGTTCATCAATGGTGCTTGGTTGAATGAAAAACCTTGCTCTTTCTGTGTTGATAACAACTCTTTCAATTGCTCTTGTTGTTCTGTTGGAGATAGTTGCACCCAATCTAGATTAGTCCAAGGTAAATTGACTTGTTTGAGTACTACTTGTAATGGAGCGGAAAGATTTTCCCATACAAACAATGTTCGTAAAATTGAATGTCTATCCACAACTTTTTGCCAAGCAGATGCAAATGCAGTAACATCGATTTTACCCTTGAAATCTATAGTCATCTGTTTAAAATAAACCCGACTTTCAGGATCATAAAGACTGTGGAACAGCATCCCTTGTTGCATGGGAGAAAGAGGATATATTGCAAATATATTTCTAGTCTTGATTACAGCTAATAATTTATCAAGTTCTAATTGATTCAAACCTGCCAGAGGAAAATCAGATGGTGTATATCCAAAAGCATCTTCTAACTGACAATGTTCTATGATGACTCTGATTGCTTGCAAATAGCTTTTGGCTAAATGCTCTACTGTAGCTTGATTATGAATATTACTACTGTAATTCCAAGTAATTTGTAATTCACCTTCTGCCACTAAAGAATTAATATCCAATAGATGGTTGCGAATTAGTTGGGCACTGTGGTTAGATCCAGTAGATTCAGGCGCAGATTTCCAATCTGTTGCTGATTGTACTTGGTCAAATTGTCCCAGATAGTTAAAAATAATTTCTGGAGTGGGAATTGTCTGTAGTTCATCTGTTACATTCGTGTCTTGACACAAGTAACGCAATATGCCAAAGCCAATACCACGATTGGGAATAGCTCGTAATTGTTCTTTAATAGATTTGATTATCGATCCTATTTGGTTATCCTCCGGTAGTTGTAGCAAGACTGGGAATAAACTGGTAAACCAACCTACCGTTCTTGATAAGTCTACATCTGGAAATAGTTCTTCTCGGCCATGTCCTTCTAAATCAATTAATACCGTTAAATTGTCCGTCCATTCTGCTAATGACATTACTAATGCACTTAGCAATATATCGTTAATTTGGGTGTTGTAAGCTTCGTTGACCGATCCCAGTAGAGCGCGGGTTTCTTCTGCATTCAATTTCACCGATAAACGAGCTATACTACCTACTGTATTGTTTTGTTGAGTATTAGCATAATCTAATGGTAGCGAACAAGTCTTTGACCAAGGTTGATTGCTCCAGTAGTCTAACTCAGATAAGATTATTTCTGATTGTGCATAATTTTGTAATTTTTTAGCCCAATCAATAAATGCTGTGGTTTTAGCATCTAGTTGTATGGGTTGCTCTTTGATTAATTGTTGGTAAATTATTTCTAGGTCTGATAATAAAATCCGCCAACTTACACCATCTACTGCTAGGTGATGAATAATTATCAACAAACGCGCATCGACTTCATTACCTAAGTTCAACATCACTACTTGTATTGTTGGTCCGTCTGACAAGTTGAGACTAGCTTGATATTCTGTGGCTATTTTTTCTATTGCTTGTGGTTGTGAGGGTATGGGAGTTGATGATAAGTCTACTAGAGTGAATGGTATTGTCTCAGTTTGACCGTGATTAGTTTGTTTGTACTCCGATGCTTCTTGTGTGAATCGTAAACGCAGAGCGTCGTGATGCTCTAGTAGTTTTTCCACAGCTTTTGCTATCAATTCTGGTTGAACATTGTAGGGTATCTGGAGTAAAACTGATTGATTAAAATGGTGTGCTTCTGGTTGATTTTGGTCTAAGAACCACTTTTGAATTGGTGTTAGGGGGGCAACTCCAGTTACTATTCCTTGCTGAGACTCTACCTTAACTTTTGTGTTGGCAACTGTGGCTAATTCCGCGATGGTTTGATGTTGAAATATTTGTTTTGGAGTGATTTGTATTCCTGATTTTTTTGCACGAGAAACTACTTGAATACTCAAAATGGAATCACCACCAATTTCAAAGAAGTTATCGTGGATGCCGATTTTTTCTTTGATGAGTAATTCTTGCCAAATTTTGGTTAAGGTTTGTTCTATTGCTGTAGTAGGTGCTACATATTCCTGTTCTGATGAAATGCCATCTGGTGCAGGTAGTGCTTTTCTATCTATTTTGCCATTGGGTGTTAATGGTAAGCTCTCTAAGGTGACAAAAACACTCGGAACCATATATTCTGGTAACTTTTGTTGGGTAAATTCACGCAATTCCTTGGTACTGAGTGATTCATCTGATGCCACAAGATAAGCAACTAATCGTTTGTTTCCAGGAATGTCAACTCTTGCAATGACAACTGCTTGTTGGATTTGAGAGTGAGTGTTGAGAAGTGCTTCTATTTCTCCTAGTTCGATACGGAAACCTCGGAGCTTCACTTGATTATCTATACGACCGAGATATTCGATATTGCCATCGGGTAAATATCGAGTTAAGTCTCCTGTTTTATATAGTTTGGAGTTGTTATTGTCAAAGGGGTTAGGTATGAATTTTTCTGCTGTTAATTCAGGGCGATTGAGATATCCTCTAGCTAAACCAGTGCCACCAATGTGAAGCTCTCCAGATACACCTATTGGTACTGGTTGATTATTTTCGTCCAAGATGTAGATTTGAGTGTTAGCAATAGGACGACCAATGGGAACTATTCCTGGATATTTATTAGTTCCACAATCTATGAATGTTACGTCTATAGCTGCTTCTGTTGGTCCATAAAGATTGTGCAACTCACATTTGAGCTTTTCTTGGAACTGTTCTTGCAGTTGATAAGATAATGCTTCTCCACTACAAATTACTCGTTTAAGACTACTACACTCTTCTATTTTTGACCCTTGTAGAAATACACTTAACATTGAGGGTACAAAATGAATTGTGGTAATTTGTTGTTGAATTATTAAATTAATTAAAGCTTCACTATCTTTGTGTATTTCTGGTGCAGCTACTACTAAAGTTGCACCTGTTATTAGAGGCCAGAAAAACTCCCAAACTGATACATCAAAGCTAAAAGGAGTTTTTTGTAGAATCCGATCTTGAGCAGTTAATTGATAGGTATCCTGCATCCACAGCAAACGATTGTAAATTCCTCTGTGGGTATTCATGCATCCCTTGGGTTTCCCTGTAGAGCCTGAAGTATATATTGTATAGGCTAGATTTTCTTGAGTTACCCCACTATCAATATTCTCTATATTCTGAGTAGCGATAGTATTCCAGTTATTATCTAAACAGACAACTTGTGCAGAATGTTCTGGCAAATGCTCCAATACTGATTCACTTGAAAGCAACACAGGTACTGCTGCATCTTCTAACATATAACTCAAACGTTCTGTTGGATAACTAGGATCAATAGGTACATAAGCTCCACCAGCTTTTAATATTCCCAGTAAACCTATTACCATTTCCACAGAACGATCAAGACAAATACCAACCAAGGTTTCTGGTTTAACACCTAAACTTTGCAGGTAATGTGCTAATTGATTAGCTGATTCATTCAACTTAGAGTATGTTAGTTGTTCCCCTTCAAATACTACTGCTACTGCATCAGGTATTTTGTCTACTTGTGCTTCAAATAACTGATGAATACATTTATATTGGGGATATTCAACTGCTGTCTTATTCCATTCTACTAATAATTGATGACGTTCAATTTCTGTTAATAAAGGTATTTGAGCGACCTTCTGTTGAGGTTCAGCAACAATAGCAGACAACAAAGTTTTTAAATGAGCAGTCATCCGAGTGATAGTTTCTGCATTAAACAAGTCCGTTGCATATTCCCATGAACCCAATAATCCCTCATTTGTCCGTGTCAGGAACAGGGTTAGATCAAACTTAGCTGTATTCGTTTCTGGCGAGAATGGACTCAACTTAATTCCAGGTAATTCTAGTAAATATTCCGGTGCATTCTGCAAAACAAACATTACCTGAAATAGAGGCGAGTGACTCAGGTTACGTTCTAGTTGCAAAGCTTCTATTACTTGTTCAAAAGGCACGTCCTGATTATTGTATGCCTCCAAACACACCTTTCGGACTTCAGCTAATAACTCTGCAAAAGTCGGGTTATCCTCAAATTTTGTTCTCAATACTAAGGTATTCAGGAAAAAACCAATCAAAGGTTCCACTTCACTGCGGTGGCGGTTAGCTATGGGCGAACCTACCAAAATATCTGATTGACCACTGTAACGATACAACAGAGTTGCAAAAGCTGCCTCCAGTGTCATAAATAAGGTAGTGCCTGATAATTGACTCAATTTTTCCAACTCTTGAGTTAATTCTCTGCTAAGTTCAAATTTGTAATGAGCACCTTGGTAACTAGGTATTGCTGGTCGCGGTTTATCCGTAGGCAGTTGTAATAAAGTTGGTGCTGCTGCTAGTTGTTGTTGCCAATAGTTGAGTTGAATTTCATTAACTTGTTCTTTTAACCACTGGCGTTGCCAAACACTAAAGTCAGCATATTGGATGGGTAACTCGGTTAATGGGGATGTTTCTCCCTGGATATAAGCAGTATATAAAATTGAGAGTTCTTTAATTAATACTTCAAATGACCAAGCGTCACAAATAATATGGTGGATAGTTACCAGTAATAATGATTCGGTCTCGGAAAGTTTGACTAAGTTGACTCGTAATAGAGGTGCAGTATTGAGATTAAAGGATTTTGCAGCTTCTTGTTGAGCATATTTTGGCAGGTCTACTTCCTGTTGAGTCGATGGTAAATGTTGCCAGTCAGTTACTTGCACTTGGAAATTAATATCTGGTTCAACTACCTGCACTGGTGTACCGTCGATAGATTCAAACCGAGTCCGCAACACTTCATGGCGACGAACTATTTCTGTCATAGCTGAAGTCAGAGCATCATAGTTTAAATTGCCTGTAATACGCAGTGCTTTTGGCACATTGTAAGTGGCACTTTCCCCTTCCAGTTGGTCTATGAACCAAATTCTTTCTTGCGCCCAAGATAGGGGTAAAAGTTCTCCATTACGGGGAATAGGTTCAATGGGTGGTGTCTGTTGTTGGGTCGAGTTTTGAATTAACTGTTCTAATTCAGCTATAGTAGGAGATTCAAACAGGTCTTTCACAGAGATTTCTGCTGACAAGAATTGTTTGATACGGGAAATTACTTTAATTGCCAGGAGGGAATGACCTCCTAGTACAAAGAAGTTGTCATGGATACCTACAGAAGTTACTGTCAATACCTCTGCCAAAATATTGGCGATAATTTCTTGAGTAGGGTTTTGAGGAGGGGTGTATTCTGATGTTTTGGTTAATTCTGTATCAGGTGCAGGTAAAGCTTTGCGGTCAATTTTACCATTGGCAGTTAGTGGTATAGTTTCTAAGAATACAAAGGCAGAGGGAACCATATATTCTGGTAATTTTGAGAGTAGATATGGTTGTAGTTCTGTGCTAGAGAGCGATCGCTCAGAACTAACTATGTAAGCTACCAGTCGTTTGTCTCCGGGAGTATCTTCTCGACATATAACGACAGTTTGTTCTATTTGAGGATGGGTAGATAGAGTTGATTCTATTTCTCCTAACTCTATACGGAAACCACGAATCTTGACCTGGTTATCAATACGTCCTATAAATTCAATATTGCCATCGGGTAAATATCTCGCTAAATCTCCAGTTCTATATAATCTGTTCTCTTTACTCCCCCCTTTCAAAGGGGGGTTGGGGGGGATTCCCAAAACAAACTTTTCTGCTGTCAATTCTGGGTGGTTGAGATAACCGCGAGCTAACCCTGCACCGCCAATGTGCAATTCTCCTGCTGCCCCAATAGGTACGGGTTGCTGATTTTTATCTAATATATAGATTTGTGTATTGGCATTTGGACGACCTAAAGGTACTGTTTTGGAGTAACTACTATATTCCGTTTGCGTTTGCAGAGTATTCTGCTTTTCTGGATAATGGAGTTCCATACTGCCTAATTTAAAAGTAGTTACGCCAACAGTAGTTTCACTCGGTCCGTAATGATTGAAAATTTGACAACTGGGCGCATATTTTTGGATGCGTTCGACTAATTCCCATGAAAGTGCTTCCCCTCCAAGTATCAATCTTTGACGAGGCAAGATTTTTTCTGGATGAGATGCAGACAATAGCGCTCCTAGATGAGAAGGTACTATTTTCAGGCAGTCTATAGGGTGGGTGCTGAAATATTCTGTCAGTGCTTCAGCATCAAAAGTACGTTTTTCTGAAATGATGTGCAGACATCCTCCAAAACATAAGCAGGGAAAAAGAACCGTATTTCCTAAGTCGGCGGCGAATGTGGAGATTATTGCGTATGTCGCAATAGAAGAAAGTTCTAATTTTTCTTGAATGCTATAGATGTAATTTAAAAGTTGCTGATGTTCGACTGCGACTCCTTTTGGTTTTCCAGTGGAACCGGAAGTGTATATTATATAGATGAGGTTTTCTGGAGTAACTTCGCTCTTGAGATTTTCTGTACTTTCTTGAGAAATTTTTTCCCAGTCGCTGTCAAGACAAATTATTTCTACACCACTTTCGGATAAGTTTTTAACTAGATGTTGTTTGGTTAAAATGACTGGTACATCAGCATCTTGTAATCTGAAACAGAGATTTTCTGCTGGTAATTTCGGGTCTAGGGGTAAGTATGCGCCTCCTGCTTTTAGTGTTGCTAAAATAGCGATAATTATTTCGAGGGAGCGATCGCTATAAATACCAACTGCTACATCTGGTTTGATTCCTTTTTTTTGTAAGTAATGAGCAAGTTGATTACTTTTAGCGTTGAGTTGAGCGTAGGATATTTGTTGGTCTTCAAATACAACGGCAATATTATCTGGAGTTAGTTTTGACTGTTGTTCAAATATGTGATGAATACATTTTTTTTGTTGATTTTGTGGATAGATTTTTTCAGTATTATTAAATTCAACTAGGAGTTTTTCTAGGTGTTGTTCGTTATTGATTTGAAATTGATTAATTTCGGCAACTGGATTTTCTAAAATGCTAGTTAATAATGTTTGAAATTGTTCGGCTAATCTTTGGATATCCTCAGTTTGATAAGCATTAGCATTATAGTGGAATTCTACGGTTAAATTATGGTTTTGAGTAACTACAAGTTTGATTTGATATTTGTCAATGCAGGTGTAAATTCTGTCTAGAACAAAATCAGATTTTTCAGAAATATTGTTCAGTTCAATAAATTCAAAAGCCAGAGGTAAAGAAGACTGCTGAGAGTAATTTTCTGTAGGAGGGATAAATTGTTCCCAGGTAAAATAGTCTTGCCATTTTAAAACTTCAGATACAGATAATTTTACCTGTTCTAATAATTGATAAAATTTCAAGTCTTCCGAAACTTGACAACATAAAGGTAAATGTTTAGCAAATAATCCTAAAGCTTGTTCTAATTCTTCATATTTACGACCGTTACCTACCAAACCTAAAACAATATTTGACTCTCCTGTTAGTCGCCAGATTAATGTTAACCAACAAGTTAATAAAAAGTCAGATGTAGAAACATCAAGTTGTTGAGCTAAACTTTTTATCTTGGCAACTAAATCTGGATTAATTGTACTTTTCTGAACTTGGGGTTGAAATTTATCAGACTTTTGTGCAAAAGGAATTTTTAAATTAAAACGATGGGAAATATCTTGTTTTTGCCAAAATTCCTTACCGAGTTTTGCATCCTCTTCTTCCAACAATTCATTTTGCCACTCAGCAACATCTGCATATTGTAATTCTGCTTCAGGTAATTCATTTTTTTCTAGGCAAGCAGCATATTCTTGGTTAAGTTCTCTAACTAAAATTTCCAGAGTCTTTGAGTCAGAAATTAAAGCTGGTAAATTAATTAATAATATATGTTGTTCTGGGGAAACTTTTACTAAAGATACACGAAATAAACAATCTTCTTTTAAGTCAAATTGTCTCTGACTGAAGTTTTGCCAAATTTTTTCTAGTTCGGCGTTTTTCCTCTCTAATTCTAATGAAGTTAAATCGTATTCTGCTTCCCAGAAAATCTGACGATCTCTAATAATTTGTACCCCTACTGTCATACCTGGTAAGGAATCAAAATTAGTACGGAAAATTTCATTACGTCCAACAATTTTATCTAAAGCAGATTTGAGTATTTGTCTGTCTAGGTTGCCGGGAATTAAAATTGAACATTGAGTAAAAAAAGTAGATTTTTTTTCAGTTTGTTGTAGGAACCATAAATGACGTTGCTGTGGGGATAGTCGATATCCCTCACTAATATTTGTTGTTTCTTCTGTTACTAAATTTTGCATATTATTTATATTTTTATTTAACTTATACTTGTTCGTAGTTGGGATTTAGCCCGATACTTATTTTTGATATTTTTATTTAACTTATATTTGTTAGTAGTTAGGTTTTAGAGAGTGAATGCACAAGCAAAGATTAAGACAGTTAGAGTACTTAATTTAAGGTATATTCGGTGGGTTACCGCGGACAGTTAAGATTTTGGTTCCGATTCATAAGTATTGC
>JAAUYL010007187.1_pt1 | contig 16604 bp, 20 predicted proteins | sample 7278011 | NCBI WGS metagenome assembly JAAUYL01 (sample SAMN14350225, study PRJNA611818) | marine sediment metagenome | isolation source: surface marine sediment (1.8m) | place: French Polynesia: Moorea | collected 2018-08
ATTCTGTTTGTGTATAGCTAGAATGTAGATGGCGTTGCATGCGCTTCTTTTGTAAAGTAAACTGTCACACTAACTAATGGGCCTTCTTAAACTACAACATCTAGCCCCGCTTTGCAAAACCTTAGTTCAACCAAGTGCATTCCAGATGGTTACTTTGATGCTTGAAAATAGCAAAGGAGGGTAAAGTCTAGAGCAGGATCTGAAAAGTCAGAAGGAGTGACATAAGAATATATTCAAATTATTTCAACTTTTTGTGTTGATGATCCCATTAGGAAACAGATTTAGAGGCTACAGACGCCCTTTCTTATCGGACAAACGTCTAAACTAGTTCTCTTCAGTTCATGTTTTTATCATCATATGGTCACTCTCTTCCACTATCGTGGGATAAATCAGTAAATCGGAGGCTCAAGAATTGTCGCCATATCCTAGTCCAAAATTGCATCTGTTGTTTTTACGGTTCTTTTTCCCTAAAAAGACAATGTATGGATGTAATTGTCCAACGAAAAAAATATGGCCAGAAGTCTGAGACGAGCAGAAAAGTACAGTTTTGGTTTTGGGGATGATCCTTAGAGGCAACGAACTAACGCACCAAACAACAATATATGCTTGATAAAGTCAGGCATTCACCCACGTAAAAACCCTGTACAGGGTGACTCAAAAATTCCTGCTCAACCTACCTCTTATGTAGTTAGAGCTCATAAATGTGTTGCAAAGCAACAGTTCTTGATCGGTTTGCGCGGCTACGCGCGCGCGCGCAGATATTGGGTAAAGTATATTTTGAGTTGCATAAAGTACAAAGATATGATGGTTTTTGAGCATAGGTATATGCACACCTGTGTTGAAAAAACCCGTACGCCTCCTTCTGTTTCTTACTTTAGTCCCAAAACACTTCCGCAACAGGATACAACGGCGAGTGGGGCCTAATTCAACTGCGATTTTAACCCTGCCGAGGCCAATTTTAGGGTTGAAATCATGACTTGAAACCCAATTTCCAGTGGAATTCCAAGTGTTACTTAGTGAAAAATACATATTTTTGCTCCAGCTGCACAATTTCAGGCCCACTTAAGAGTGTTGGTGTTAGTGTTGCCAGTGATTGTTGGCTTGGCTTGGCTTAAGCCACAGCTGACTCAAAGAACAACTCTGAAATTTTATATATGCTCATCTTTTAATTATAAGTGGCCAAAAAATTAAATAGCACTGCCATAAGTGAAGTGATCGAGTGTAGAATTTAACTAATAAACTAAACCAATTACAAAAAATCACAATGAAACCCTGGACTTTGTCAGTTGGGGTGCTTACCCTATTGTGTTTATCAAAACAGGTAAATAAATAAAAATAATTTTAATAAAACAACAACAATACCTTTAAGAAATGGTGTGTTGCCTAAATGTAGAAGTTCGTTAGTATGCATGGAAATATCTGGTTTTATTAAGAAACCTGCTTATGTCATCATTTTTTGGCCAGTGACTCATCCATTCAACTACTGGAATATAAAGGAAATGCCACTAAATAAATTAAAATTGGGGCCCAAAAATATTTCTTTTGGTTTATTCATGGATTTTAAAAAAAGAGGACTAAGGAACTAAGGTCAATTTTAAAACTTGAGTAGCCCTGATCCTTAATGTGCGTGTGAGTCAGTAAATTCTCAAGAATTTTAGGTGAAAAAAATCCAACTCAACCATTGCTAATCGTTGTGAAAATGTTTGTTTTTTTGGTTGAAGGAAAGGAACAAATATTAAAATGTGTCCTGCTGAAGCGTGGACTAATCAAATTGACCTTCCTTAGGTTAAAGAAGGTCCCCCTTTTAAGTATTTATATTTGCAATTGTTACCAAAAGATATGGGCCTCGCAATTTCTGCTCGAACCATTTAAAGAATGCCGGAGCTACATAAAGTTACTTTTAAAATAAAATGTGTCAGAACGGAAGGAAGCTCTTTTCACCTCAATTCGCTATATAATAAATGATGATTATCCTGTGTAGGTATTGTGTAAACTTAATCCAAGAATCAGATTTTTAACATTGAAACAGAAAACATTCACCATTTTTATCTGTGACTTGACCTCAAGGTTGATGGTGTTTCGTTCTGTGCAAAATTCAATCTTCGCAAAATTGCGAGTGGATTCGAAATAAATCTTTTGCATTGCAATACCGCATATACATTCTATGATTTGATGGATTCCTTTTGACATCTTGCCACCACGAGATAACCTTAAAAAAATAAAAATAAATAAGTTGCCCAACTCTTTTTTTTACTAGGTCAACATTTTAGTGGCTAATAACTCAAAAGTTTTGGCACTTACTCCCTTGCCTAAATAAAATGGATTTTCGTATCCTTCAACTTTTGCCAAAAACGGGGCAAAATATTTAGATATTAATAAAAAAGAAGATTCACACTTCATAAACAAAAGATTGGAAATAGATGTGTTTCAAATTGAATTTTCACGGATTTCACGGATTTTTTTCAATGTTTCATTCTTGCAAATAAATGGACAAGGTCGCATAAATTCACACGCAAAACTATTTTTTTTCTGGGAGACTTCAACGCGCGGAATATTTTTTGCCTCGCTTTTTTGGGGTGATAACAATTTATCTCAAAGGCGTCATCTTTTTCTTCCGAAAAAACAAAAGAAAATTCATGTAAAAATGCCTAGCCTCTAAACCGTCACATTCTCTATGATTGATTGCATTATTTTGTACGCGCTTGTGTTTTCACAGAATTTTAATATCGAATCAAAAAAACAAAACGGTATGAAAATTCAGAATTCCTTTTTGTTTGATTTCAGATCTCATGCCAATTCCTAGAATACGACAGCGTCGACGAGGTCGGCCTCGCGGATAGTTTTCAGCCTTCGGTCAAGGCGAGCTGCGTAGGCGGTACAATGACCATTAGGTAAATAAAAAGTCAAACACCCGCTCGCAAATTGTTAATTACCTTTAATTATTTAATTGCAGGGTCGACACAAAAGAACCTTTTGAAGGCATTATTCATGGGCCGAACAGAACGGAGCCCGATTGTAGCGTCCAAGGCCGTGGCGGCCTCAAGACTTACCTGAGGATCGACCTTACTAAAACCAGCGGACAACCGGTAAAAAAATGTCTTGATGGAAATCTATGCTAAATTACGAGCATGACTTTTAAAAGTCCTTTGTTCCTTTCCTGAGAAAAGATTTTGAGATATACTTTTTTCGTGAAATCGCAGGGAAGCTGCGGTGTCAAGTACAATCCGAGGACGGAGGAGAGGAAGGTGGCGATCGCTGTCCGGGCACACCCGACCATCGAGCTCCTGGAGGATCGACTCTATGTCGTATCTTGTGGTCGTGCAGGCTTCCAGAACTCCCGAAACGAGGTCTCCGTCGTGATGTTGAGCGTCTCGCTACCCGGGGGCAGCTCCGGCCCCAAAATCGACACCGTCCTGGAGGGTCGCCGGTACAAGCTCCGGGCCGAGGTTCTGGATCACGATCGTAAGCAAATTTAAAATTCCAATTTATTGACATGATCATAATTGATTTCTTGCAGCCGAGTTCGACATCCACGTCCGAAGGTGCTTCGCTTTTGACGAGACTGACACCTCGCTCCAGCTCGTCGACGAGAAAGGCTGCTCGGTGGAGAGGCTGATCTCGGACTTCCAGTATGACAAGGCAACCGGGGTCGCCGAGGCCACGTTGTACTCAATGTTCAGGTTGCCGCACTCCAACCGGACGTACTTCCAGTGCGACGTCGCGATCTGTCGAGGCTCTTGTCCTCGGCCGTCGTGCGCCGACGTCGACGAGTCGCTCAAGCTTCAAAATGAAGGCCAGTTGACGAGCATCAGCGACAACGAGGCCGACGATCCTTTCGACAGACCGGAGGACGACGCGGTCACGACCTCAACCTCGGTTTTCGTCGCTCAGCCCGGATCAGCAGAGAGTGGTGAGCCAACAACACGATCATGCTGAAGCTGAGGACTTCTTAATATAAATTCTTATAGGAAACGCTGCTTACTGCTCCGGATTCGGGCTCGCCGGAGACTCTGACTGGCTGATGTGGTTGTGCATTGCTTTTGGAGTGCTCTTCGCCGTCATGTTGTTGATCAACATTTTCCTCTGCTCTGCCATGACCTGCTCTTGTACCAAGAGCGAGATCATCGAAAAGGAACCCTCCGTCTATGACGACTACAGCATCTACGATTCACAATACGGGTATGAACTGATGACGAAAATGAATCAGATCAAGGATTATAACCAATGCCTTTGCAGATACACCAACAATGGTAAACCCTATGGATCTGAATCGGATTATGGCAGCGAATACGGGATGGTCGAGGGCGAGAACGGCCGCCCCGAGGCCATCACCAACGGCAGACCTCCGTCAGAATATTCAAAGTACTCCCAAAGCCATCACGGATCTACGCTCAACCGGACAAGAAATTAACTCCCTAATGATTTTCCAATTCAATTATGACCTGTGCTTGCATGAAATTAACCCGATGCTGTGATAATTTACTGTATAGAATTAACCGCATGTACGTACCTTAACAGCCTCCCCTACTTAGCATGGAAATAAAAGGACTACCTGAAACCAGATTTTTAGAGGTCCAATATTAATTATTATTTCATTGTCTGACAATTCGCATAAAAACGTGGTTTTCAATTAAATGACTTGATAAAGAGTTAGCATAGTTGAGTTACATATACATTAAAAAGCTATTGATCTTGGACCAAGCTAGGGTTATGCGATCATTACCGCGGAAACGGCGATGATGAGAGTGCCGAAGCCGATCGAGGTCGAGGTGATGGCAGAGCTCTTCTTGTCTTTGCTAGCCTCAGTTTGGCCTCCCTCTTCACTTCCGGCCGTCGTCGATTCAGGATCTGATCCCTCCTCGCTGGAGTTGGCAGGCGCTTCAGCCGTGGTTGTCGTGGTCGAGTTTCCCAGGTCTGAAAAGTTTAGAGATTTATACTCTTGAATAGAGTTAAAAGGTGACTCCACGAACTTGTAATCGACTGGAGGGTGGAAAAGTTGAGCTGTGGGGCCTGCGATTCGGTCGAATCAGCTTCCTCAGATCCGACACCATTAGCATCGCCAGAGTCTTGAGCAGTTCCACTATTGGAATTGGCCGCCGATCGCTCGAGATGACTGCAATCTTTCCCAGTTTCGTGGCAGAAATCAAACGGACTCACACCCAGTTTGTCGGCAGTGGCGTTCAGGTTCTCAATGGCGAACATGATGTACCTTTTTCGTGCCTTGTGGGAAAGCTCCGCAACTTCATCCAACTGCAAAAGGGAGGAGGCAAGAGCTAAAGAATTTATGTTCTTAAAAATTAATAACTTTTTACCTTCTCCTGGTTTAGAGACCCTTGTCGGAGCTGCACCGAAACGTTCGCATGAAGGTCATCGGGGAAGGTTTCCCCAAAGCCAAGGATTTTACTTGTGTTTAACGTGATCTCATTCTGGAGTGATTCGGTGAATGTTATGAGCTCGGACTTCTGTTCATCAGTAAAGTTGGCGTAGTTTGTTCTGACGAAACGATTGACGTGATCGTAGAACTCGGGTTCCTTTGTAGCCGTAGCCGGCGTCGATGGCGATGATCCAGACGACGAACTTGTTTGGTCATCATTTGCGTTCTGTTGGCCGCTTTCGCCTTCTGCCCCGACGTAGCCCAGAAACACGACGGCCACGATCAAGACCTGGAGGTTTCTCGTTGCTGGCACCATGATTTTCTTTCGTTTGAACGGCTAGTTTCTGCTCGACGACAAGAATGGCGGCGTGTCTTCTTCGAAAAACTTAAGCCAAAGAAAGAAAGATGGCGGAGGCGGACTCGAAATTAATCTGTCAAACTGAGGTCAGGTGCCGGTCAGTCCCCAGCTCAGTCTTGAAAAAAAGGAAATTTGGTATAAAGGTAAAGGATCTATCGGCTGCTTTGTTGTTGTTGTTAGGATTTGGATTTGGAAAATCATAAATACAAAACAGACTGTACAAAAAAAATTTCGGTCTTGTTTCTCAGTGATCCTCAAAAATAAACCCTCTTTGTTTGCGCGCGCATGGACCATATTTCTGGAATATGGATATGGTGTTTTTTTCTGTGAAACCAGGAAGGAAAGAAATCGCAGATTTTTTTCAAATATTGCAATTCGGCCAATTCCAGATGAAAGTAGATTATGATGTTGAAATCCAAAAATGCATTTTTTCGCGATCGCATCTGAAAAATGTAGATTTCAACTCTCATGGCATGGATTCTGGTTGGAAAAGGATATTTCAGTTTTGCAGCAAACGTACTTTCGCTCTTTTGATTCGATTTTGCTTCCAGTGTAATCGTCTAGCTTTTGGCACAATTCAACTCGAAAATAGTAGAGACAGTTTGCCTCCAGTTCATGTACCGTAAAGATTTTGCTCCGCGACCAAATCACATAACAGTTGTACTTACTGAACGTACTGTATCTACCTCTTTGTTGCAATATATAAATTGTGAACCGTTGCAGCCACCACTTTCCCAAGAATTAGTCGCATCTTTTCGCGTATGGAGTTCAGATGTAGGTTAGGTTAGTGTCCTGGCTGAAAAAAAAACAAGAGTAATTGCAAGTGAAATCGCACAGCAACATCGAAATGAAAAGCGCTCTTGTTTTACTTGGCCTCGTCGGTGTTGCCTTCGGGCTCATCGTCGAGCCTCCGACGGCCTCTTTTGCACTGCAGATGCCGTTTTCAAAGTAAGTTCTATATTGATATGATATCAATCTTAAATTGGTAAAAATGTTATTTCACAGACCTACGAAACCAGAGGCCTACTTGTGTACCCCTCTCAAGTTGGACGACAGCAACCCCTATTACATCGTAGGATTTGAACCGACAGCGCAAATGAAGACAGCCCATCACATGCTTTTATACGGGTAAATAAAAATAGGATTTCACAGAAAAATATGTGAAATTATGTTTTTAGCTGCAAGACCCCTGGCAATACAAAGAAAATTTTCAATTGCGGGGGGATGGGACAACGAGAGGCCGCTTATGAGTCCTCCCTTCAACCTTGCGGATCTGGATCGCAGGCAAGATCATCAACTTGATTTTTTGATTGTGTTTTGTTCTCCAATGCCATTTTTTCAGGTTGTGTATGCTTGGGCGAAAAACGCTCCTGAACTCGATCTGCCCGAGGGAGTCGGGTTCCACGTTGGCGGCAAATTGTCCGGGATCGACTGGCTTGTCCTTCAAGTAAACGAGTCCAATTCTGGATCACGGACCTAATTTCACAAATCATTTTTAGGTTCACTATGCCAGCGTCGACTATATTCCCGAAAATGGCGATCAATCTGGAGTTATTTTACATTACACCAACGTCCCGCAGCCCAAGGTTGCCGGGGTCTACTATTCCGGTACCCGAGGAAGTTTTCCAGGCAAGCAACTTAATAATTGAGACCAGATTCAAATATTTCATTATAAACATCTATTTTAGCCGGCCAGACCACTTATGCCGAGGCCGCCTGCAAGCTCAACACCGACAAGGAGATCCACCCGTTCGCGTTCAGGACTCACACCCACGGTCTGGGTCGGGTTGTCAGTGGTTGGAAGGTAACCCCGGACATGCAATGGACTTTGATTGGCAAGAAAGATCCTCAATTGCCACAGATGTTTTACCCGGTAAACCCTATGACTTGACGGAGATTTCAGATTTGACAGGATTTATTGTTAGGTTCATGATAACACAACCGTGTTGAGGAATGGAGACTATATGGCCGCCAGATGCACCATGGTCAATTACCGCGACAGCACCGTCTACGTCGGCTCTACGAACAACGACGAGATGTGCAACTTCTACATGATGTACTGGGTCGAGGGCACGGAGATCATGGAGCAGAAGAGCTGCTTCTCGATGGGACCTCCGATTTATTCGTGGGGAGGCTGGCTCCTCGGGGGTGGACTTTCGAACATACCCGACGCTGAGGCTTCGACTCTATAACTTCGTTTTTCACGAAATAAACAGTTACTTAATACGCCTACAAATCCGAAACAGTTTTAATTCAGACAGATTTTCCTCAAATTCAAGTCGATTTTTAAAACAGCAAGTTTCTTCTTGAAAAGAAAGAGTCAAAAAGTTTTACTTCACCCATTTTAACAGCCGACTTTGTGGTTTCGTCTTTGATCTTGGTGTTGATATCTTTGTCAGTCATGTTATTTATTTCTGCAAGCGTTTGACAAACTTATGCTTCAAAGTTAGTTCATCTTTTGATAGTAGGCCAGAAAGCAACAACTTTCTCCTCAACCAAAATCAGCCATTTTTTATCGCAAGCTTTTTGAACAATGTTATACCTAGGACGTTGGTATTTTGAAAATTTGTGCACATTTAGAATTTGCTACAGTTACAAATTCAGTTTAATGCCTTGAGAATTGAAATATTTTAAAATCTTGTAACTCCAATATTTGCAGTACTTTTAATTTCGTTACATTATGAGTCAGGTTTTATGCTTTAGTCCATACAGCAGTCATCGTGTATATTAAAACACGATTTCATTTTGGTCATTAAAACAATCTTGGATATAAGGGATTTTAAAACAAATAGACAAAAGGGGCAAAAATAATTTAAAAAAGGTTTTTTCGTCATCATGAATTAATTGTCATTTTTCGTCACAACAAAGTTTTGAAAAATTCAGCTATTGCTGCTGCCCATTTCAACAGCCGACTTTGTGGTTTCATCTTTGTTCTTGGTGCTGATATCATTGTCAGTCTTGGCTTTTTTGACTGGCGGAGCTGCCTCTCCATTGGATGAGCCTTCATCGCCACCGTTTTCAGCAGCACCGGCCTCGCTGCCGTCCTCGACGTCGTCGCCACCAGCCGAAGCCGGCCTCTTTCGGCCTCCAGATTTATCCGAGCTTCGCGTTGGGAACTTTGGCATTGGCGGCAATTGTTCCATTGCTAAAAACTTGTGGATTTGTCGAAACGCAATTTGCCTTAGCCCAGTTTGTGCGTTGGTAGTCAAGTCTTCGCGCTCCTGAGCGCTCATGCTGGACGCTGCATCCCGCGGCTCTATTTCACAAGGATCGAGAAGGCCAGGAGAACCTGAATTCATTTGAATATTTTTTTAAAAAAGTCGTGAATTTAGGCAGTGATTTTTCTAATACCTGGAAGTAACAGGCCTCCTGCCAGGGACTCCAGTATTCGTCTCAGGGCATCTCCAGGTGACATGGGAAGTCCGGCCGAGGCCAGAGTTTTTTCTGCAATCAATTCCAGAGCGAAAGCCGGCAACGGTTGCCAAGATGGACTCCATGAAACCAGATCACGGAGAACTCGCAAGACCATGACACAAGATTGCAGGCTAGCAGCTCGAGCCGTAAACCACTTGGCGTGTCGAACATGAGCAAGAAATTCAATGCACTTGTCACGATCAAGGACATTGTTGTCCTCCTTGTCTGAAGGTTTGACATCGCCGTCACTCGTGAACTCGTCATTGTTGCTGTTTCGAACCAGGGGCGAGGTGAGACCGACGGAAACGGTGATCGAGTCGCTGACGACCTCGACGGAGGCCTCCTTGGTGTTCTCCTTGACGACGAACTTGACCCCGTCGTCGGATTTGGTCACGGTCTCGAGATGCTTGGTCAGCTTGGATGACACTTCTTTGAGAAGGGACTTGGTGGGAACTTCAGAGCACAGAAGGACGAGATCGACTTTAGAATCAGCCCTCAACAACAGACCTTTGGCCAGGGGACCGACTCTCATAACACCTTTTAATTTTGACGTGGGATGAGCTTCTGAAGTCTCGTCAGCGCCGTTCGTTTTGGATTTGCCAGTTGGCTCACTACTTCCGGTCGCCGAGGCTTCACCAGTGGCGGCCATCTCGTCGCTGACCATTTTGAGGCCGCGCTCGACAAAGGCCACCTGCTTCTGTATCAACGCCAAGCTGTCCTCGGTGGGGTAGATCGTGGTATGCTTCGCCATCACATGGCGGTCGTCTGACGAATCTGGCCGGCGCATCATCATGGCACCGGGGTGGGGGTGATGGGGTGGCACCGGGTAGGGACCCCCGGGCGGCGGCGGACCGTTCATCCACATCATGTTTCGCTCTTCTTCTTCCATTGCTCTAAATTCTTCGTCTCGTCGTCGCCAAAAATCCTCCTTGGCCATGGATCTTTTAGCTCGCTCTTCTTGCAGTTTCCGTTGCCTCAACGAGGGTTTCAAGTCGACGACCAGATTGGGGTTGACTTTCTTTTTGTATTGCAATCGGTGACGCCGGCCTTTCATGTGCATCTCTTTGGCATTGGGATCGTTGAACTTGCACTCACACAACTTGCAAAAGAAGCTGAGAATCTTGCTGCCGTCCTCGCTCCTGACCTCCTCGATGTAGTCCGAGCCCACAGGTTGGACCACTTTTTCATCAGGCAGAAGGGGTATGTTGACCACCTCAGGACAGCCGCCATTACTGCTGTTGTTCTTGTTTGTGTTGCCTCCGTTATTACCATTGGACATGCTCACTCCAATGGTCTTATCGTTGGCCTCCTTGCGCACGATGTTGATTCTAGGCTTCTTCGCGGCCTGAGGGTTTGACTGAGATGAACTAGAATCTTCCCCGAGGTTGCCGTTGTTGTTCGCGACAGGCGGACCGACTTTGGAGCTGTTGACTATCACCGGGTTCACGGACGGGATGGGCTTGCCCAACTTGGTGTGGAGCTTGATGACTTTCTGATGCTTAGAGCCGCGTATGTGGGCGGCATAGGCGTCAGAACCTGTACAGGTCACGTCGCACAGCTCACATCTAAGGGCGTTGCCAACTCGGGGTCCACCCCGATGAGGCCCCCCACCCTGGCCTCCTCCTGACTGAAAGCCTCCCTGATGTTGCATAGCACCACTTGGCGAGGTCACCGAGGTCACCGGCGAGGCCGAGGCTGCAGCGGCGGCCGCCAATTTCTTTTTGTGTTTTTGTCCCTCCAGGTGCTCTTGATAAGTTTGAGGTCCTGAAAAAACCGGTTGAAAACCAAACTCTTTACCAATCAAATCATATCCTACCTGCGCATGAGATCTTGCAAATGTCGCAGTAGTGGAGCTGTTGTGGTTTCGGAGGCTGCCGGACCTTTTGCTGTCGTGGAGGCTGAGGTGGCGCATGGGGAGGATGGACATGACCATGGCTGTTAATCCAGGGTCCATGTGGTTGAGGGGCGACAGCACCGGAAGTTGCCGCGGGGGGTCCGCTGACGGCCGCCGCGGCCGTCGAGGCTGCAGCGTACTTGTGAGTAGCCGTTGCAGCCACGACGGTATGAGAAGGACCACCATATGCAGAGTAGGACGGGGTCGAGACTCCCCCGTAACCAGTGGCTGAATAATTGGCCGGCCTGACCGGCCTCGCAGCTGGTGACGAGACTGCTGCATGACTTGCCGCCGGGTTCGTCGAGGTCGGAACTCCAGCCGAGGCGCTGTAAGCCGGCCTCGGTTGGTAGTGTGCGACGCTCGCGCTCGTCGGAGGTGGAACGTAATATGAAGGCTTGTTTGCATTGTAGACTTGCTAAAAATAAGAAATCAACGTGAATTTCCATTTTCCAAAGCAACCTTGTTTTCTAAGTACCTGTGCTTGGGCCTGGGCAGCTGCTGCCACGAGACCCGCGGCCACCGATGGCACGGTCGCCGGTGGGTAGGATGGGTGATACGTTGTCGTTGGATATGCTGAGGTCACGACCAGAGTTGTCGGCGCAGCGGCCGAAGCTGCGTGAGGCGAGGCATATGAGGCCGCGCTGACACTTTGTTGACCTGCAGGCTGTACGGGCTGGTAGGCAGAGTAGGCTATGACAGCCTGGCCAGCCGCGGGTGCAGGTCGATAGCCAGCCTGTGGCGGTGGTTGAGGACCTGGAGGCGGGGGTGGCGGAGGCTGAGATTGAGCGACGGCAAACTGAGTAGCGGCAACTCCGGCTGGCGTGGGCGCAGCGACTCCGCCGGGAGGTCCTGCGCCGGGAGGGGCGGCAACAGGCACGGCGGGTGTCACCCCGGCGGCGGCAGCTTGGGAATAGGCTGTTGCGGCTGGCGGTGGCGGCCCGACGCCGGCATAGGCCGAGGCCGTGGCTGGCTGGCCGTACCCGAAGAAGTTGTTGGCTGCCATTTTTCAAGTCTGGGCAGTGGTCGTCACCCTTACCACTCGTACTCGAGAGGTTCAAACCCTCTACTTGTAGCACCCTATCAACACTCCATTGTGGTCAGTCAAAGTGGAACTTCTCACGTGGACGTGGAGGTCGCCCTCAACCTTGGCTTGCTTGATTCTCTTTCTGTCCTTACTGAATCTAGGCCCTGGGCACCTCTCCTCTTTAACGATATTAATATTGATCTTCGTGACAGGGGCCACTTGTCAAAAAGTTTCCATATTTTCTGATCAAGAAAGAAGATTTTTCTTTACTTCACTTTTGGTAAAACAAAACACTCTCAGCTCAAAGTCAAGCGAGGAATTTGTGTCATCAAATGACTTCAGGTGTGAGCAGAAGAACGCTTTGGTCAGATATCGATGACATCCTACGTTAAATTATTAGTTTTGATTTGGAGCAGCCGTATTATCGTGATTTTCGAGACAAAATGCGAGCTAATGCAGCTATAATGAAGACATTTTGCTCAAGATTTTGTAGCATGTTTTACGCTGAGAAATCCAAAATCGATTCTTGGCAGCAATTTGGTCGAACGGAATCTCAGCTTTCGGTTTCACGCAACCTCAAATCAAAACAAATCTGAAACGAAGAGAAACGTCAAAAATTCGCAAAAATGGCGAGGCTCTTGCATGAACAGTGGTTCACCGACCAGTTAGAGGCATACTCCTCTGCCAAGGAGGATTGGGATCTCCACTTGTATTTCAAGAACTCTTACGAAAGTGCAAACCCAGAACAACTGTCCAAAGTGTCATTACAATCGTGTGTCTTGCTGCCACATTCAGATTTTCTGAGAAAAATTCTTCCAGAAAATGAAGACGAGTACCATATCATGCTGCCCGATTTTTATAGTGATCTGTCTGAATTTGTCGTGGATCTTTTGTACAAAGGATGCTCTCGTCCATTCAGTTATCACGGACAGAGCGAGGCTGTGATGGAGCTGCTCCAAAACATTTGCGTTGACAAAATTGATTTCACCCTCGAACCGACAACAAACGTCAATGTCTTGAGAAGCCAAGACTTGAACACGCTGCCTGTAGAGTGCAATGAAGACACTGAAGACCAGGACAACATGGATTTTGAGCCGTTAACGCTTCTGGCAACAGAGAAGGATGGTCTTCGAAAAACTTACAAATGCTCTGTCGAAGGTTGTCTCGAGTCTGGTTTCAGTTCGCACAACCAACTTCGTGATCACACGAAAAGCCAGCATGGCACCTACCCCTTCAGATGTCATTACTGCGAAAAGCGGTTCAAGCACCAGCACAGCTTGATAAATCACATGCAAAACCATCGGAGTGAAAAGTTTCATCTCTGCGACATCTGCGGCAAAAAGTTTCACACCAAAGATCTTTGTTCAAGTCACCGACGAACTCATGGGGATCGGAAGCTGAGCTGCAACATTTGTGGGGCGACCTTCAAGCAGAGAAACGTGTTGTACCAGCACAAATCTCTCCGGCATTGGGATCGCCGGTTCGTTTGTGGAATCTGTAACAAGCAGTTTTCTAAGAAGCAGAACCTTGAAACCCACCAGAGAATTCATTCAGGAGAATCCCCTTTCGGCTGTGAGGTTTGCCAAATCCAGTTCAAGCGAGAGCATCACCTAAAGAAACATCTAACCACTTTGGTTCACATTGACAAGGTTGCCGAACTCAAAGCTCAAAACATTCAGATACCGGCAAGCTTGGACCCAATTGTGATCCTTGGTGAGAAAGATGGGCAAGCTGCAACGACATTGGCAAAATACTCAACCTGTGATCTTTGTCGAAGACCAGATGCTGGAGCAGGCTCAAGTGGGAGATTCAAGTCATCGTACCATTTTCAAAAGCATATTCGAAGCAGAGGACATTTGCAAAAGTTGCTACAGTTGAACGACTCTGGACAAGCAATCCCCGAACACTTAATACCTCCAGACTATGTTACTTATATAAACCCAGGCGAAGAAGCAATCGTTGAAAGCGTTGCCGCTCCCGATCTTGACAATGAGAACATTTTCATTATTACAGAGGAACAAGTCGAATAAATCAAAGTAATTTCAACTGAATTTAATTGATTTCTTCAAATGCACACAAACTTACAGGCTGTACACAAATTAACAAAACTTGGGGAAAAGTACGATTTGCGTCCACTATTTTTGGTCAATCTTGCGTTGTATTTAATGTAGAAACAGATCAGGGCAATGACTCCTGAAAATGTATTGAGAGAAAATGGCAAAGATGAGTAAAATAATTTAGAGAGTGCTTCCTAATTGATTTCATCTTACCATCAGAAATGGATGGCTTGGCCTTCGCTCTTGGGAGATTTTACTTGAGCAAAGACCAAGCCCCTCCAGGATGATGATGGAGTCGGCCCTCTTGTACGCGTTGAAGTTGTATTATTTATTGTCCTGTTCCAGGTCTTGGGATTAGATCAGGTCAGCCACTGGAAAAAAGTAAAGAAATGAAGATACTGTGTCAACAAGAAGCATTTTTTTGGCTTACCGTTCATGGGCATCTCGTCGATCTGGGTCGAGTAGTACTGCTCGATGTCCCGGAGGATCCTGATGTCGTCATTCTTGACAAAGTTGATGGCGACACCCTTGCGACCGAATCGGCCCGATCTGCCGATGCGGTGGATGTACAGCTCACGATTGTTGGGCAAGTCGTAGTTGATGACCAAGCTGACCTGCTGCACGTCAATGCCACGAGCCCAGACGTCGGTGGTGATCAAGACTCGGGACTGGCCCGACCTGAACTCCTTCATGATGGCGTCCCTCTCCTTCTGGGGCATGTCGCCGTGCATCGAGCTCACGGTGAAGTTGGCCTCGCGCATCTTCTCCGTCAGCCAGTCGACCTTCCTCTTGGTGTTGCAGAAGATGACGGCCTGCGTGATGGTCAGGGTGTCGTACAAATCGCACAAGGTGTCGAACTTCCACTCCTCCCGCTCGACGGCGACGAAGAACTGCTTGATTCCCTCGAGAGTCAACTCGTCACGCTTGACCAGGATCCGAATCGGGTCGCTCATGAACTTCGAGGTCATCTCCAGGATCTCGTGGGGCAAGGTGGCGGAGATGAGGCAGACTTGCGTTGAGGGCGGCAAATATCTGTACACGTCATAGATCTGCTCTTTGAAGCCCTTGTTCAGCATCTCGTCGGCCTCGTCGAGGATGAGCATCTTGAGGCCCCTGGTTCGAAGGGTGCGGCGACGGATCATGTCGAACACGCGGCCGGGAGTTCCGGAAACAACGTGCTGTCCGTAATCGAGCTTGCGGATGTCCTCGCCGAGGTTGGTGCCGCCGATGCAGGCGTGGCACTGGACGTTCATGTAGTCGCCGAGAGCCAAGACGACTTTCTGAATCTGGACGGCCAACTCGCGAGTCGGAGATAAGGTGAGAACCTGGGTCTCCCTGATGGTAGTGTCGATTGACTGGAGCAGAGCGATTGAAAACGTGGCCGTTTTACCGGTACCAGACTGCGCTTGGGCGATCACGTCCCGCCCCTTCACGATGGGCTTGATAGCCCGCTGCTGGATGGCAGAGGGTTTCTCAAAACCTACAATAAGTATGAATTGGGGCTTTAATCTCACAGTTTAAGAAGATTTGAAAGCTTACCGTAGGCGTAAATTCCTCTGAGAAGGTCTTCGCGAAGGCCCATGGAATCGAACGTGGGCACGACGTCAACATCCTCGCTGGTCTCGAATTCGACGTTGGCGAGGTCTTCCTCGATGACTTTTCTCTCTCTGGTGGCCATTTTGGTGGTTGTTTAATCTCTTTACACACTACAAATCTCAGGATTTTTTGAAGATTCGATTGAAAAACTAAAACTTCGATTTTTTAGAGACGCGTGTTTTGTCAACAAGCACGCAAGCAAAAGCCGAAACCGGCAGCTTGGCAGGCGGCGCTGGCTACAGCCGCTGCCGGGTAAGAAAAGCGGGAAATTCAAACTCATTTCTCGATTCTTTCATGTTTGGAATCTTTGACCCTTTACAATTCTTTAGTCGATAATTTTCGCCCGGTGCAATTTCGCAGATCTTCCTTTTTTCTCGTCTGAAAATGTGATGAAATTAAACGTCTTTTCTTTCAAAAAAAACAAAAAATCGAACTCCACAAGAAAAATCAAATTAAATTATTCAACATAGTTGCCAGACAAACACGTCAATAAATTCGTCAACATTGAATGAAAACGCCCAATAGAGCTCGAAAAATATGACTTTGTGGAAAAGAAAATCCATTTTATCTGATAATCTGTCAAAATCAAAATCAAAACAATTTAATTTTTTCTCGATAATAATTTATTATAGTTTTCAAGTGAAAAAGGTGGAAAGCGAACCAATTTTAGTGTCAAGAGACTGAAGACAGCACGATCTTCAATGTCGGAACTGAGGAGAGTCGTCGGGGAGAGGTTGATCCCGTGTACAATGGTAAGCCAAAAACTTGTATTGATCAGAATTTATTCTTCATCGGTGTGGCCAATCTTGTCCAAGATTGTCGTCTCGTCCGGGTTCGTAGAGATGAGATTTGATGTCAGTTTCCAAACATGCACCCGGCCGCATTCA
>JAAUYL010043720.1_pt1 | contig 16597 bp, 21 predicted proteins | sample 7278011 | NCBI WGS metagenome assembly JAAUYL01 (sample SAMN14350225, study PRJNA611818) | marine sediment metagenome | isolation source: surface marine sediment (1.8m) | place: French Polynesia: Moorea | collected 2018-08
CTTTTCCATCGCTGTTCACTTTCGTTTGGGATGGGAGCTTACTCCCAAGGGTAAAAACTCTGATCAAGGCATCTGAAATGACAAATGTTAAAGCCGAAATTAGTACATTTTCAAACATAGTAGGCATAGACCAACGTTGTCACGTTGGTAATAACACGATTTAATGTGTTCCACATCTTTGAGTAATATTCAAGACAACATTTTCAGATTCTAGTGTTGTCCAAACTTTTGACTTGAATGGTTTTTAGATCTTCTCAAGTAAATTCTTCAGGTTCTCCATTCACTGCACAGTAGTGTAATATCACAGTTTATCTTTGCACCAATGTTGTTTAGTAGTAATCGTCGAAATCGTCGCCCTCTTCAACATCGGCCATGGAGCAGCCCAACACCTCCGATGTCAACAACTTCACGATGGCTCTTAGTAAGGCGCCCTCCTTGGTGTTGGCGTCCCAGTTTGTGCACGACGGATTCCGCACTTTGTACTCGAGCAGGAGATTCAACGTCTCCCTGAGGTCGCGGACCATGTCGAACGTGCCTTCCTCACAGTTGAACTTGATAAAGTCGTCAACATGGATGACCTCCAGTCTCGTTCCGTCCTTCAACTTCTCGCGGCTTTGCTCCAAATTCTGGCCGAAAAACACCAGAGATAACGGGGAGACCATGGAGGAGTCGTAGATGAAGATGGCAGAGCTTTTCATTTTCAAGTGATAGACCATCCACGGGTATTGGAAGTCGGCAGTCTTTGAGTTGACCGACTTCGGATGCATCTCGACTCTCTTCTCTTGGGCCGTCTGAAGCACGACAAACTCTTTGGGGGAATCCTGCTGTTGTCGGCCGCCGTAAAATCCTCCTTGACCACCACCCCGACCGGGACCACCGTATCCGCCACCACCACCTTTTTTGATTCTCTTTTTGGCGAAGGCCACGTTCGGGTATAGGCCGGCCGTTATCACAGCCCTGACCAAGGCCTCGTTGTTGGAGTTGCGATTGGCGTTCTCGTCTTTCGGGTTCGGCGACATAATGAAGCACTTGTCGCACAGATTCTCGGCGAACTGTTTCTTGAGATTGACCAGCATTTTAAGCGTGCTTTCAGAGAGAAAATAGTCCCAGCAAAAGTCCTTTGCATTCCTTGGCCCCTTGCGCATTTGGTCCTCCCAGATCTGGATGGCGTTTGCCATCATGAGGTGATCAGATCGAGACGTCCCGGCCAACTCCAGTCTTCTCTTATCGGCTTCTTCTTCGCGACCTGCATAAAACAAATTAATCCCCAAAAGATATTCTGAGAGTAGCCTACTTACCGAGCGGAATCACAAACGCGTCTTTGAAGGACAACGAGGCTGCCACCGACAGGACTGGATCCAGGCATGAAAAGATGGCCCCGAGGAGAATCATTTTTCCTGTCTGTGGGTCCATCGGAAGTTGAGCCAAGTGAAACCCAAGGGGAGTCAGAATCTCGCTGCCATCTGTATCGTCGAGCGCGTTGATTTGTCGCAGCAATTCGAGGGAGAGCCTCACGGCCTTCGGGTCAGGCGGGTCCATTACTTTGGCAAAGAACGGCTCCACTTTTCCCAGCCTTAGAACTTTTATCTGTAGAATGACCTCCTCCAGTCGTTTTCGCAACATCTCGGGCAGCATGTAGTCAGCGAACGTCATCTCCCTGCCCTTGCAGTACAAGTGATAGCAAACGCCTGGCTGGACACGACCGGCGCGACCTCGTCGCTGCCTTGAATTAGCCAACGAGCACCATTCCGGCTTCAGCGTGGCGATGTTTGCCTCCACGTCGAAGTTTGACATCTTGATTTTTCCGCAGTCAACGACGTACACAATGTCATCGATGGTGATCGAAGTCTCTGCGATGTTTGTTGCTATCACAATTTTCCTCTGACCTAGTGGCGGCCTCTGAAAGATCGCGCGCTGGTTCGTCGTCGGCATCAAACTGTGCAGAGGGTACACAATTGCATTGTCCAAGCAGCAGCTACTTTTTCCATCTGCAAGAAAAATCTGTTGAGCAAATTGGAATTCGATTGGTTTCTTTTATTCTTACCGGTCAGGAAATTGTTGACTTTGGAAATGTCCTCCCAGCCAGGCACGAACACCAAGACGGCGCCCTCGTCCTCGCGCCGATGGATGTGTTGCACCAGGGTCGCGATCAGCTTGTGATTGATCTTCTTCTCGCACTCACGGTGGCGAAGAGTCGTGATCACCCTTGGCGAGTACTGGCCGCTAGCCTCAAGATTTCTGACGTGAGGCATGATAAAGTCTTCATAGATGCGTTTTTCCTTTTCGTCGCTCATGTATCGTCGCGGATTCCGTTTCTTTTTCCATATCGGGACGTTGTCGCCGGACGAGGACTCCTTTGGCAATTCGGGGAGGAGATCGTACTTGGTCATCTCAAGGACGTCTTCGAGATAAAACTCCTTAACGGGATAGGTGAACCCGGGAATGTGCACGCAGGGGCATCCTCCAAAATAATTGGCAAAGCTCTCGGCGTTTAGCGTGGCCGACATGAGGACTATTTTGAGATCCTCCCTCCGTTCCAAGACGTCTTTCAGGAGAGTGAGCAGGAAATCACATTGGATATCGCGCTCGTGAATTTCATCGAGAACAACGTGTGAGACGCCGTCCAAATCGGGATTAGAGAGCAGCCATTGAAGCACAATACCTGAAAACGATCATGGAGAAAAATCAAACATTAACGACGTTGCTACATTTTGTTTCTTTCGTGCAAGGGTGAAATATAAAAAAAATCGAAAAAATCTGTGAAACACCGCTGGGGCTTACCTGTCGTGCAGAACAGAATGGAACCCGTTTCACGGGGTAGCTTGCTTTCTAATCGGATTTGGTAGCCGACAGATTTTCCCAGCTTTTCTCCGCGTTCGTCGGCTACACGATCTGCAACGCTGATGGCCGAAATACGACGAGGTTGAGTGCAAATAATTTTGGTTTGGCTTCCCTGACCCGACTGTATCATTTTGTCCAAAATGAACTGCGGCACCTGGGTGGTCTTTCCACAACCGGTTTCTCCACTGACGACGACAACTTGGTTCGCCTCCAGCTTTTCCAATATTTCGTCGCGCTTTTTGAAGGCAGGCAGTTTTTCGCGAAACCTGAGCATGGCCTTGTAGCTTTCGTCTGACGCCAATTTTGACGCCAGTTCTCTTCGTAGGTATTCATCTTGTCGGCTGCCACCACTTGTCGGACTTGACAGGTCGCTCAACTGCTCGGCAGACGCTTCTAAATCCTCCCAGTCTTCCGGTGGGTCGTTGTTGCAGCCAACCGAGCCTTGGTCATTGGCAGCATTGGCATGAAGGTTTTCGCGATACGTTTCCATGAAACTGGACTCCTCGTGATCTCTTGCATAAAAAGAGACTCCTTGCGGATGAAGGTGTGTCATTTTCTTGAACATTTGGACGATGTCATTCTTGGAGTGGTGATCGATGCTGATGTACGATCGTTGTGAGCTCTTTTTCTCTTGTTGCTTTCTAGCGTAGTAAAGACCGATGTCTTTGCCTCTCAGCCCCGGTGGGCGACCGCGACCGCGACCGCCGCGGCCACGGCCTCCTCCACCTCTAGCGCGAGTGCTGTCGAAGTTTCTCTCGCCTGAGCTTGGTGAGTCATTGTGGAGCTGACCTCCACCGTCATAGCCCTTTTGATATCGGCCACCCCTTCTCATTTTGGATTGAAGTTCACTCAATTTACGAAGGAAAGCAAAAAAAGACAAAAAGGAGACTCGCAAATGTTACACGCACGTCCAGGTTTTCAAAGACGTGTTGGGAATTTGGATCCTCTTCTCCTTGTACTTGTCGAGGACTCGAGGTCGACCGTCCTGCAGTTCAGCACCAGTCCCGAGACCTTGTCCAAGGACGAAGCGTTGCCTATTTTGCGTTGCGAGTACTGTAAGGTCTACGTATTGGTGTGTTGTTTGACAAAGTTGTCAGGAAACATTGTCAATTTGACACTAGCGGGATCTGTTTCGAAAGTTTTCTTGCTTATTTTTCTGCCTTCACCGCTGTAGGCCTGTATCGAACTGAGAATGTAAACAAACGAATAACGACTTTCTTGAATCAGAATGAAACGTCAGAACGCAGAAAAACAAATTAAAAGAGTACAAAGAGTAAAATTTGAAAAGTTCATATTAATTTTTGCTGCATTTTTTTTGCAATTTTTGTCTCCAAAGGCACAAGAATTTGAGACTCATCTTTTTCTTTTTCGGATCGGCCGATTTCCGGCTGAGAGTGACTTGAGAAGAATTCTGCTCTGTTTTTGTTTACAAAATAATTCGTCGGCAAAAAAGGCGAAAGTGAGTGATTCAACAAAATTTTCTTTTTCCTGGTGAAAAATTGGATATTTCGTCATTTCGACTTTAAATTCGGTAGCAGCTACAACCACGATTAACATCTACCCCACTCTCATACAAAAAATAGAACAGCATGCCTGCTTTCCAAGGTAAGAGATTCAAGATTCAAAGGCACTCAGGAGCCGGTCAATCCAAACGCCTGTCAAAAACGTTTATCGTTTTCATCGTTTCTTTCTCGTTTTAACAGTTAAAGTGAAATGGGGCAAGGAGGTGTACACGGACGTGGATCTGAACACCGACGAAGAGCCTGAGGTGTTTAAGGCTCAACTCTTCGCCCTGACCGGAGTGCAGCCCCATCGGCAAAAAGTGATGATGAAGGGAGCCGCAGTCAAGGACGATAGCTGGGGCCCTGTCGGAGCCAAGATCAAAAATGGGTCCACTCTGCTCATGATGGGATCGAAGGAGGAAGATATTCCGGTTGCTCTCACAGAGGCCGAAAAGACCAAATTCATCGAGGACATGGACGAGAGCCAGCTTCAATCTGCCATGCAATTGCCGCCTGGCCTCACGAATCTTGGCAACACTTGCTACTTGAACGCCACCGTGCAGTGCTTCAGGACAGTCCCGGAGCTGAAAACTGCAATTCAGGGCTTCGAAGGCAGTTATGGGCCTGCAGCCGAGTCCGACACAGCCGTGACCGTGGCGATGCGCGACCTCTACAGGTCCATGGATCGAGGATCGACGATTCCTCCCCTAGTCCTGGTCCAGGTCGTTCACGAAGCGTTTCCCAGATTTGCTGAGCGCGGTGAACAGGGTGGGTTTCAGCAACAAGATGCCAACGAATGCTGGGTTGAGTTGATGGGTCTGTTGAAGCGGAAACTGATGAAGAAAGCGATCGAAGGACAAGCCTCGTCTGAGTAAGGATTTTGATTTTTATAGCCTGCTTTAAGCAATTTTTTATGCGCTAATAATATTCACAGGAGGTCTGTTGTCGATGCGTTTTTCGGCCTGGAATTCGAAACCGAGACGAAATGTGTCGAGGATGAGGACGAGCCCGTGAAAAAAGCCAAGGAGCACTTCCTCCAGTACAACTGCTACATTGACAAGGACGTCAAATATCTGGCCTCGGGCCTCAAAAACGTGAGCACGATTAAACACAGCACGATTTCCTTTGGCCTTTGGCATCAGAGTAACAGGAATATTTAATTTTTTAGAGATTGACCGAGAGTATGACGAAGACAAGCGAGAAACTCGGCAGGGAGGCACAGTACATGAAAACTTTGAAAGTCAGTAGGCTGCCCGGCTATCTCACGGTGCAGATGGTCCGGTTCCAGTTCAAGCAGAAGGACGCTATCAACGCCAAGATCCTGAAGGACATCAAGTTCCCGATGATGCTCGACACCTTCGAGTTGTGCACGACCGAACTGCAGAACAAGCTCGTGCCCATGAGGACCAAGTTTAAGGAGTACGAGGATCACATTGTCGAGACGTCGGCCAAGGGTCTAAAGGGTGTCGGCAAAGAGGCAGCCTTGAAGAAGGCCAAAGAGGAGGAGGAGAACAAGGCGTCAGAGCCTTACTGGTTCGAGGACGACGAGGGCTCCAACAATTCTGGATATTACGAGCTCCAAGCCGTTCTCACGCACAAAGGTCGGTCGTCCAATTCTGGCCATTACGTTGCCTGGGTCAAGTACAAGGGCGACTCTTGGCTGGAGCTCAACGACCAGGACGTCAACCCCATTCATGTCGAGGATGTCCTGAAGCTTTCTGGTGGCGGTAAGCATGTCTTCGTTTCACGACTTTTTAGAGACCTCCTCATTTCTGTTCTTTCTCTCTGACAGGTGATTGGCACACTGCTTACGTGCTCCTTTATGGACCTCGCAAGCTACCTAAAGATTTTGCCAAGAAGGCGGAAGAAGGCACCCCGGCGAAAGAGACTTCCGAGGAGAAAATGGAAACGTAAATGAATAAGCAACGAAAACCTGATAAAGTCACCAGAGAGAACACGCCAACCACTCTGCATATTTTTTCGGTAACCCGTAAAATTTTGAGGTTTCTTTGATCATAAAAAATATTACTTACTTACACGCATCCGCGGCTAATTTTATTTTGTAAATCAACAATATTTAAGGAATATAAATGTAATGAAAACACTAAGTATTTTATCTATGGAAAGGATCCTTGATCACCGGCTTGTAGAACACCAGGTCGTGGTACGTGTGATAGGTGTTGGTGTAGCAGTACTTCTTGCCCATGCACCCGTTGGCGTTGTAAGCAATCAGTCTGAACCCGTGCTTCTCCTGCAACGTCTTGAACGTTGCCAGCAGGGTGTTAAATAGCTTTAGCGCCCGCTTGCGGATGACATTGAGGCTGCCAGTGTGCATCTCAATACCAATTTGTTGAACATTTTCAAAGACCCCGGACTCCACAAGACTCGGAAGAGCATTCAGCTCTGCCCCCTCGACGTCCAACTTCAAGTAGGTGATTGTTTTCCCTATGTAAATACAGTTTATGAATGTAGATATCGAGAGGTTAAACAGATCTTCTCGTCGTTACCTTTTTCGCCATATTTGTCAATGATTTGGTTGAGCGTGGCGACTTGCATGTCTTTGTCGCCGTTCTTGATTGTTCCGTTTTTATGACCGAACCCGAGGGCCTCGAAGGTGATCCTCTTATCCTTGATCCTGCTCGGTCTCTCCACATTGGGATCGAACGCCCGAACAGTGCATCCCATCTTGGCCATGGACTCCTCGAAGTCCCAGTCGTCGGCGAGGCCGAAACTGTACACCAAACACTTGTCCTCCATCACGGCCTCATACATGCCGTCCATGCAGACTATTTTCTCCCCATCAAGAAATCCGCATTCGGATTTCCAGCGGCCTCCAAACCGTTTGATAATTGAGCATTGCGTCTGTAGAGTTTCTGTCCCGATTCTACGCAAAGGGAACATAAAACTTATCTACTTAAATCATTAAGCTAAATAAATATGTGCCTCACCTGTAAAAATAGTCCCTTGCTTCATTAAGATCATGGAACTTTTCAAAATCTGCAAGATTTTTCATTCGTTTTGCATCTTGCTGAACAAAAATTGGCAGTTGATTGGACCATTTGGCGATCTTCTCGATTCGACTAGGATCGATTTCATTGCAACTCTCTTTGGCCAATGTCACGGTAATGCTTATTGAGAATAGTACACAGAAATATAAGTGTCTACGCATCTTTATGCAAATTTTGAGGAGTTTTTGTTTGAATTCAAATTTCCAATATTTGTTCAGGGGCGGTCTCACTTTTGTGTTGCATGTTGGCCAACAACGGTAAGGTTCAATGATTTCAAAGCACTTTTTAGGGTTACGCTGTTGTACGTACTACGTAGGCATTTAGAAACCTGGTTGTTGGACAAGAGATTCCAATTTTACCTGCCATAATGAATGCTTGCTATTTTCGCTTGCCCACATATTAAAATCATTTATTGTACTCTACACAATTTCTTAAATATTTCGTCACAAATCAAGACGCGCATTAAGGGATAATTAATTGCATTGTTTTCAGTCCAAGCAATAGCATAACTATAGACTTTGCTCAAGGCAGTTGGGAAAGTTGTGCTATTCTCCTTTGTAGTTAGGTTTTCGCTTTTCTTTAAAGGCAGTTAGGCCTTCAATGCGATCCTTAGTCGGAATTACTTGAGCGTAGCAAGCCTCCTCGATTGCCATGGCACTACCCATATCAACCTCCATCCCCCTGTTAATGGCGAACTTGGCCATCTTAACGCCAACCGGTCCGTTGGGCAGGATCTCGTCCGCCAACTCCAACGCTCGAACATAGGCTGCGTCTCCCGATTCGTTCTGAGGAACAGAGTGGTTGACGAGGCCAATCTGGAAAAAAATATATGCATGAAAAAATATGTGGAATACGGCCAAAAGCATTTTTTACCTTTTCTGCGCTGCTTCCGTCTAGGACTCGAGCAGTAAAGATCAGTTCTTTTGCCATGGCTGACCCTACAACTCTTGGCAGGCGTTGAGTGCCACCAGCACCTGGAATGATTGCTAGTCTTGTCTCGACCAGACCCATGTGGGCATTTTCAGAAGCCACTCTCAAATCGCACGCCAGTGCCATTTCGAGGCCGCCGCCTAAAATGAACTCCATAAGCTAAGATCTCTTGGAATTGTGGTCGATTCTGAATCTAACCTAAAGCATGTCCGTCAATGGCAGCGATGACAGGCATGGGCAGGTTTTCGAGGTCACTGATTAATCGTCTGGCTTTCGCGACAAACCCGGCCACCAAGTTGGCAGGCATCTTGGCACGCTCCTTCAGGTCTGCCCCAGCACAAAATATCCCAGGAGTTGTGCTCTTGATGATGACCACTCTCGCGCCCTTGTCAAAGCGAACGGCTTCGACGGCATCTCCAAGCTGAGCGACAAGGTTTTTGCTGAATGAGTTTTTCGCCTAAAATAGTGATGAGGGAAAACTGCATTAAACGTTCATCGACCTAGACCACCGAGGACAAGTTCAAAGTCCAAGGTTCACGATCTGAAGTGGATATTTCTCCTTGTCAAAAAAAAAGCTTACCGCAGGCCTGTTCAGACCAAAAACGACAATCCCTGAGCGATCTCCGTCCAAGTAATCCACGATGAGGTCCTCAGGCTGTTGGGTGGATTCAGCATTGTTGGCCGGTGTCGAGACATGGAGACGTCGTATGGCTGCTGGGGTTGTCGAAGAAGCGGCTAATAGCGCAGATGATGACGCCGATTTCAAAATACTGCCTCCCACAAACTTGGTCACTCTGTAGGTCATCATCTTGCCCTCCTGGCCTTTGTCCTTTGAGGTTGCGCACTTGCTGTCACTGTCAGTGTCCTTTTTGACGCTTTTGATTGTTGTTTTGGTTTTCGTTTTTGTCCAAAGGTTTCTCAGCTTACCGACGAACTCGCCCCAGTGCAAAGAGGAGATCAGCTGTTGTTTGTTTACATTTTCGCCCGGCTGCTGAGATTTTCTGACGGTGACTGTTTGGTGCTCCTTCTTTGTGATCCTACGCGCAGAATCGTCCTCGAAAGCGGCCTCGCAACCACTGTCAGCATCTCGCCCGTCGCCTGTCTGGTCCATGTTGGCCGCTACTTCGCAATTAGCCGTCTGGTTGAACGTGAAGCTCGTGAGTTAATTATAGCTGAAGAAGATCCATCAACGAACTGACGGGTGTTATGTTTGTGACGCAGTAAAACGAGTTTACGTCTTGCTCCAGGCCTGGACTTCCCTGTTTCGGTGTGAAGATTTTAAAAGATAACGGGCAACAAACAAAATGGAGACGTCCAAGTCGCCTGCGGCGCTGCCGCAAAGAATTGGTTTCATTGGCGGAGGGCAGATGGCAATCGCGCTAGCCAAAGGATTCATGGCCTCGGGCCTCATCGCACCATGCCAAGTATTGGCCTCTGCGCCAAGCGATGCCAATTTAATGCTGTGGAGGCAGCTTGGGGCTGCCACCACCCACAACAACTCGGAGGTTGTCATGAAATGTGACATCATCTTTTTCTCCGTCAAGCCCAACATTTTCCCCTCCGTTATGCGTAATCTCCGTGACTCTTGCGGGCCAAAAGAAGAGTAAGGAACAAAAATGCCTGCCTGCTAAATGTCCAGAAAAATGTTCATTCAAAAAAAATCATTACAGGCTGCTGACAACCGAGTCCAAGTTATTCGTGTCTATCATGGCCGGTATAAAAATGGAGACGTTGGCTGGTAACTTGAAAACTGTTGTTGGATCCCCCAGGATTATCAGGGTGCACCCAAACACGCCCGCAATGGTCGGCGCCGGGTGTGCCGTTTTCAGCCTCGGAGAGGGTATGTTGATTCAGATTACAAAATCAAGAAAGAGAAAACCGAACCGTTTCATGAAAATATTTGCTTAACCCTCAGGATCAAATTGTGAAGATGCCGAGGTTGTGAGACAGCTCTTTGCCAGCGTTGGGATGTGCGAACTTGTTCCCGAATACCAGCAGGTGACGCAGCATTTCATTTGCGTTTTAAGAGAGGATGGTTGCAATATAATTTATTTTAGGATGCCTTCACGGGAATGGCCGGTTCTGGACCTGCCTACATCTATACCATCATCGAGGCCTTGTCCGACGGAGGCGTCCGAATGGGATTGCCTCGGGCATTGGCAACCAAATTCGCTGCTCAAATGACCCATGGCGCCGCCAAGATGGTCCTCGAATCAGGTAATACCAGTTTTCGCGATTTTATCATCACAGATTTCTAGAAAACATAGCTCAGCCCATTAATAACCGAGGAAAAACTGGTTTCCAGACAATAAGTCGTTCGCTTTTTGGTAATCGTCCCCATATTTTTTTTCAGGAAAACATACGGGGGAGCTCAAGGACGAGGTTACTTCTCCAGGCGGTACCACGATCAGAGCATTGCAGGTCATGGAACGAGCTGGAATCCGGGGAGTCATGATGGACGCAGTTCAAGCATCTGCTGAGCGGGCGCAAGAGTTGGGAGCGAAATAAGAGTCTCCCAACAATAATCCGTGTGCCAATAATATGTAGTCCTTTTATCTGAAGAAGTCCTGTTGTGACCTGTAGAACTAAGCTAGACTGACCAGTGTTTGAAATGTGATCTTTAACCTCCATGATGCTACTGGCAAAGAAAGATGATAAATATTTTCTCTTCACATTCATGCGAAACTGATCTTCCAATTGTAGATAAACGATAGGGATATTATTAGGGTTTATTTCTTGCACTCGTTGTAAGTAATGTGGCAAATATCTATCTTTTCAAGTTGATGTGAATTTCATCTAGATGTTAAAATAAACGTACATATGCTCTTTGCTCAACCGAATTTTGGATGACATAATTAGATATTTTCGAATGAACAGAATTCTTGCAGAAGATTTCACTCAGGGTTTGTACGGTATTCGATCTGGTCACCGAGTAAGCAGCTTTTTCCCTTACACTACATGATTTTACTGATGTTTAGGAAACAGCTCTTATGCATACTCCTTGAGGAATTTCTCGTGGAAAGCCTTCCATCTGCTCAGCATGCTGACAATCATGTCTTTCTGAGGCAAAATGGTCGTTCTGGAAAGAAAAAGTCAATATTTTACTGTCGCCAAAACAGGATTGCCTAAGAAAATCTTTTACCTGAAGTGGTAAGTTCCTGGTTTTTGGCCGAAACCAGTGCCAGGGATGATGCAAATGCCCGTGTTCTCAAGGAGTTGGAATGCGTAGAACACGTCGGGGGCCTGGCCGGCCTCTTTGGCCTTGGCCACTGCCTTTGCTGGCATCTGAACCTGGGGAAACGCGTACATCGCTCCCTGCACAATGTTGCAACTGAAGCCCTCCATCGAGTTCAGTGTGTCGACGACCAACTTGCCCCTCTCGGCGAGGCTTTGGAGGACAGCGGCCTTCTGTGCGGCCCAGGTCTCATACGAAGGCTCGCCTTTCTTCGGCGGGTTGACAACGACGTCCATGCAGGCCTGTCCAATCACGGTAGGGCACAGCTTGGCCGAGATACTCTTCAGGAGCATTGCTCTGACCTGGGGATCGAGATTGACGACCTCAGAATAACCTCCACGAATACCACACTCGCCTAATAATAGAAAAAAACTTAATATAGTTAAATTAATTTTTTTAACGATGTCCACAAACATACCCATGTAACCCTTAGAGCAAGACATGAAGGAGGCCAACTCCATGGTGTTGTAGGGAGCTCCCATCTCGCTCATGACCTTCTTGAAAGAATGGAAAGCACATCCATCGGCGTAGACGTTGTCCTGGTACACCTCGTCAGCAAAAACGAACAGCTTCTCCTTCGCCGCGAACTTGATCACGGACTCGATGTTGGCCCTGGAGAGCACGTTGCCGGTAGGATTTCCCGGGTTAATAATGACAATCGCCCTTGGGTTGCAGGTCTTTTTGGCCTCGGCAATCGAGCGCTCGAGCTCGCTGACGTCCAATGACCAGTTGGACTCCTCGTTCAAGTAGTAGCCGATTTGAGCCATGTTGTACTCAGCCAAAGAGGCCGAGTACAGGGGGTATTGCGGGATGGGAATCATGACGCCTGGCCTCTTGTTGCCATCGCCCCCGTTGGGGTTTGTCAAAAGCTTGAGAACTGCCTGAAATCGTTTAAAAAAGGGCTAAATATCAAACACATTTTTTTCGTATTTGACGCTATTTACCCTAATTCCTTCAGAAGCTCCAGCGCAAAGCATGACATTCTGCCAGTCGGCGGGGATGCCGCCATCCCTGCGAGCGATGTAGTCAGCAACATGACGACGAATGACTTCAACGCCGGCAGAATCACTGTAGGATCCTGCGCTTTGTCCCTTGCACCCGTCCAGGATGGCCTGAGCCCGTGCCTTGGCATCACTGGGTAAGTCGGGGCTGCTCATCAGCTCCGGATAAGAGACCAAAGCGAGGACCTGACGAAGGAAGGTGATCGGCTTGTTGCCCATGGCATGCGCGTCTCCAATGTTGGCCTTGACGACATCGTTGAAAGGTTTGCTGGCGCCCTATAAAAATTGGTTGATACTTGTCATTGGCATATTTGTTTTTCACGTGAATTCGTACTTTCAAACTTGTGAAATGGGAGTTGCGAATGTGTGACATGCGCAGTGCATGACATTCTGTGGCTTTAAGCTAAACAAAACAGAAAGCAAAAGCACTCACCCCTTGAATCTCCTTCTCGATTTCAGTCGCTCTAATGACAAGTGGACCCCTGACAGCATACTCCATTGTCTTGATGCACGGATTCAAGTTGTCCATCGTGATGGTCGGGTCCCATGTTGACGACGACATGTTTCTCTCGGGGATCGCGGTGTTGACGTTGTTGAAATTGCGTCGCAGAAGATGACGACGATCCTGTCGGCCTCCAATGACTAGACCTACTGGTCCTCTAGTGCTAGAATGCGCGAGGTGGCGCTGGTTTCTGGTGAGAAAATGGACGTTGCTTGCTTCAGATCGCGACGAAGGCGCCACCGTCAGTGGCGACGAAGTTGCGCAGGAAAATGCAGCTGTCGAGGTGCTGTATAACGTGCGCGCCTTGACGGCCCACGAAGGGCTGCAACTTGCTGCCAGCGAGGACATTGTTGAGGATATGGAGTTTTAAATTGGATAATGTCCTTTTTCACTTCGTTTTTATTCCAGATCTTATGAGATTTTTGACGTTCACTCCGAGTCAGCTTACTGTAAACACAACACAGCAAGGCAGGCAGGCGGGAGAAAACTCAGTGCATGGGTCAGTAGGCGGTTATCATCTCTCGAATCTATTTATGGGGAGTATCAAATGCTTGACATCAGAATTTGACATGTTGTAATGTTAAAATATATTCAGTTAAAGTGTTTGGTCGAATGCAAATGACGCCAAGAAGAAGCAAATTCATTTTGCATATTTTTAATGACCACATGATCAGGGCCATATATTTTATCTTATTTGAGCTCTTTGAAAATTCTGTGAAAACCGGTTGGTTAACAGAACAAATTCCAAAACACATTGCCACTGCATTTGCTCGTGTTTTTGAGAAAAAATTAAAACAAATCGTAATTGAAATAGGTAAAAGTTCAGGTCGATATCATATTTGGATATCCGTAAATTGGATGCTTCAAGCAGATGCACACTTTAAAAGCACTTCACTTTCACGTAGATTTCAGGCTTTTTAATCAAAGATTTCGTGTCAGTCATGTGAGGCGACAGACATGTATTAATGGAAAGCTCGTGATTGCAAGAATCAGCGTCAGGAATAGGAAAAAGTACGTTGAGGCAGCAATATCGTCTCAAATCATCCACTTATCTACAATCGACTGCTTCAAGTCGAATTGCAAAATGATTAAATAGTCATGAGATTTTTTTGCTTTTTCTTACCTGACAAATATCCTTTAGAAAGCCCTTCCAAAAATCTGTGAAACGCCAAGCTCGAGGAGGATTTCGAAACACCGCACCACCTCCGTCTTACAGGAGTTGATTTTTTGGCAAAGTTGCACTGAGAACTGGAAGAATGCAAAGCCTTTCCAGCCCTTGTTTTTAAAGGTTGTTTAGGGGACATGGACTTTCAACTTGCTCCTACTTTTCGTTTGGATTATATTCTATGTTGCCAACTGCTGCGCAGACGTACTGCCGGCCTGCTTCGACAGTTACACGACGTCGAGGTACTCGTATATAAGTGAATAGAAAGCCATCTTTTGTAAGTTATGCTCCATATCTCGTTGTTTCATAAATGCTTAAAATGGAGAAATGTCACAAGACATTGTGAATGTATAATGATATTTACGATGATTTAGCTCGCCCGGATAGGATTGGAAGTCCTAAATATGCTAGGTAGCATGGTAGCCAACTTGGCAAAAACATCATGATCTATCTCTTTGGGAACGAGGAACTGGAGGGTTTTGATTTCAGACCCACCCCAGCTGGCAACTTCCATCATGAAGCCCTTGACGCATTTGAAAACCAGCTCGGCTCGTTTCATGCACCAGGCAATTGTCATCTGTTCGTCCATTTTTAAGCTCAGAAGCAGGGGAACAGTAACGGTTGTAACACTATTCATCGATGCCACTTTGAGGACGTTCCTCAGGCCCATGATCACAGGGTGTCGGGAGTTGATGTTGTTATTGATCACAGTGTCGTCGCAGATCATGTGGAAGACGACGTGCACGTCGCACATGTTCGAGTGTTTGGTCACGTAAAAGTCGCCAACTTTAAGCCGGTCTGTCACAGGTTCTGTCATTTCTTGTCCAGTGGCCTCTTGTAGGTATTTGGTTTTAGCTTGGTAGTCCAGTCTCCAGGCGATCGCACTATCCAAGTACTCGGTTCGGGTCGACTCCACCTGCTGCTCGAAACTCGGGAAATGTGCTTCTGTCGTCTGGTTCGTCAGCTCGCCAAACCTCTTGGCCGTGGCAGTGTCACCCGTCATCCTGCTATCTTCTGTCAATAAAACAAGACCGCTCAAGTTGTTTGAATACAAGGCCATGGAAGTTTGTAGACGCTGCGGCAGAGCAACGGCTTCATCGCTGTTATATTTGCACATGTCAGAAAACACGTCCGTCGCCAGGAGCCTTAAGTTGTGCATCGCCTTCATTTGAGCCCCGAGAGTGATTGTGAAGGATTCAGATCTTGCTGCTGTTGACATCGACGACATAGCGAACGCGGAATCACTTCTGCTCATGGTGCCTAACCCTTCAGGAAAAAAGGTAATTAATGAAACTCCAAAGTTCATATGAGCTGAGACAAACTGTACCTTCTAGGCTTGGCTCGCCATCCTCATTGCTGTTGGAGGCTGTTGCTTCGTGAATTGTCTGGATCCATTGGCGAAACTCCCTTCGTTGTGTCTCCCGTGCATGACTGGCGTTTGAGATCCGACACGCTTTTTCATACTCTGGCAGATCTTCCTCATTTTCATCAAGAGCGGCTTTGGCGTGAGAATGCTCAAGCTGTACCATTGTACTAGCCATGGATGAATGTGCCAAGGAATGGTAAATATCAGCAAAAACCTGAAGCATAGGTAAAAGAAAAGAACCCTTCGTTGAGTTGCTTTTCTCAAAAAGGCCAAACTTTGAGAAACTCACCTCTTCGTCTGTTGCGTCTTGCGGTTTTGCGTAAGCCAGCACTTCGGTTGTGTACAAGTCACTCCACCTTTTCACCACAGCTTCTTGATCGTCTTGGAGAGCCATGTTGAACGTCGGGGTCCTAAGCTTGAAGCTTAGTTCAAGACTTCAAGAATCGATTCGATGGGCGTTTTTGCTTTTTAAAATTTTTCATAGACTCTTTATTTTGTTATGTTGTGTGGATCAAGAGTCGGATGCTTTGCCTCAATTTTTGCAACGACTTTGAATTTCAGTCTTGTTCGACGAGATATTTTTGACTTTTGTTTACTTTTTGTAACCAAGGCGTTTTGCGTCAGCTGAGTCTGTCTTCTTCTCTACCAAGAGCGACAAAGTTACCAGATGTGGCTTAAGTAAGTTTTGAATTTTGTTGATTCAGGCGTTACAAGAAAAGATCAGCTTAAAACCGATTTACACAGTGCCGTGACACTGAGAAATGAGAGTGAATCATTCTCTGTGATTGCTGAGTGTGGGGCCAGACGCAGAGCGAGAGCAGCAGAGCAACAGAGAGAAGAGAGAAGAGAAGGGAACGTACGCAATTCCAAAGTGTGATAACTTGCCAAAGGAGGAAAAAAATCAAAAGAACAAAGGCTTGGCCAATAAGGCTATCTGGATCAAGATGGGGAAAGACGACAATGCCGAGGCTGGATCCGTGGACGTGATATTGCCAGACGGATTCGGTTCTTCCTTCTCAACAAAAGAAATCAGAGCCAAGGTAAGGA
>JAAUYL010025522.1_pt1 | contig 16506 bp, 12 predicted proteins | sample 7278011 | NCBI WGS metagenome assembly JAAUYL01 (sample SAMN14350225, study PRJNA611818) | marine sediment metagenome | isolation source: surface marine sediment (1.8m) | place: French Polynesia: Moorea | collected 2018-08
AGCCACTGCGATCAATCTAGCCTCGGCCATCTGGCTTCGATAAAAAAGAATCTTAAGCTTCCCCGATTTCAACCCCAAATAACAACCAATCAGCTGGCCCAAATATGTGCCAGCGGGCAGGATCCTCCCGAAGAGCAACATGACCATAGCGGAATGCCCTGTCCTCTTCTTGAGAATCGGCAATGCCACATCTATCGCGTTCGACCATTTGGCTGCCGTTGCATGCTGTCATCCCAACAATGCAAAGACATCGGCTATGCAAACATGGGTGATTTCACGCTGACGGTCAATCATGTTTTTCTTCAAACCATCGAACATCTCGACCGGCCTGGTTTTACCGGCAACCTATCAGATGTGCTGGCTGCATTTTCATCATCTCCGTTTCGCCAGGCCTATGCCAGCGGCAACCCAACCGACCAACCGGTGAACCTTATCCCCAACCAACCCCTGAAAATATTATTTGTACCTCCCGCGCATCGCGAGCGCCTGCAGCCCATTTTAAATAAACTTCACAGTATTCGCGTGTGATGACGATTGGCCGCATCGGCGACTTCCCATCAAACAGCACGCAATACGCTGTCGATTGCTTCGTCTCGTCGCACTGTGGTGCAAGCTAAACGGCTGTAAATAAATTTTCTACTTTTTCCAGATTTTGAGCAAAGCTGGCCATTATGATTTGCAAGTCTTTTTCGGAAATTTCCAAGAGGGAGAAAACTTCATTAAAAAAGTGATAGGCCAAACCATCTGCACCGCCACCGATACCCATCATCATACAAATGGTATCGGCCGCATAAACAATAGCGGTTTCCAGATCGTTTTTCTGCGATTCATCGGTTAAATGATGATTTTTGATAATCGAAATCATTTTGGAACTAAAGTTCCACTTTTTGGCAACCATGGCACCTAGCTCGGCATGATCGACACCGATTATTTGCTTTTCAGCTTCGCGAAAGCTTAGACCGTCGTTTTCAACTAATTCGTTAATTCTCTTGAACTCATCGGCGACAAACCGACTCAGTACAACCTTGCCAATATCTTTCAGCAGGGCCGCGGTAAAAACCAAGTGTTGATTGGCCACCTCATGTTTCTGGCAAAGTTCTTTAGAAAGCATTGCGGACGCAACTGATTGTCGCCACAATGCACCTTCATCCAGGCCGTAGCCCGGTTGCTCGGTCTTGAGGTTATCGGTGCTGTTCTTTATGAGTACCAGATCTACGACCTGTTCAAGCCCCATTAAGGTGATGGCATCGCGAACCGATTCGACTTTGCGGGGCAAGCCCATGGCCGCTGAATTGCAGGTTCGCAGTAAATTAGCTGTGGTGGCGGAATCATACTGAATAACATTCGCGAAATCGGACATCGAACTCTTGGAATCCTCCGCAAGGGTGATGATTTGACTGGTCACCCGGGAAATCGGTTTGAGCTCATCGATTTTTTGGATCAATTCATTGATGGTACTCATATGATCTTCTCCTCGCCGCCGGAAACTTTGATGATGACGTCACCAGTTTTAAGATCCAGAGTTACGGTGCGGTTGACATTACCACCGACATCTTCGAAGTCCACCTTCACATGATTTTTATCAAGTATTTTATGCAAAGCCATTTGGTTGCGTTTGCCGATATTGAAAATATTACGTTGATTCAATACCTGGGCACCCCCGGCAACCACTACTTTCATGTCTTGCGCTTCAGCGCTATATTGCGCCATCACTTCAAAAAGTGCTGGAATGCCTGTATCGGCAAACATATAAGGATTAATTTGGGCCTTGATTGTATCCAGGCTGGATTCCGGAAGCATGTAGTGCAGAATGCCGCCGGCATTGACCGCTGGATCATATACCGCCAAACCGATGCAAGATCCTAAAGAATAGGTGACGATTTTGTTTTGCGGTTGGTTGCTGACTTTCATGTCAGACACGCCGACAACTAATCTCACGTGAGAATCCTTTTAATATAGAAACGGATGCCGCCCATAGCCGTCTTTCCTCAACTCAATTTGCAGCCCACTTATTTCAACTATCGGATCATTGGGGATTGATGTTGAGAAAATTTTGCCAGTTGTAATTAAATAATCATAATCTTAGAAGGTTAGCAGCATTTAAGCCACAGATGCGGGCAATGGTGTCAGGCGGGAGATGGCATTGATCCAGTTCTTTAAAGTAGCGCTTTGGCTTCAGTAAAGGATAATCGCTGCCAAAAAGAATTTTATGGGCACCGATGCTTTGTACCGCAACGGCATAAACGGCCGGGTCATACAGGAAAGGTGAAGCCGCCGTATCAAAATAGGTGTTCGCAAATTGATCCTTGACCTCTTTCTTAAGCAGATTGAAAAAAAAGGCGCCCCCGCCCCAATGGGCCAATACAATTTGGTTGTCTGAAAATCGTTTGACAAGGGCATAGATCTGTTTCAAAGAGATCGGTGATTTGCCTGGATAGACGTGGCCAATCGGTTCATTGGTATGAATTAACACTGGGCACATATGTTTTCGGGCAATCGCCATGATCGGTTCCAATGAGGCCAGTGCGGCTTCATCAATTCCGGCCCCGTAAAATGCCAGCTCGCCGATTCCTACCATACCGTTTGCAAGACCGCGTTCCGCTTCTGCCGGTGCGTGCTCACAGATAGGATCAACACAACAAAAGCCGACCAGGCGTTTCGGGTGGCGCTGCACTGCTTCCATAATGTAATCGTTATGCATCTGAACCGTATCAGGGTTACTCCAAGGAAAGCCAAATATCACGGATACATCCACCTGCTGATTATCCATCTCGGCGACAATGTCATCGGCGCCGCTCATGCGCGACTTGGCTGATCCATATAGCAGTTCAAACGCCGGTTCTGAATCAAAGTAAGGCGTCCGATCAGAACGTATTTTAGGGGGAAAAATATGGGTATGAAAATCAATAATCATTATAGTTTCAAATAGATTGGTCCAATTCCCAGAATTGATGGCGAAACAGGCAACTGGCCGGCGAGAGATCGTGAAGGGCATCGGCAGCCATCAAAATAACGGCATTGGTCCAGGTCAGTTTGTCTTCAGGCCAGATGGTCATATCCGGACAGGTGAAGCCGCACCAAAAAGCACCATCTCGGTAACGTTTATCGGAAATCCAATGTAGCACCTCCGCCGCCAACGCATGATTGCCCATGGCAGATAGGGCCAGTGACAATTCAGCGGTTTCCGCCAGCGTCACCCAAGGTTGATCCGATACACAACGTACCCCGTTGCCATCCACTACAAAGGTCGTCCAATATTTATCCAGTCTTTTTTGAGCTTCGATACCGGTTAAAACGCCTGTAAGAATTGGATAATACCAATCCATTGCATAGCGCGATTTCGCCCTATTGAAAAGGTATGGTTGTCGCTGCAAGGCCTCTTTAAGACGCCCTTGGGCCAGTTGCCAGACAGGCATCTGATATCCGAGTTTGCGGGCAATGGCACGAGCACACTTTAAACTCATATAGATGGAACTGCAGCCGGTAAGCAGTGCCATGGGGTCCACTTTGCCGGCAGGGCTGATGGCCCAATGGATCTGGCCGGAAGGTGCCTGCTGGCTGAGGGCAAAATCAATGGCCGCTTTGACCGTGGTCCACATCTCTTGCAGAAAACCGGCATCTTCACAAATGAGAAAATAATGATAAACACCTACGGCTATATAGGCTGACAAATTGGTATCACGGGTTTTATCCTGGGGCTGACCATTTATATAAGACGCATACCAACTGCCATCTTCTAATTGGTTGTTTACCAGCCATCTAAACGCCCGCTTAGCATCAGGCAAATAGCCTCCGATGGCCAATCCCATGGCTGCTTCCACATGGTCCCAGGGATCGGTCTTCTCGCTTTGATACCAGGGGATCTCGCCGCTCGCCAATTGATTTTGCAAAATCATAGACGCAGCTGTATCCACATCAATCAGGGGCTGAGTTGCCGATACATTGGGAACGTTTGACATGATAGTTTCGCCTTTGCAAAATGGCTATAAAGGCCATTTATCTAACTTGAATGCGAGTTGGTTGCAAGGCCAAATTAAGTACAGACTTCGAAACCAATCGACTTGATGAGCAGCGGTTTAGATTATTTTTTGAGTTTCAGGAAAATGACATTTTTAGCGCAACATAGAGACCTGTTTATTGACTCTAAGGTCGGAAAAAAATGCAAGCATAACAGGCGCATTCTATTAGCAATTGAAAATAATAGACTTTTATATATCATATGTTAGAATATAGTTTGCTATTGACGGGTAGATAAGAGTTTATTATAGACCCATGGGTCGGAAAAGCCCGATCAAAGCTATACGAATTAGGGAAAATCTAAATGTCACCCAAGTATGTCGATAAAAAAGAAAGAATCAAAGCAATTGCCCAGATTGCGTTAAAGCTGTTTGCCCAAAGAGGCTATTCGGCCACGCATGTCAATCAAATCGCTGATGAAGCAGGTATCGGCAAAAGTACCGTATATGAATACTTCAAAACCAAGGAAGATCTATTTTTTGCCGCTATTAAAGAGTGGATGTTTCAATTTGAGTCGCAGCTCGCCGAGCAAATCAAAGATAGGAAGGATCCGATCGAAAAACTGAATGCCGTCGCCGATTTAACCATGCAGTGGGTGGAGCCCATGGACCCGTCCACGCTGCGGCTGTCATTGGAAATATTGCGGCACAGTCTAATGGAAAACGGAATTTTTCGAAAACGCCGCCATTTAATGAAAGAATTGCATGCCGGCTCAAAACACTTGGTTATCGATGTCTTACTGGAAGGCATTTCCAAAGGGGTTTTTAAACCCAAAATTGCCCAGGATACTGAAAACATAGCGATCAATCTCCTGGCTTACCTGGATGGCATCAGCCTGCATTCTATGATTTCAGAAAATTATATCGATCTGAAACGCCAAATTAACTTTTATATGCAGCATCTATTACAAACGATCCTGGTAGATCCCGATCTTCTGACCCGATTTCAGACGGAGCCAGCACAACAGCGGTTTCTACCGGCTTAAAGCGCCAGTGCAAGGAGACCGTCTGAGACGTTACAATTTGTTACAAATTTATACATTTTGGCAAAGCACTGAAAACTAAGAAACACTATAGATAGAGCAATTTTTGGACGCGTGAGCATTTAATCGTTTGGAAATAACATCAGATACTTCATCACGCTACACCCATGAAAATGGCAGACCCTATGCGGTTTAAATTCCTAATACTTGTTGCATTGCTGGCATTGGCCTTGCTGGGAAAATATGGGATTTGTGCGGCCCAAGAAAAAGCGCTGGTCGGAACCACGGCGAAGCAGTACACCCTGCCAAACTTGTTGGCGGCCGCTTTAAAAAACGCGGAAAATATTAAAATCTCCCAAGAAGATGTTTTTATCGCTGAAAAGGATAAAAGCCGGGCCCTATCGGTATTGATACCCCAAGTCGATACCTTTGGAGAATATACGGAGTTTAGCTCGCGCAAAACTTCGGTGGGAGATGCGATTATACAGCCCAAAAGCTCGGCAACATGGGGCCTTAAAATCGGCCAATCCTTTACCCTAAACGGCAAGGAACTCATCGCCTACGGTATTACCAAGGACAACATTGAAAAAAGCAAATCTGATCTGAACACCGTCAAAGAAAGCTATTTGCTGACGGTTTCATCGGCGTTTTATGATGTGCTCATAAGTCAAAAAACCGTGAGCATCGCCCGCGCCAATGTAAAGCGGTTAGTAAAACACAAGGACTCGGTTGATACCCGGCTCAAATTGGAGGAAGTCACCAAAACGGCCATGTTCCGGGTGGCATCCGAACTGTCGGGTGCCCGCTCCGCCTTGATCCGCCGACAAAATCTGCTGAAATTGGCCAAAACACGTTTGGCGCGCTTAGTGCTATTGACCCCGGATTTCGATGTCGTCGAGCCCGATTTTGTAGAACGCTTTCACCTGGATCAAGACCTGGAAACCATGAAAGAAACCGCACTAACCCAGCGTTCGGAAATTAAATCGTTGGCCCTGCAGCAACAGATATCCGAGGATACCATCGATTTTGAAAGAGGTGATTATTGGCCCAAAGTTTCGCTGGAAGGCCGTTGGATTGGCAGGAGTGAAGATCCGGAAAATGATCTAGTGCCCGAAGACAGTCTTTCCATAACCGCCCGTCTTGACTTTACCTTATTTGACGGAGGATTACGAACCGCCGAAGTAGCCCAGGCCAAAGCGGCCAAACGCCAAGCAGTCTTGGCCTTAGAACAGGTCGCCAATGACATCAGCGTTGAAGTCGAACAAGCCTATCTTGATTTAACGACCCAGCAAAGCACGTTAAAATCACTTGAAGATCAGTTGACCTTTGCCAGTGAAAACTTTAACGCCGTATCCAAACAATTCGACCATGGGCTTTCCGACAGTGTGGATGTCATGGATGCCAACACGCAGCTGGTCACTTCGGAGCTCGAACTGGTCAATGCCAAATACGGCTATCAGTTGGCCATTATCAAATTGGAACGGGCCAAAGGCTCCTTTTTAACAATTATTAACAAAATGATCGCTCAAAAACCGTAATTCAAGGATATCAATGGCGGTGAATGATGACATCTGAAAACAATGATTCAACACTCATACCACCCAAGGCCAAATGGCTGCGACGCCTTTGGGGGGCGCTGCCAGCGTTATTTCTCATTTTTCTGGTGCTGATCATTATCATTCTTTTTGGTCGCATCAAAAACGGCAAAGAACTGCTGGAAGCCCAAAAAAAGGGGGTACACATTCTTGAGGGACTGCACACCGGTGTCACTAACATTGAAACGGTCGTGGAAATTCTACAGTCGGCCCAAAGCACCAAAGAAGCCAAGGAAACGTTGCAAAAGCGGTTAACGTTATCCCCCAAACAAGCCAAAGCCGTCAGTGAAATGCGCCTGATCAACCTGACCCAGTTGGAGCGCCGCAAGCTCGAAAAGCATATTGCCACACTTCGCCGCGAAATGTCGGCCGGCCAGCGAGGTTTAAAGGATCAACCGGTGGCCAATGTGGTGGCGCTGAAAATCGTGCCGCGACCGATTCGCGACCGCATCGATTTGCCCGGTACCCTGAAACCGTGGGCTGATCTGAACGTTGTCGCTGAAGTACGCGGTAAAGTGATTGAAAAAACAGTAACCGAAGGTACGCGGGTAAAAAAGGGTGAGATTATTGTCAAATTGGATCAACGCGAGAGCCGCAATGATTTCGATTCGGCCAAAGCATCCTATGACATGGCCTTGGCGCAATTAAACCGGTTAAAAGAGCTGTATAAGGAACAATTGGCAACACGGGAACAACTTGACAACGTTACCGCCCAAATGAAGCGCCTTAAAGCGGCCATGGATAATGCTGCGCTCAACCTGGAGCGCTGTGATATCCGCGCACCCATTGACGGCGTGGTCAATCAAATCTACATCGAAAAGGGCCAATACTTGAGCACCTCGGATAAAGTGGCCGAAATCCTTCAAATGGATCGTGTTAAAGTCGAGGTCGGCATCCCAGAGTCGGATGTGGATGCCGTGCGCCGGGTGGACGATTACCAGGTCAGAATCGATGCCTTGGATGGCAAAATCTACTCAGCCAAAAAGCACTTTTTATCCAACACCGCCGATGCCATGGCACGCCTTTATAATCTGGATCTGATGATCGAAAATACCACGGGTGAAATTTTGCCGGATATGTTTGCACGCATCGAAATTGTTAAACAAGAAGTATCTGAAGGAATTTCCATTCCACTGTATGCCGTTATTTCCCGCGGCGAAACCAACATCGTCTATGTGGTTAACAGTGAAAAGGCGCATCGCCGTGAGGTTGAGCTAGGCCTGCAAGAGGGCTGGATGGTCCAAATCACCAAAGGATTAAAATCCGGCGATAAGGTCATTGTGGTCGGGCATCGCGACGTTAACGACGAGCAGCCGGTCAATGTTGTCCGTACCGTTCAAGATCCCCAGGATATCATCAAATGATCGTTTCAGATACGGCCGTTAAAAATCGCATCAGTGTGGTGGTTCTGGCCATCATGATTCTGGCCTTCGGCATCTATTGCTATAGTGTGCTGCCCCGCGAAAGTGAGCCGGATATATCGATTCCCTATGTCTTTGTGTCCACCACTTATAAAGGTGTTTCCTCTGAAGACATTGAAACATCGATTACGATTCCAATCGAGAAAAAACTCAAAGGGCTTGATGGACTGAAAAAACTGACCTCCAGCAGTGCCGAAGGCGTTTCCCAAATTAACATCGAATTCACACCCGAGACCAACATCGATGATGCCCTGCAGGATGTCAAAGATAAAGTCGATGAAGCCCAAAATGATCTGCCCGGCGACCTGGAAGATGACCCACTGGTATTTGAAGTCAACTTTTCCGAGCTGCCGATTGTGGTCCTATCTTTATCCGGACCAACCGGTGCTGCTAAATTAAAGGAAATCGCAGATGACTTAGCCGATGACATTGAGTCCATCAACGGCGTGTTGGAAGCCGAGGTTACCGGCGGCCTGGAACGTGAAATTAAAGTAGAAGTCGATCCTGACAAACTGGCCTATTATCGCATCCCGATCGTCGCCATTCAAAATGCGGTATCCAGTGAAAATCAAAATACTTCCGGGGGAACCATAACTCTGGGCGATGGCCGTTATCAACTCAGAGTGCCGGGTGAATTTGATACCCCCGATGAAATCTTTAACCTGGTGGTGACTACCCTTAACGGCCAACCGGTGTATTTAAAAGATGTCGCGCGGGTGGTGGACGACTATAAAGACGAAACCAGCCGGGCGCGTTTGAATAGCCATGAGGCTGTTAATATAGCGGTTAAAAAACGTTCCGGTGAAAATATCATTGCCATCACCGACCAAATCGATCAGCTCATCGAACGTTTCCGGCCGACCTGGCCCGAAGGCACCAAGATCATCAAGCTCATGGACAAGGCCAAAGATACCCGTTTGATGGTTGCCGATCTGGAAAACAATATTCTCTCCGGACTGGTATTGGTCATTGTGGTGCTGTTTTTCGCCATGGGATTTCGCAATGCTGCTCTGGTCAGCCTAGCTATCCCGTTTTCCATGTTTTTATCCTTTATCGTGCTGTTTGCCCTGGATATTACCTTAAACAACATGGTGTTGTTCAGCTTAACCCTGGCCCTGGGTATGCTGGTGGACAATGCGATTGTCATTATCGAAAATATCTACCGGTACATGCAACAAGGTGTTCCGCGCATCGAAGCCGCCATGAAAGCCACATCGGAGGTGGCCTACCCCGTAATCGGCTCCACCCTGACGACCCTGGCGGCTTTTTCGCCAATGCTTTTCTGGAAAGGCGTCATGGGTGAATTTATGCGTTATCTGCCCATGACGCTGATCATTACGCTGGCTTCCAGCCTGGTGGTTGGCCTGATCATCAATCCCGCTTTGACCTCATATCTTATGAAGATCAAGCTTCGCCATCAATCAAAGCCGCGCCGGTTAAAAACCGCAGACATCGCCAGGGCCGGCGAGCGGCCTGTTGCGATCAAAGGCCCGGTTTTAAGATTTTATGCCGCTTTCTTGAGAGGCGCATTAAAGCATCGCTTTGTGGTAATGGGATCATCTTTTGCCATTTTAATTATCCTGTTTCAAATTTGGCTACTGGTGGTTGGGTTGGAAAAGCCGGTAGAGTTTTTTCCCAATTTTGATCCCCGTAGTGCCTATGTCAATATCGACCCGCCGGAAGGGGCTGATTTAGATTATCTGGACCGGCTGGCCAAAAAAATCGAAATGGCGGTCACCGGCGAATTGACATTTGCCAGAGACGCTAACAACGGCACACCACCGGAAACCGTTACCGATGACCTCTACTTAAAGGCCTACCGCCCCAAACGCCATGTCACCCGAACCGGCAAGGAGTTTTACGGTCCCAGCGATTTACGTAACATCGAACATGTTTACGCTAAATCGGTGGAAACTGCCGGAAGCTCGGTCTTCGGTGACAACTTGCCCAATCACATCGGAATTCAATTTGTCGACTTTGACGAACGCGCCCGGCCCTCGGCCCAGGATCTGGAAATGGTGCGGGAACGTATCAAGGCCATTGCAGGTGCAGATATTACCGTGGATCAAGCCCAAGAGGGCCCCCCTACCGGTGCGCCGATCAATATTGAAATTGCCGGCGATGATTTCCAGGTATTGGGACGGCTGGCCAAAGAAATCCGCCAAATCGTATCCCAGATACCCTTTGTGGAAGATGTGCGTGACAATTACATCGAAGGCATCCCTTCGGTGCGGGTTGCCGTCGATCGCCAAAAGGCCGCCCTTTTTGAATTGTCGACCAGCAACATCGGCTTTGCCTTGAAAACCGCTTATAATGGATTAGAAATCTCCACCTACCGTGAAGGCGATGAAGACTTTGACATCACCGTTACGTTGAGCGAAGCCAATCGTAACATCACCGATGTTCTATACAAGTTGATGATTCCCACACCCACCGGCCAGGTGGTGCCGTTGACCACCATCGCCAAGCTTGATTATGTCGGCAGTGTCGGCAATATCGTGCGTATTGACCATGAACGGGTGGTGACAGTTAAAGCCAATGTGGATGAAACCAAAATTCCCGGTGCGGTGGCGCGCACCCAGGCCGAAGAGTTGCTGAAAAGCTTTGTCATGCCACCCGGTTACAAATTTACCTTCACAGGCGAAAACGAGTTTCAAAAAGAATCGGAAGAATTTTTAAGGCAGGCGTTTGTGGTACCCCTTTTTCTAATTTTCTTAATTTTGGTCACCCTGTTTAACTCTGTCATCCAACCCGCCATCATCTTATCCTCGGTGGTTTTGTCTTTGGGAGGCGCGTTTCTGGGGTTGACCGTTATAAAATCACCTTTTGGAATTATCATGTCTGGCATCGGGGTCATCTCTCTGGCGGGCGTGGTCGTTAACAATGCCATCGTTCTGATCGACTATACCAACAAATTACGCGATCGCGGATATGAGCTGGTTGATGCCATTGTGGCCGCCGGGGCGACTCGTCTGCGGCCGGTCATGTTGACAGCAATCACCACTATTTTGGGAATCATTCCCATGGTCACCGGTATCTCTTTCAACTTCCGCACCTTCAGTTGGTCAATGGTCAGTGAATCGACACAGTGGTGGCAGACCATGGCCATTGTGGTGATTTTCGGGCTTATGGTGGCAACTTTTCTAACCTTGGTGGTTGTGCCGACCCTTTATTCCTTGCTGGCATCCCTAAAATTAGGCTCCAATACCTTCGTCCAAAAAGCCAAAACACTTTACTGGAAGCCTTTGGAACGCTGGAGCTAAATCAGATGCTTTCATGATTGTTAAAGTAGAACAATCCGTCAGATGAGCTAGTCGCTTTGACGATGTGCAAGCTAATGGTAAGCGGGTAAAGGCGCGCAACAGCTGAAATCAGCGTAAAGATCCATCTTCTTGCGGTAAGCAATTATCCCTCAACCAGTAAACTTGGCCTTCCGACATTTACATAATCGCCGATGGCGAGCTTTGGATCAGATGAGACGCAATTTTCCCTGTATCCGTCCAAGACGAATCTTTTCGAGAGCTTTTCATCTTCAATGTCCGAATCAAGCCCCGAACGTTTATGGCTTGTTCATCTGTTAAGGTTTTAAATTCAAGGCCGCAGCGCCGATATTCCCTGAAGCTGTAACCGTTATTCATAGGTTTAGCGTTAATATCGTAAACTACCCGGCAGTGAATCACCGGCAAATAGTATTGGTATCCATCATAAAGGAAAATTTCCATTTCGGTGATACCACCGATTTCAACAAAATAGGGTGTGTATTTAAAAGAGAGTCCCTTTTTGCTAATGTCTTTGCCCCATCCGGTAAATGAGTACTGATGGCTTAGAACCTGAAAAGCGTGACTATTCAAACGATACCGCTGGTACCGGCGTCTCTGGTGTTCTTTGTTTGCGAGGTGTAGCATTTTCTGTCCCTCCCTCTAAACCGATAAGCCATTATGGTATCATTGCCTTCAAATTTGGTGGGTCTTGCCCTTTTTTATATTTGGGCGCCGACAGACCATTGTCGTGAGGCGATATTCGCAGCTGGGGGACTCCGAATATCGCCCGTTGTTGAAGGGCACGACCCACGCAAATCGTAAATTCCATATTGTCCTACCGTTTGGCCACCGCAGTGGGTCTGACGGTTTCATAAAACCGTCGGTTTAAATGATAGCGAACCAGGTATGGTTTGGGTTCAACCTTATTGGCAATCAAGTCCGTGACCAGCTCTTCTTTATAGTTGCGGTAAAAAGCGCCCTTTAAACAATTGACCGCCGCCACCCGGCGAACATTTTCGCTCCATGAGTCACGCAATTCAGACTTGCGTTCGCAGCTGGCAATATATTCGTCGATAAGTTTGTTGTAAACGCCCTCCATGTCAGTTGTGTTGCCCTGACTGAGCACAGGCTCCGCGCAAATTCCAACTGCCAACAATGCTGCCAAAGCAATCAAATAAAATCTTTTCTTCATAATGCCCCCCTTCATATCGTTGGATGGTTTATTTCTGAAATGCGTACCGCCAAGTGAAAGCCTACTGAACTTTCGATTCACCTCCTTTTACCGCTTATTTGGTGGGATACATCTGCACTTCATTAGCATTTCTGAGGATGATTTATTTGAGGATTAAAGCCATTCTGCTGTCTGTTGTACCCCGAATCTCTTATTTGACTTCATACTGTGCAGAATCGATACCAAAGGGTCGACCGAATCTTATCAGATTGATTAAAACTTCATAACAAATTGAATTGTCTATCATTATTTTTATCTATGGTGGACTTGGAATCACCTTAAATTAGATGCCGGCAACCAATGACTGTAAATCCAATTTACAATTACACCCATTAGTGTAAACTTGGTTGACAATTTATATTTTATCTTTCATGGTGAATTCGATCCTGGGACCAAACCAAAGGAGCGTTTGATGATGACAAATACCAATTACGGAGAACCTTTAACCAAATCAGACTTGAATTTGTTATACGACGTAGCAACCTCGGTGTATTCGATTCGCAATTTTGATGAGATGCTCCGAAAAATCCTGCTCAAAATCAAATCGGTATTTCATATCGAGGGGGCTTCCATTGCGCTGCACGATGCGGCCAACCGGGAATTCTACTTTATTCGCACGGTGGAAGAAGAACGTGATGGCCATCACGAAGAAATGGAGAAAATGCGGTTCCCGGACAATTACGGTGTTGCCGGATGGGTCTTGCATGAAAACCAATCGGTCCTGATTCCGGATGTCGCCCAGGACAATCGTTTTGTTAACCGCCTGGCGCTGCAGGAACAACTACCAACCCATTCCATGATCTGTGTTCCGTTACGTACGCGTCGGGGCATGATCGGCATCTTATATGCCATTAATAAATTAAAAGGGGTGTTTTCGACCAAAGAGCTACAGCTATTGGAGATACTCTCGGGCACGATCGCCATTACAGTTGAAAATGCACAACTATACGAAGATCTTAAAAAGTATGCGGGCTCCCTGGAAGAAGAAAATATCCGCTTAAAATCGCAAGTTCAAAACCACTTTCATCTGCAGGGCATCATTGGTTCCAGCGCTCCCATGCGCCGACTGTTTGAGCTGATGCAAAAGGTTATCGGAACCCCTACTACGGTCTTTATCCAAGGCGCCACCGGCACCGGCAAGGAGCTGGTGGCCCGGGTCATTCATTACAGCGGGGTGCTAAAAAACAAACCGTTTGTGGCTGAAAATTGCGGGGCCCTTTCCGAAAACCTTTTGGAAAGCGAGCTTTTCGGACACGTTAAAGGTGCTTTTACCGGTGCCATTGCCAATAAAAAAGGCTTGTTTCAGATGGCCGAAGGGGGTACCGTTTTTTTGGACGAAATTGCCGATATGCCTCAAGCTATGCAGATCAAGCTGCTGCGTGTGTTGCAGGAAGGCACGGTGCGACCGGTGGGCAGCAGTCAAACCATCCAGGTCGATTTTAGACTAATTGTTTCATCGAATCGCGATTTATCTAAAGAAGTTGAAAAAGGCAACTTTCGCGATGATCTGTACTACCGCATTCATGTCTTTCCCATCTTGCTGCCACCATTAAAGGATCGTAGAGATGACATCGGCGCGTTGGCCGCCCATTTTCTGGACAAATATACCCGCAAGTTTGATCGGCCAATGGCACGATTAACACCTGAAGCCCTAGAGTTCCTCGGCAATTTTAATTGGCCCGGAAATGTTCGCGAATTGGAAAACGAAATCGAACGCGCGGTAACCCTAGCCGGCACCGATCGAGAAATCACCAAAGAGCATCTGTCTCAAAAAATAAAAGCGCATGCCGACGACAATGTATTCAATGTCGATACGGAGTCAAACCTGCAAGCCGCCACCGAACAGCTCGAACGGCAAATGATTACCAATGCGCTGACCAAGACCGAGGGTAACCGTTCGCAGGCGTCGCGCATTTTGGGATTGACCCGCCAGGGATTAATCAATAAAATCGCACGCTATCAAATAAATCTTTAATTGGTAATTTGTCTGCTTAAATCTGACACTGTCGTCTGACCGCTAACTCCTTTGCACTAGAAAGCGCCACATGCATTCAAGCATTGGCCGGTATTTGGGAACAGCTAGCATCTTTTTAACAATTTCCTGACAGCTAGCAGAAAACCTGGAAGACAACTCCCAAACGGTCTCGAACCCAGCAATAAAGGAGTCATACAATGGCTGACCAATCCGAACGCCGGCGGCATCCACGTAAAGACTTAGACCCACCCGGCGTCGCCTGTCTATTTATTCATTCCAATGGAACCGATACGGTCGCAACTGACAAGCCGCCCTATTCGATCGTATACGTTGATTGTTTGAATAAAAGCGATGGCGGCGTGCTGCTGAAAAGTAAACATCGTTTGGAACCCGATACCCAGCTCTATTTGCAAATTTACGACTTCTCTGAAAAAAAATGGGACTACTATCAGGGACTCATTCGACGTACCGACCAGGATGCCGAAAATATATCGTATAGCGTCGTGGGGGTGGAAAGCCAAAATGTGGACCCGGCCAGCATGCCGCAACCATCTCAATTTGAAGATCAGGATATCAAACCGCTACCTTCTGATTACGAATTCTTTATTACCAATAAATTGCTTGGCCGGATTCCGCGCGAAGCGGTTTCGGCCATGCTGAACCAGCTAAAGCTTAAACAGATAAAAGCGGGTGCGCGTTTTATCCGTCAGGGTGATCCGGGCGACACCTTTTATCTGATCCAAAATGGCACTTGTGTGGCAAGTGTTGAAAAAGAAGGGAAACTGCATTCAGTAGGACGCATCCGTGAGGGGGATTTCGTGGGCGAAATGTCAATACTGCTGGGCGAGCCACGCAGCGCGCATGTGGATGCCGAGACCGACATGGACATGTGGGGCATGACCAAGCAGCAATTTGATCAGCTTGCCCGGGAGCACCCGGAACTTTGCAATTTTTTAACCGAATTGCTGGCCGATCGCTTATCTTCCCGGGAGTTAACCGCTGATCGCACTATCGGCAAATATTTAATTACCGATATCATTGGCAGCGGCGGCTATAGCATTGTCTATAAAGGTATCCACAAGCATTTAAACCGCCCCGTGGCCATTAAAATGATGAAACACGATCTGGCCATGGAACCGGATTTTCTGATACGGTTCCGCAATGAAGCCAAGATTATCGCACAATTCAACCATCCCAATATTGTCAATGTCTATGACATCGAAGAACGCTTCCGCACCGTCTTTATCATTATGGAGCATTTGGAGGGCATGTCGCTTGAATATATTTTAGAGAATATGTCCCAGTTGCCGCTGCCGCGCATCTTGAATATTTTGGTGCAGGTGTGTGCCGGGCTGCAATATGCCCATAAACAAGGCATCGTACATCAGGACATCAAGCCGGCCAACATCTTCATTCTGCCGGACGATCAAGTCAAAATCTTGGATTTTGGATTGGCAGCTCCGGTAGGTACGGAAGATTTCGAACTGCCAGGCAGTCTGCGTTACATGGCGCCGGAGCAGTTGGAAGGTGAGGCCGTCAATGAATGCACCGATATTTTTTCACTGGGCATTTCGGCCTATGAGATGGTCACCGGTAAAAAGCCATATCCGCAAAAGGATCCCAGAGAACTATTGCGAATAAGACTTAATCAAGACATACCTGATCCGATGGAAGACGCCACCGAAATTCCCCCATCGTTCAGACAATTTATCCTTAAGGCTTGTGCCCGCGATCCCGACCAGCGCTATCAGCAAGTGCACGAAATCTTACAAGACCTCATGCCGCTGACCGAAGGCATCAGCCTGCCTGAGTATCTGGAAAAACGCAAAATGATCAATCTGTTTCTGGTTTACAACCAGAACCAAGAACTGGTGTTAAACCGGTTGGTGGAAGATTTTAGCGCCAAAGTGAAAAAACTCGGCATCATACTCAAGGGCGCCGAGTTCAAAGATTTGTAGGTTGCCCTTATGCGTGCGGCACCAATAATACCGGACAAGGCGCTTTTTCAAGAATGGTAATACCCAC
>JAAUYL010023678.1_pt1 | contig 16501 bp, 19 predicted proteins | sample 7278011 | NCBI WGS metagenome assembly JAAUYL01 (sample SAMN14350225, study PRJNA611818) | marine sediment metagenome | isolation source: surface marine sediment (1.8m) | place: French Polynesia: Moorea | collected 2018-08
CGAAGAAGAGGCTCTTGTTCAAGCTGACATTCCGGAGAGCTACAAGGTTCAGCCGATCTCACCTCAACTTCTCCAGTGGTTAAGTAAGTTCCCAAAAAGAAGTTTTTCATAAACTGCACTGGTTTTGTTTGCTGTGACATTCACAATCCTTTATCTCAGGCTGCAGCAATAACAACCTGCCCAAAACCCCACCTCCCTTGCTCCTCCCGAATGCTATGTCGGCGTACTCGCCCCTGGTTCCGAATCCAGCATTTTTGGCGGCAGCCGGAGGATCCGCAAGTGCCGCTGGCCAACAATCTCCATTCTCTCCGTACATGCTTGCCGCCCAGGCCAACCCCTGGTCGGGTGCTGCCCTGGCAGCCCAAGCCGCCCAAGCCCAAAACAGCCCGTTTAACAATCTCCTCACGCCCAATCATCCCTACCTCCAGGTCTGTCATTGCCAAAGAGTGTCTTTCGTTTGTTTGTTACTGGTTTGCTTTTTATAAAGGATTACGCTTGGCTTGTTTTGGATAACATCACCCGGATGCAACAACAGCAGCAACTTCTAGAGCAACAGCAGCATCTCCAACAGCATCAGGGGCCCGCCTTCCAGATGCCCCAAATCAAAAAGAACGATGATGAGGACAGCAACAACAATTTCGACGGCGGCAACTTCTTGAATGGTGTTTACAAGCTTTGATCTTTTTCTCGTCCTTGACGAACACAGTTGATGACCTTAAAATTTTATATTCGTAGACGAGACGGATGTTCTTCTTTTTTGTTTGCTTGATCACATGTAGGAAAAAATTGAGGTCATTCATCTGTGTTTAACCTTTCTCTAGAAAATTTTCCTATTTGAAACTGTAAAAAATGTACTCTTTGTACTTTGCTGGGTATGAAATTCATTGATGTTTTCTTCATTTCAGCCAAAAACGGGCTCCATTCTCCGCCAATCGAAGGTACCTCACCGAGAAACTCTTCCCCGTCCCACGAGAGAGGCAACTTGACCAACAATCTCAGCAAATTGGATCTCCACGCCAGCCCAGGTAAGATCCGGGTTCGGTTGGACTTGTAGGTTTTAAGCTTTTAATCCTTATTTAAGACATGTGTTTGTGTTTATCGAATCAAAAAAAAGAAAGGGACAAAGAAACGACGGGTTTACTTTGGTCTACAATGAAACATAACGTCGTCATTAATGCAGTATTGTTGTAAGTGTAGATCAATCAATATCTACAATTATTGCTCGACAAATAACTTATTTGTCGAGCAATAATATAAATAAGTAAACAATTTCTCGAGAGTATAAGTAAATATTTGAGCTGCGACATTTGAAGAAGTTTCCCGTTTTTTCGATCTTGATCGACAAAGATTTTCGTTGCATAACCTGAAGCTTAGCTGTTTAATCACTAATATTTAATCCCCCATGCCGAGATCTCCTCAGCTCAGAGTGCCGTGATTTTAGTTTACTTCTTATAATCTAACCGACCTTATTTGACGAATCTATTTATAACTTGGCACTTGGCTTTACATAAGCTGATCAACCTTGCCCCCAAACATGATAACATACGTGCACTTCATAAGCGAGTGATAAAACTACTTACAAAGTTGCAGCAGAAATAAAATGAAATGATTACAATAAAAATGGAAAAATTTCGTCGGGACGATTTTGATGCTGGGATCTATTTTCAGAAAAACTTCTCCAACAGATGTGCCTGAGTGACAACATGAACGGTCACTGCGTCTCCTCGTCCTCCGGCCTCGGAACTTCAGCGACTTCCGGTGGAACCGGAAGCAGCGGGCCCAACCTCTCCACTTCCGGTCACATGGCTCCACCTCACGCCCAACCTGACCACGTAGTGGTCGGCGGCGGAAGGACCAACAATAACAACAACAGTTCCAGCTCGTCGGCCGGGAGCAGCGGCGACGATCAGCAATTGGCGGGAAATTTCGGCCACCTCTTCCTTGATCGGCGCGCTCCTGGTTGCGAGATGAAGACCTGGAAGCTTGCTCAACAGCAATTGGGTAATCCAAATTCATAACATGCTTAGACAGTAACTGTTCTGCCAACCACCTGATCATGCTTTAGATTACGACCAGAAGAAGTTGCTGGCCACGAAGGCGATGCAGAACAAACCAGCAGGGGAACCCCGGACGCCGACTCCATCTTGGTCTGGACTTGGTTTCTCCTCTTCCATGCCGGAGAATGTTATCAAAGAAAAGCTGGCGGCCGAGGAGGTCGCATCCAAAGAAAGGGTCAACTTGAGCCGATGTAATCTTGGCATCCTGGACGAGACTGAGGCGGAAGATGTCAACGGCAAAAAATCGCCCCTTGCCGCCGATCTGGACGATGTGTTCAAGGTATCTTCCCGGAAATATCTTACCTCCCCGCGAAAAATTTTGGGGAGAAAATGAATGAAGTTGTTGCTGTGCGACAGAAAAATCTACTTCCAATGTATTTTAAGTGTCTAGTGTACGATCTCGTGTTTTTAGATTTAACTTTGATGTATAGCTGACGTAGCATTTTCTCGGAAAATGTTTCCCCGTTCTCTTATGACCAGACAGGATTCTGGATAGACATGTAAAAATAACTTTGATCGCTCCCGACTATAAAACGTGTAGACTGACAAAATAAAAGTTTTCCTATGACTATGACACCGACAAAACACTCAAGCTTGGGCTAATTCATTCGATCTCCTTTTCTCTCCATTGTTATGAAGGTTTTGATTTTTCCCTTTTTGCAGACTCCAGACGGCTGGTTTGGTAATTCTAGCGCCTTGGACACGATGCTCTACTCCGGCAAGATGTTGCACCACACCGCGAACACGTGCTCAGCCACTGGAACCGGAAGTGGCAGCGTCGGCCACGTGACAGGAAGTGCGAACAACAACAGTGCGAGTTCCGGACTCTGCGGGCCGCCAAGTGCCATCTTGCCCACGGATGATTTGCCTACGCTTCTAGCCAAAGAGGTAGATTGTCATGACTTGATCATGAATCATTTGAGGACATTTGTTCTTTTTTCAGGGCCTTGGCAAGTATACGGACTTGTTTGTCAGACATGAGGTGGACATGCAGACATTTGCCAGTTTGACGGAAGTGGACTTGAAAGAAATTGGAGTCCAAACGTTCGGTGCCCGCAAAAAGCTGCTCATGCTTGCCACGAGTAAGTAGAAAATTATTGAAATTTGATTTTTGGAAACGCAGTTGCCTTTAGATGAAATTAGATCATGCTTGCATTCAGAATTTGAATATTTGCTTCAATTTTATCTGAGGGTGAAATCCATTTATAAACAACAAATTGGGCCCCTTCCCTTCTGTTCTGTTGTTTATTTGTACTTAGCAAAACTGTCAATTTTATCTTTGAAATTGTCTAAAAATAGATCACTTGTTTGTTCTTGGACAAAAAGCTGTTTGTTAATTCGGTGAATTTTAGAAAACTAGAAAACTGCGACGAAACTTTGGGTACATTTTTTCAGGTTTTCAGTTTTCAACGAAAATGTACTGTTTTCTCATTATTTCCAGAAATCAAGCATGCCATCAATGAGAAATGGTAAAAATAGAATCACTCTCGGAAACGACCTTGTTGTTTTAACCAAAACTAATGAAGACTCAAAAATCAAATGAATTCTCTCAACAAAACCTACGTGATTTTTTTACAATGATCGTAATCTAATCAAATGATATTCAAACTTAAAATATGTTGCAGATGCTCTGAAAACTTCTAAAATGAGCTGCAAAAAAAATATGAATAACTATGAACCCCAGAGTTATTTTTTTCTTGTTTAACAAACAAGGAAAAATGTTCGAGCAAAAAAATTAACTCAATAAAAATAACACTCACATACTTCACAACTTTTTTCCCCTATTACATCACTATTTGTGCCCCGCCAATAATAGCAAAAATACATAGAAACATCAACGAAAAATCCCCCTACTCACTGACAAGGAAAACCCACCAAAAAATCTTTTGACTAAAAAATCATCTGGAATTTTTCCCGCAAACCTAAACAAAAAACAAGCCAGCTTAACTTAACTTAACCAAACCAGTTCACTCGACTATATCAGAAAAAATCCCCCTGCAAAAGAAATATTTTTTGTTAAACGTTATTCAAAACTCCCCCAAAACCTAGATAATGACTACCCTAAAGGTGGACCCACGGCGCAAATTTTTATCAAACCAAAATTACCTAAATAAAATATCCTCAAATGAAATTGTTATACACAAAATATTGATCTCAAGAAATCATCGTAACAACAACAACCATGTGATAACCAACTAATTATATGAACAAATTATGAAAAATGAAATTGATATTATTATATTTGTGTATTAATCAACTGAACTACCAATCTCCTAACATAAGTACAATCACAATAAAAACCTTAAAGGAATATTGTATAGTGTTGCTTCTTTAAAATGCTTTGTAACCTCACAGGAACATACCTTCAGCGCTACGTAAGATTACTACACTATGCTTTTAACTCGTCTGTCAGATGTAAACAAACACGACAGTGAAAAAAGGTTTTCATAGAAAAAAATGCCGATTTTGTTGACATTTTTCGTGCTGTTTTCCTTGACGATAAATGGCGTGATCCTAAAAGAGGAAAATTTTGACGATCCCAAAAAATCTGAAGCATGTGAGGCACCGATGAAACATAAAAAAGGTGAGCTCACAAATGCATAAATTAAAATAGCAACACATGTTTGCACTTGCTTATATTGGTTAGATTTTTCCTTGATATTATTTTACAAGCCAATTAAGATCAAGAATTTTCCTACTTTTTTGAACGGTGCTGCACCTTGAGGCAGATGGTGGGTGGGGCAAGGGCCCCCCGGCAAAAAAGAGGAAAATTTCGGTTTCTTCTATACGGTTGTTGACATTTGAGATGCTTGAATAATAGAACAATTTTGTCTTGCTTGCAGAATGGTTCGAGTTCGACTGGAAGTCTTACATCAAGAAGGATGTCCAACCTGGAGATCTCGAGGATCCAATGAAAAGATTTGGCATCCATTTGATCAATAGCATCAATGTTGGAGTGAACCGAACAGTTCCTGACAATAGGTAAAAAATGACAGTGACAGAGCTAAGTTCATATTTAGATGCTTTAATACGGGCATTTATACTTAGATAAGTAAGCAGAAGTACATTCAATACAAGTAAGTAATTTATGTACCGTAAATATAAAGTATGTTTGATGTTACTGTAGATCACAAGTTCAACAATTATGGCTAGTGGTGTACATTTAAAATAGGACATTGACAACGATATACATAGAGTAGAGAAACGTAAAATATAATGCAGATACAGGAGGAGTGTTGTAACAAACAACATACAGCAACTGCTTATGAAGCATACAGTTAAGCCGAGCGACACTAAAACAGGAGCACCATCATGAAGATTCAGGTCTTGGAAATATTGGATGACATTTTGCAAAGTATGGCAGCTTGAGTTGTCACTCGCCTGAGAGGTTGCACTGTCTAATACCAACAGTGGGTCATTGTAATAGCACATTGATGAAGTAAATCCATAAAAATGTAGTCCTTGTTTGTCCATTCCTTTTTCCGTAGCTGCCTGGCACACAGCCTTTTATTTCTTCCCTTAATGCCAGGGAGCTGCTCTTTGTGGAACCAACAAAGCAATGTCAATGACAATGACATTGCATCCAGATCCATGAACTATGGTCATTGATATGATTGTCTTCGAAGAGGCTTGATCAAAGGTTCCAGAGGTGGGAGAGGAGGAGGTGGGATTGGAAGGTGATTATTGGCACTTGGAGGCTGCAATAGCATTCTTTTCTTCGGGGGTCTTGCTGGCAATTCCACCAATCCAGCAGATGCTGACATTGACAATGCTGCTGACATTCCTGGAAGTCCACTGTGAAAAGTGCTTGTCGCCGCAAATGAGGCTCCTTTTGATGCTGTCATAACAGTGGCATTCGAGTCAGTGGACAATGCTTCCAATGGCTGGGGGGATTTCCGCTTCCGGGTTGGCGAGCTCAGATCCACAGGATCCAGTTTAACGTCCAAGACTTCGGCTTTGGACACGTCCACACTTTCAGGCGAGACTGGCGCCGACTTGTTCAGTTTTGACGCAGTTCCATAGGGCAAGTATTTCTTCTCATCCTTCCTCCTCTGGACACCAGGCTTGGCCAATGGCAAGACCTGTCCACCAGAATTGAAATCCTGGATCAGGCACATGGGGCAACGATGGCGAAGTCCAAGCATATCTAAGTTACAATGGTTGCAGTCAATGTCATCAAGGAAAACAGTAGGAAATATTTTTTACCTGCCATTCCTGGTTCCGGTTGCTCGTCCAGCTCCCTCTTAGGCTTCATCGGCTTGATATGGGGGATGTAGGTGAAGCTGAACAAGTTCTTGGACATTCTTCCATCCGATGGCCGGAAGGCGCAGACTCTCAATTCCAGCCGCCTCCGATGGATTTCCTGGATCACCTCAAAGTCTTGGGGCGGGGCAATGAATATCAAGACATTCTGGTTGAAGACCGTGCACTTGGCAGGATCGGGCTGATTGATCTGCTTGGTCAAACGCTCATGAATTTTGCTGTCAGCCAAATCGTCCTTGTCAACATCGTAGAGCACAAATGCTGCTTTGACTTCAGAGACCTGCAATCATGGTCTTGTGTTAGTTTGGAACATTTTTTGCTTGGATAAGGGTCTTACCAGCTTGAAGACAGACAGGATGAACACTTTGGTGGCTCCCTTAGTGCAGGATGCAGCAGGATTAATGTCATGTAATTGAAGTGGTCCACACTCCTTGGATTTGGAATTTGTGATGATTTCAGATTGACAGGACTTGACAAAACTCGGTTCGGGATCACAGCTGAAGAGTTCGACCATCAAGCGTACTTGTTGCAATTTTATTTTATCCTGAAAAGAATTGTTAATTGTCATTTCATCCTGGTTTGCTTTAATGAAAAGTACAATTTTTTAATCCACAATCAAACATGGAAATAGAAGGTCAAACAGTATGGACGGTATGATGCTTTGATAAAGAAGCATTGTTCACGTAAAATCATAGATATGATGCAAAATTACTAAAAGCGAGAATGTTCTAATTTTAGAGGGCATAAGATACGAAATTCGGGACTTTACTGTTGTCAGAAACGCTGACTCAAAATTCCCAAGAAACACGTGTGAAGGAAGGAAGTGCTCCAATAAAATTCATGAAAAAAAACAACAATAACATTTGGCGCCATGCAGCGCCTTTTGCTAAAAGCATTTTGTCAGGGTTTTCCCTCAGACAATGAATATGATGAATAATGAAGGTTTTTCCCAAGTTTGTGGGGCATTAACTTAATCTCGCAATGAATCAATCAATGAAGTGTAATGGAAAAATACGAGCAAATAAAAGTTTTGGGAATCACACTTTTACAAAATTATTCGGATGGAAAATTACCTCTTTTCGACCAGTATAGACTTCTTCCAGTTGCTTTAGCATATCAGACGACATCTCCAGATTAAACAGGTCCTCAAATCGTTGCTTAAGAACGTCACAAAGGGTTATTCCACCTTTGCTAAACTTTTGAAGCGGTGTGATAATATTAAGCATAAGTCCGGTATTGCCTAGAATTAGGACAATTGCATAATTAGCATAATCATTGATTAATTCAGGACATTAAGTGGTTATTACCTAGCTCGATGTATTGACCATATTCCCCATTTTTAAGCGAAGTGACTCTTTGTAGGACCAGGGTTGAATATTCTGGCAAAACCAAGTTGCCCTGACTGAAATCCCTGATGCCTTTTGCATTTAACTGGTCCTTCATGGTATTCTATAAAGAAACATTAATGGTTGCATAATTAATAATAATTTAATCATTTAATGAATCATTTTAGGAATGGTCATTCTGATGAAAAACGCCTTGTCATTTCAAATATTACTCACACTCCTTTTCATGTGGAAAAGAAACATGATCTGTTTTAGCAAGACGCTCAAACATGAGTCAATTAGCTAATATTGTAACGCTTAGCTAGGCGATTTAGGTAGTCATCAGGCGATTTAGGGCAAAATTACCTTAAGCTCGGCCTCCTTGGTTAGTACTGAATCTGACAAATCCTGGGGTAATTTGTTTCTATACTGGAACCTCTTGCTTGGATTGGTTGACATAACTCTTGATACAGTTCCATCAGGATCAATGCGAAAGATAAAGCTCCAATCTACATCATCAGGCAGTTGGCCTTCCTGCAAAGAAAAAGAAATGGTCATTTTTGTTACATTTCTGGCAGAAATTAGGGTCTTTGTAAATACAAAATATACTATAACAACTGCTTAGCAACTAACCCCTAAAACTCACGCCACATGCTTAGGAAGTATTTGGCCAAAATAGATAAGAAGTAGCAATATATTTAGTTTGTCAAGGTACAGATTTTAAACCGGTTATATTTTTAGCAAGCTATAGATAGATAGACTCTAAAGTCCAAGGTAAATATACGAGTAGTATTGGGTCAAAATATCTAATTTTCAAAGACAACTTACCACTAAATTTCGGGCCTTTTTGTTCTGTCGCATATTAACGTGAAGTAGGTTTGGGTGGATATGCAGTGGGTTCGAGTCCGGCTCGATTTCTGCGGGAGTAAGGCTGATCCGGATGAATCTGGCGACGCTCGGGCCTGCCCGAGGGACGATAATCTGCCCTTGCAAATAGCCTCCTTTCGTTTCCCGGGTAATTTCACTGGCGTGACGGAAAAGATGAGACTCGCCATTTTCTCCAAGATTGACACAAAGTAAGGTTGTATTTTCAGGTATAGCCATTTTTGAAAGCATTGACATTCTGAAAGAAATAGAGTTGAACAGGTTAGCTGGAAAGTTTTTCTGAATACTCGTGATTGTTCTTCTGGAATAAGTAAGTAGACAAAAGAAAGCTTGCGTTGCAGTCTCCAGTTTGTTTAGTACTTGCCTAGGCTCAGACTTTGTAGGAAAACAAGTTCAGTCGTTATCGAGGTCTATTTTACAACTAGTGGAAAAGGAGAATCTCTGTAAAACTTAAATAAGGTTGCTAGACTGCTGCAGACACACAGTAGATAAGAGAGTGCGCTGATGAATTTTGTCCTATAACTTTGGGCAGTCTCGGTTTGTCTCTTACGGGCGATAGTCCCAAATTAAATATTTTTAATTAATTATTTAGCTGTACCCTTCGGTTTTGGCGGTGTGTAGTTTGGAAATAACTCTTAGTAGCATCATGGCAATTTTGTTTCCTGCCAATTTTGTCCGGACTTCTTAGAATTTTGAAGATTCAGCCCAGCTCTGGCCTTTCAAAGTTGATCATAATTTCGGTATTTTTGCAATGTTATGAACAATTCGATGACACAGGTTTTTTTCTATTTTCAGCAGCTGCCTCAAAACTCGAAAAAATCACATATTTTTCAGATTTTCCATATTTTTGTAGATGTGAAATAATATACCTGAATATATTACGAACATCGGATGCACACCTGCCTGCCACTTAAAAAATAGAAATATTTTGTATCGTTTTTAAGCTTTTTTGATGGCAAAAGATATCAAAACCCAACCATCTTGGCGTCAGAAAAATGCACTTTTTGCCAAAAATGCCCTTGATAGTTTTTAGTTATTTCACACTTGTTGCATTTTCGCTCTTTCTCGATCTCAATCCTAAATGTCCATCAAATGAATTTCAAAATTCAAAGCCTTTGAAATTCTTCGTCACAACAAAAGAATTTCCTGAAACTGCCCTGACGAGTTCGTTTTAGCTTTGTAACGTCTTTCGCGCCCGAAAATTCTTGCAAATCAAACAGAATTAGACACTTACCAAAAGGACGAACCATTGAAACAATCTTCAATTTTTCCTGTTTATTTATTTTTCCACGCAATTAGACGGTTATCACGTGTAAAATCTGGCATATTTTTATCCTGTTTTGAATGCTAAATTTTTCCTATTTCAGCACAGACTTAGCCTTATGTAATGGGATAGTGTATGAACAGCCTGTAGAGCTTCATCGTTTTTGCTACATACTTATGTCAGCTGATGCGGTTCAGCTTATATAGGCTGCCCTTTTAACAAGTCAAACTTCCTTCAGACATGAAGCTAGAGCATAGTTGGATTTGTCTTCTCTGTAATGAAATCTATGACCTGAAAAATCTTACCTTTGTATCCCAATTTTCCTATTTTATGACACAGTTTTAGGGCCACCAATACGAACACTCCCACTGAATTCTATATATTTTTGTAAGGTTCTTCACCGTTTTACGTGTGCTGGCGCTACGAGAGCGCAGGTAGAAATAGTAGCCAAGGCAGTCGAGTCCCTAATACTTACAGACCACCTAAATAAATACTGCTCTTTAATATACTTACTAAGTATTTCGTAGAATCCCCCCAGTATTACCCCGCGATCGTTCGAGAGAATCGCTGGTTTTCCATCTTTTTTAAAACAGTGGTGGGGTTGAAAATCGTACTTCAGCAATTTTGAAAATCTTGAAACACATTCGTGTTTCTGAGAATTGCCCACTTGCGTCATCAAAAATTGCAGTACGTTTGGTATTCATTAAAATTGCGTCATGCGACCACTCCCTCTGTCACCTCAAAAAAGATGCTGCCTGTATAGAGCAGTTAATTGACGACAGTTAAAAGTATGCAGATTTTTTTCCCTTTCCTGCTGACCTTTACTCAATGTTTGTCCAATCTAATCCGGAATGCGGAATTGCATTTTTTAGAAATCTGATTTCTCATTATTCAAATATTTTGTCAGTGATTACATACGTTAGCAAACGGAGGTTTTTCTTGCTTAATCAGTTGTTGAGATTAAAATGCTTATGGATAGAGAATAATACCTCATTAAATTAAAAGTATGAGTAGGTCATAAAATGTTCGACATCTTAGGTGCCACTGCCACCTTTAGTTACTCATGTCAAGCCAGATTTTCTTTCGCGTTTTAATATACTCGTATGAGCAATAACTGTGAAAGTCACCAGAAGCTGTTCGGAAGTGCTTGCATCCACATTCAAATACTTAAATCAAACCAAGGTCCAGGATCAGAAAAATAGAATGATTCTTTTTAACGAATATTGAGATTATATTGCAGGCAACTTGTTAATAACGTTCCTGCAAAAGAATTGAAACGTGTTTCAAGTTGCGTTCCTGAAAACGGTGAATTTTCGGTTTTCGCAACGAGATGAGTCATTATATTTCAAGTACGGTTATTGATACTATTACTCGTTAGATTAGTTCAACGTGTTCAGGAAATCAAAAACGCCCCAAATTCCAATGAATTCATGAATGAAAAATATTTTGATGGTTGTGCGCAAAAATTTCTCCAGAATTGTAAAGTCCGCATTTTCACTAGAAAATTGGAAAAATTTCAGCTATTTGACAAACAAAACAAAGTATGCATCAAAATTCTTGGGTATTATTTATATGTATTAAGGAGCCATGACGTCAATGATTAAGTTGGACAACCAAAGGAAGCACTTCAATTGGGTTTAATCTAGTTTCTAAGCCAAAAATACGCAAATATTTTTAATAGTTGCATTGCACACTTGTGACGTAGGTAGGTTGTCAGGCAACAACACACGCGTTATCTACATTTTTTCTGTGTCTGAAACTTGTTTGTGCACTTTTACAGATCTCGTAGGTCTTCCTAAGTATTATAGCCATGTATGGACGTTTCGATTAGAATCACACTGACGTCATGAAAAAAGTGAGGGGTCAAAAAATATGTTCATTTATGTTTGAACTGGGCGCGCCATTCAGCTAGTGATCGTGCGCAGATATGGTAGCTTCGAGAAAATGCGAAATATTTCTTGTTCAGGGTACCAGGAAAAGGGTACTTGAAATTACGAAACTGCTCCAAATTACAGAAATGCGCAATGCAAACAGGTCGATTGGACAAAATCCGGGAAACTCCCACTTCCTGACGTCAGCGTTATCATAACGTTCAGAGATGAACCCAGAAGTACCTTGCTTCGAACAGTGGTGAGAAAAATGATGATGGTCAATCCATAATGAATGGCAATAATTACCCGCAATTTACCATTTAGGTATCCGTACTGGAAAGGTCCCCCGGAGACTTGATCAAAGAAATCATTCTTGTTGATGACAACAATGACGATGCCACTGTTGGCCAAGAGCTGGCCGCTATTAAAAAGGTTTTGTTTAAATGAATAGAGATAGCATTTGTCCATTAAATCATTTCCGGATCTATTTAGGTTAAGGTCCTTCGGAACGACAAGAGAGAAGGCCTGATTAGGTCAAGAATTAAGGGCACCCTGGAAGCTTCGGCAGAAGTCCTGCTATTTCTGGACAGTCATTGCGAGGTAGGCTATTTGGACCATTTTTTCGATACAAGTGCTTTTAATCACAAATATGATCATGGTGCTGGATACTTTGTATAGGTTGAGCCGGGATGGTTGGAGCCACTGCTTGTAAGGATTGTGGACAATCCTAAAAGACTGGTTTCGCCAGTGATTGAAAATATCCGCCTGGACAATTATGAGTTTGAGGCAGTGTCAACTTATTTGAGAGGTGGATTCGACTGGCGATTGGACTTCTTTTGGGAATGGCTTCCGGCCAAGGATCGAGCCCGGAGATTGCGGGATCCAACGTTGTCATTCAAAACACCAGCCATTGCAGGAGGATTGTTTGCTATTAATAGGCAGTGGTTCCTTGACCTGGGCATCTATGACAGTGCTATGGAGGTATTTAAACAAATGAATACCTAGGTCTACAACGTTGACCAATTTTATGGATCTATTTTTATAGATTTGGGGTGGTGAAAACATTGAGATTTCCTTAAGAATCTGGATGTGTGGTGGGGAAATGGAGATTGTCCCCTGTTCCAAAGTTGGTCATGTTTACAAACAGACTGTCGTGTATTCCTATCCTAAAGGTACTATCTTAAACCAATGATTGGTTACTTCAAAGTCTAAAATGTCTTCTATAACAGGATCGACAAGAACAACAAAGTGCAATACCAAGCGGGTGGCTGATGTTTGGCTGGAACAGTTTTCAATCTTGTACGGGTTTACTCAAAGTCCCGCAGACAAAGCTGAAGATTGTGGCAGTGTTGAGGAGCGACTTCAACTGAAGAATGATCTTCAATGTAAATCTTTTGAATGGTTCATCACAGAAATCTATCCGGAGCTCATGGTAAAATGATATCATTGAAGGAGCTTAAGATAACTAATTGAATATTTAAACAATTTCAGATTCCGGCTGAGGGTGACTTTGCTTTTGGTCAGATTCATACAGATCCTACTCGGGGAATGATTGTTTGCCTGGATGAAGTTGGTAAGAAAAGATAAAATCGTATACTTATCATATATAGCTTGAAATTTGAATATAACCCAATTTCAGCCATGGGATCAGATGATGGAAGAGTTGGAGTCAACGGCTGTTTGCAGTCCTATCCACCGCAATTGCACAGATACACTCATCTTGGACAAATCATTCAGGATGATTTCTGTCTAACAGCAACAAAACGCCAATCCGGATCAATAGTAAGAAATAAACCTGGCACAACTTCTCACTCAAGTCATTGAACAATTTTGTTTAGGTTTTAATGACCCTCTGCCAAGATGGAAACGAGGATCAACTATGGGATAGAGTCCGACCACCAGCCAAAATTCACAAAGAGAAGCCAATGCACGGCCATGTTCTCCAGCTACGAGGCACCAAATATTGTCTAGACATCTCAGATGTCAAAACAGACAAAGGTATGCAGAAAACAAAACCTTGGGCAATTCTATAATCTTCATGCCTTACTTTTGTTTCAGGACTAGTGCTCAAAAACTGTGACTTTGAATCTCCTAAGCAACGCTTTGCATTCACCTACCAAATTGTCAAAGCATAAAATGCTAGCAAATAGATATTATGGCTATCACCTGAAAATGTGTATTTCAATTTAGGGTTTTCGATAAAAGTACAAGTCCCTGGTCAGGGTTGACACGATACAAGGCACTTGCTTCTTCTGGGCATTGATGGGATGTTTGGCCTTGGTATCAAAATCCTGTGCAACTTTTCTTTTGACCATAGTCAAGTTGGCATTGATTTCTAATGTCGACCCAAACTTGTCAAAAACATCACAGAAGCTCTGGATGAACCAGGATCCAACACGCTCCCGTGAGTATGACACATAACCGGGAAAGGAGCTGAACACGAGCAGAAAGTCAGTATTGATTGGCAATTTGTTGGATATACCAGCGTCTGTTTCAAGGTATTTGTAGTCAACCTTAATGCCGCTGTCTTTATTTTTTCCACGACAAGCCTACGTAATTTACGTAGATATATTTACAGACATTTAAAGAAGTAATAAGTATGGGTTAACTCACTTGAATCAGGAAAATCTTGGGTTTCCCCACAAGTGATAGACATTTGTCTGGCATAAAAATGTCAGACAACTTCTCTGGACGGTAGAATGAGTCATATGAACAGAGCAGTCCTGTGTCTCCATGAGTGATGACTGCAACAAGTATACAGTCATTATGCCTAAAAAAGATTACTATGAGCATTTGGACAATATTAGACCATTGTACTAAACTAACGTATGGTCTTCCTCTGATGATGCCTGATGCAAGATTTCCAAAATCTCCGCCTGTGTCTTGTCAATGTGGACTCTGACTTCGAATGACAATGCCTCCAAAGTCTGGACCAGCCTATCCTTGTCTTCTCTTGTTCCACAACGCTTTGTCAAGTCCGTTTGTGGAGCAAAGTTTCTTCAAAGGTAAAATTAAGATTCATGGTTCAAGGTAAGATATATAAATATTTATAAAACTTAATGGCTTGTGGTTAAAAAACTAACAACATATTTTGTTCTATAACCATCTAGGTATAGATACTTTGGTAGGTACCTACATTTATACTGTACTCACTGTACTTGTACTTACTCGTGAACAAATATTATAGCCAAACCTCTGTTGGCATGGTTCATATTGTAAGCAATGGCATCTTTCTCCACTGAAAGGCTTACTGGCAACTAAAAAGAAATAGAGTCTTCAGTCTACATATATAGAAATGTATGACTATAAAATGTCGTTTACATTACCTGCTGGTGCTGAGCCATCCTCCAATATGATGCCTTGTCTTGTTTCTTCAAGGTCCAAAATGACAATGACAATGATTATGAAAACGTTTTGACCAATTTGCGAGATAAAGTGACAGAAAATTTCCTATTTGGAATCTTATCAGTATGCAGACTTAATACTAGATATCAGGTAGCGCAGTGGCATTCATTAAATTAATTTGTGAATGAGTTTATATAAAATACATAAGCTGTATTTCGTATTATGGTTTCCTTTGGAAGTACAATTCCCTTGTCAAGGTTGACACGACACATGGCACTTGTTTCATGTTAGCCTTGAAGGGGTGCTTGTTCCGCGACTCATAATCCAGGGCAACAATCCGATTGATCAGGGCTAGGTTGGACATGATTTCTTGCGTCGAAGCGAATTGATCAAGGACTTCACACAAGCTCTGGATGAACCAGGATCCATGGTTCTCCCTGATGTACGACACGTAACCGGGATATGAGCTGAACAAGAACAGGAAGTCGGCATGGTTCGGCAGTTTGTTGAAGGGTATGGAGTCGATTTCACAGTATTCCACCCTGGATCCCCTATCCTCTTGTTTGCCACGACAAGCCTGAGTAGCAACATTTGTCAGGAAATATGACAGTCAATGACATAACGAATGGTACCTGCATCAGGAATATCTTTGGCTTTCCAGCCAACGATGGACACTTGTCCGCCGTAAAGTTGTACCACAGCTTTTCGGGCCTGTAAGTGCTGTCATATGAGAAGAAGATGCCCTCCTCTCCATGAGTCATGACAGCAATCAGAATGCAATCGTTGTTCCTGCAAAAACACCAAGGTTAATCCACCAGATCCAACCAAAGTAAATGCAAACCCACGTATGATCCTCAAAGGAGGCGTCCTGGAGAATGTCTTCCATCTCCCGCATCTTCTTGTCCTCATAGACCTTGACATCGAATGACAACGCCATCAGAGTCTCGATTAGCTTGTCCCTGTCATGCTCCGTTCCAGGACGACTTGGCAGTGCCAACTTTTTGGGATCGAAGTTCCTAGGATGTGGATCTTGTACTGGATCATCTTCTGGATATAAATAGGCATATCTTACTTATTGATGAAAACAATAGCCAGTCCTCGACTCTCATGGTTCATGTTGTAGACGGTAGCATTTTTGGCCGTGTTTAGCTTGGTCAAAATGGACTCTTTTTCCTTCTAAAAATAGTAACTGATCAAGGATTGCGTAAGCATTTAGCTTTGAATTATGACGATTTACCGTTCCAGCCTCGCTGCCAAATCCAATAGGAGAGTAGGAAGATCCCATTTGGAACGGAATAGCGTCTACGTCAAGCAATTTGGACATTTTTTCCTCTTTTAAAAATGAGATCGAATGAATTGTTTTTATCGCATGTTTAGTCTTATCAGCTATTCTCTAATTACGTCACAATATGCTGCTGCATAGTTTAGGTAAAGATAAAGTATTCAATCCTAATACAGAAAGCACAAGTAAGTACAAATCTATTTACTAAG
>JAAUYL010098332.1_pt1 | contig 16494 bp, 17 predicted proteins | sample 7278011 | NCBI WGS metagenome assembly JAAUYL01 (sample SAMN14350225, study PRJNA611818) | marine sediment metagenome | isolation source: surface marine sediment (1.8m) | place: French Polynesia: Moorea | collected 2018-08
GATGATAAGACGGTGCGCATCTGGAATGGACAGCGAGGCAAAAGACTCCGCACCTACCAGGGGCATACGAACACTGTATGGTCTGTGAGCTGGTCGCCCGATGGAAAAAAGCTGGCCTCAGCAAGTGATGATAAGACGGTGCGCATCTGGAATGGACAGCGAGGCAAAAGACTCCGCACCTACCAGGGGCATACGAACACTGTATGGTCTGTGAGCTGGTCGCCCGATGGAAAAAGGCTGGCCTCGGCAAGCTCAGATCAGACGGTGCGGATTTGGGATGGGCAGAAAGGCAAAGAACTCCACACCTGCCAGGAGCATACTTCCTATGTGAATTCTGTGAGCTGGTCGCCCGATGGAAAAAGACTGGCTTCGGCAAGCGACGATCAGACGGTGCGCATCTGGGATGGGGACCAAGGCAAAAGGCTCCACACCTGCCATGGGCATACTTCCTATGTGAATTCTGTGAGCTGGTCGCCCGATGGAAAAAGGCTGGCTTCAGCAAGCGATGATAAGACGGTGCGCATCTGGCATGGGGAACAAGGCACAGCGCTCCACACCTGCCAGGGGCATACGAACTGGGTCAATGCGGTGACCTGGTCGCCGGATGGAAAAAGACTGGCTTCGGCAAGCGATGATCAGACGGTGCGCATCTGGGATGCCCACACAGGACATGTACTCAGGATACTGGGCAGTCATGGGCTCTCCCTGACTGGGGCTCGGTTTGGCGGCGCCATCGGACTCTCCCCTACGAACAAGCGCCTCATCCAGCAGCGCGGCGGATATCTGGAAGAGGAGAAGCAGCAGATGGAGTAGCCGCATAGAGATACCCCTCCCTTTTGGATGGTAGATCCTTTTAAGCAACGGTGGGCAGAGAATGTTGCATATAGCTGAGTAGTGCTTCTCTTCCTATGTGGTGGCGGCTTGATGAGATGAAGATGGGGGGGCAGCCATCCCAGTCGGCTTGTAAAGCTTCTTGGAGTGCTTTTTTATGATTTTCGAGCTCATTTTTGCGCACTTTGTCGCTCTTGGTGAGAAGGAGGGCAAGAGGGATGGGGTGGCGCCTCAGTTCATGGAGGAGCTGAAGGTCTTTGGGCTGGGGCGGATGGCGGGCGTCTAGCAAGAGGAAGACCATGCATAGTCCTTCTGCTTTTTGTAGATAGTTCTTCAGATTCTTTTCCCATGCGCGGCGCTTGGTGGCACTGACGCGTGCCCAGCCATACCCGGGGACATCTACGAGGTACCATGCGTCATTGACCATGAAGTAATGGATCATTTGTGTCTTCCCAGGGGTGGAGGATACCCGGGCTAGGTTCTTTCTTTCCAGGAGCATGTTGATGAGAGAGGATTTGCCGACATTGGATCGTCCTATGAAGAGGAAGGTGGGACGTATGGGGCGGGGTTCGTGGGTGTGGTCGGGGATGGCCTTGAGGAATTTGACAGTTTTGATCTTCATGGGGGGGGTCTAGTCGGCTTGGAGCTGGTCGAGGGCTTCTTTTAGTTTGTGGGCTTTTAAGAAGTCCATCTCTTGGGCGGCTTTTTTCATTTGTTTTTCCAGGGCGGTGATTTTTTGCCTTTGGGTGGCTTGGGTGGTATAGGTGGGTGTGGGTTCGGCGGCTTGGGGGAGGGGCTCTTCTTCGGGGGTGGGATATTCGCGCCTTTTTTGGGTCTTTTTCCCTGCAAAGGAGGTTTCTTTTTTGACGATGGGGCTTGGGGTGATGTGGTGGCGTTGATTGTAGTGCATCTGCTTTTCGCGGCGGCGCTGGGTTTCATGGATCGCCTGCTCCATGGAAGGGGTGACTTTGTCGGCGTACATGTATACTTTCCCTTCTGTATGGCGGGCAACGCGTCCGATGGTTTGGATGAGGGAAGAGGTGTTGCGCAGGAAGCCTTCTTTGTCGGCATCCATGATGGCGAGGAGGGAGACTTCGGGGAGGTCGAGTCCCTCGCGGAGCAGGTTGACGCCTACGAGTACGTCGATTGTGCCGGCGCGGAGCTTTTCTAAGATGTGTATGCGGTCTAGGGTCTTTACTTCTGAGTGGAGGTAGGCGGAATGGATTTGGTGGTGTTCTAGGTGTTTCTGAAGCTTTTCGGCCATTTTTTTCGTGAGTGTGGTGATGAGGATGCGTTGATCCAGCGCTATTCTTTGGTGAATGGCTTCTAGGAGGTGGTCGATTTGGTGCTTGGTGGGGACGACTTCGATTTCGGGATCGAGGAGTCCTGTGGGGCGTATGATTTGCTCTACGATGAGTCCTTCGGAGCCCTGCAGTTCATAGGGAGCAGGTGTGGCACTGACGTAGATGACTTGGTGGATGAGGGTTTCAAATTCTCCTAAGTGAAGGGGGCGGTTGTCCATGGCGGAGGGGATGCGGAAGCCATGGTCGATGAGATGGCGCTTGCGGGCGTGATCGCCTCCCCACATGCCTTTGATTTGGGGTATGGTGACGTGGCTTTCATCGATGATGAGTAGATAGTCTTGGGGGAAGTAGTCGAAGAGGCAGTAGGGGCGCTGCCCGGACTGGCGGCGGTCAAAGAAGCGGGAGTAGTTCTCAATGCCTGAGCAGTAGCCTACTTCGCGCATCATGTCGATGTCCAGGCGGGTGCGTTCTTCTAGGCGCTCGGCTTCTTCTTTTTTTCCTTCTTTGAGGAAAAAGCGCACTTGCTTGTTGAGTTCTTCTTCTATGGCTACAATGGCTTCTTCGATGTCACTTTTGCTGGTGACAAAGAGATTGGCGGGATAGATGGTGGCTTGGGAGAGTTCCCTGATCATGGTGCCTTCTTTGGGGTCGATCTCGTGGATGGCTTCTATCTCATCGCCAAAGAAAAAGAAGCGATAAGCAGCTTCGCCATAGGCTAGGAAGAGATCGACGGTATCGCCGCGGGCGCGGAAGTTGCCGCGGGCGAATTTTTCTTCATTGCGGGTGTAGAGCAGCTCGACGAGCTGGAGCAGGAAAGCATCGCGGTCGATGGAATTGCCCACTTTTATGTGGCGTACCGTTTTGCCAAATTCGGCTGGGTTGCTCAAGCCATAGATGCAGGATACGGAGGCGACTACGAGGACGTCGCGCCGTCCGGAGAGTAGGGTGGAAACGGTGCGCAGGCGCATTTTTTCGATTTCTTCATTGATGGCGAGCTCCTTTTCTATATAGACGCCAGTGGAGGGGATGTAGGCTTCGGGCTGATAATAGTCATAGTAAGAGACAAAGTATTCTACCGCATTCTCAGGGAAAAAGGTTTTGAATTCTGTATAGAGCTGGGCGGCTAAGGTCTTGTTGTGGCTCACGACGAGTGTGGGGCGGGCTACCTGCTGGATGACATTGGCGACGGTAAATGTTTTTCCTGAGCCGGTGACGCCCAGCAAGGTGTGCGCTTTTTGTCCTTCTTGGAGTCCCTGGGTCAGGGACTGGATCGCCTTCGGCTGATCCCCTGCAGGCTGGTAGGGGGCGGTCAAGTGAAATCGCATATGATGTGGGGCGAAAAGGTGCAATGTAAGAAACTCTTGATGGGGTTCTGGGCAAGGTAGGTGCAATGGCTTCTGCTTGGCGGCTTTTCAGGGCGCCTAAATTTTTGCAGCGCGCATCATGATGAATTTGGCAAATTTGTAACAACTTCCCGTTTTGCGGCACTTTTCACTATTCTTGCGGTCAAATTGTCTGCGCCAAAGATTATTTTCACAGAGAATGAGCGTATGAAGCGCTTTGTAGTGAGAAAATAGTGGAGGAGCCACTGACGGGACGGGTTCACAATGACCAAGACTCGCCTTTCAGGGGAAGCAGGAGCTTTGCCTGGGCGTATCTGTACGCGGGAAGGCATGGATTTTAGAGAAGGAAAAAGCGCAGAACAAGAAAATCAATATGATACGATTATGATTAATAGGAAAGAGATGCTCACTAGGTTAAAAAAATGCAAGACAACCTTGCTCCTCTGTGTCCCCACCGTGTTTTTTTATTCTTTACGGATCTTTTTTTGCTCGAAAAACAGAAATAAATACGGGTTTGATTTGTATGGGCTTGGTAGCCATGTTGCTTCATCTTGCTAGGATCTTCATGTGCTTGACAAACCCAGAAGTTTCTGAGGAAGAAAACGAGTGAACCTCTCTAGACAAAAGCGTTGGCTCTTCGGGCGGCTATGCGACTTTCTTTTCTGAGATGGTTTTCTTTTCTTTATCCATCTTTTTGGCTTTATTTAGATGGTTTCTTGCAATTTCGGAGTTCAACTCCGAAATTGCAAGGGTCATCCGGTATGAGCAAAAAGCGTTCAAATTATGGGGCAGAGAGACGAATAAAAATAATCATGTGCGCAAACCATGATAGCAGCAGACCCGACAAGCCATTATAAAGGTACTGCTTGCCAATGGTCTCTCACCCCTTTGGAATTGCATAGCAGTTTCCCGACTGCACTTCCATGCCTAGAAAAGTCGCTCTCGCAAAAACTTGGTCTATCTGTGGCACCCAACGCGCGCATATAGGCACATGCTACACCCTACCCCTAAAATCCCTCTTTTTGAGTCAAAAAGACCATTTTTACCTCGGTCGAGAGGTGTCTTTTTCTCCCTCCTGCTCAAAACCCACCAATTTTGCTTCACCTTTCCCTGTTTTTAGCCTAAAAACGCACTTTTCGCCTTAAAATAAGTTAGCATAAAGCGTAAGATTCCTCCAAAATCTCTCTAATTTGCTTATTTTTCGGCCTTTTTAGACCTACTTTATGATCATGTTTTCTCCTAAAATTCTCTCCAGACTCCTCCCTCTTCTGCTCCTGCTCTCCGTGCCCCTCCAAGTGTGGGCCGAGGAGAAAAAGAAGAGCCAAAAGGAGACTCTTACAGAGTCAAGCCCCCGCTCCAAGAAGACTTCGCGTGCCATTGATAAGAAGGAAGAGAAAAAAGAAGGAAGAGAAAAAAGAAGGAAGAGAAAAAAGAAGGAAGAGATTATCTCTGGTGGTATGGCGTGCCAATAGCTGGCCTGCTAGGAGTTTGGGCAATCAAGAGTATAAGTCAATATAAAAAGAAGAAGCTGAAGGAGAGTCTAGAGACGCTGGATAACAAGCTGGTACGGGATGGTAAGGACCGGAAGAAGTCGATCAAGGAGGAGTTGCAAAAGGCGTTCAAGGATAGGAAAGAGACTCTGAAGGAAGGAGAGAGAAATAGAGAAGGCGCAAACGTGTAGGTGAACGTAAGCCCTTTCAAGAAAAACAAGAGGAGAAAGAGGAATTGAGTACTAGCGAGAGGGATAGGAAGCTTCATGTGAGACCGAACAGACTTAGGGCGGTCTTTATAGGCCCGCAAGTCTTATCTGTGCATGAGCAGAAAAAAAAGCAGGGAGGAAGAGCAAAAGAAAAATCCCAAGAAGAGGCAAAAAAAGAAACCAAGAGCATGACCCCGCCCCCGAGGTTCAAGAGGAACCGACTCACGAGCAGGCAGAAGTGGGATTTTCTGAAGTAGAAAACAAGAAAGAGAAAGAACTAGGAGGCTCTCAAGAAGTAGTACGACAAATACTGCAAAGAATAATAGAACGAGTAGTAGCACAAAAAGATGAAGAAGATGAGGAAGAGAAAGAACTGCTGCTAAAGGAACTAGAAATTTCTGAAAAAAACGAAGGATCAACTACTGATAGTGATAGTCAAAAACCCGAAACGAGTGAAGGTAGTGCATCCGCGTCAGGTAAACATGTGATCTGGATACGACCGAAAAGAGTGGATATGAAAGATCCGAGGTCCGTTAGAGAAATGAGTCAAGAGATCAGAAAAGCCTAGAGTAGTTCACACTTCCCTGACACACGTGGGATCTCCTGCAGATGCTTGCCGTGTCTCCATGTCCACGTGCCCTCTATCCTGCCCAGCACTGTCCGTCCAGCGCCCGTGTAGGCGGAAGTCAGTTTTTCTTAGTTTTGACCTTCTATTTAGTTATTCCTCTTATGACCAATCCCGTTTCGCGTTATGCACCGATAGATCACAACCTCTTCATTCAGAACCGGCGCCGGCTTGCCCAGCAGCTCGCCGGCAATGCACTTGCAGTGGTGAATGCCAATGATGTCATGCCACGGGATGGCGATGGCGTGCTCGGCTTTAGGCAGCATAGCGATCTCTTTTATCTCTCCGGCATAGATCAAGAGGAAACTATATTGATACTTTATCCCAATGCTCCACGCAAAGCGTGGGAGGAACTTCTTTTTGTCAAGCAGACAAGTCCTGAAATTGCCATTTGGGAAGGCGATAAGTATACCGCCGAAGGCGCCGCCGCCGTTTCGGGCATGGCACATATCCATCCGCTTGAAGATTTTCCCAAGATTTTTCATCACTTGATGGCGAAGGTGGAGCGCGTCTACTTGAATACAAACGAGCATCTTCGTGCATCCACTCCTGTAGAGAGTCGGGATAGCCGTTTTATACGCAAGTGCAAAGCCGATTATCCACTTCACGAATATAGGCGGCTGGCACCTATCATGGCCGATCTGCGTGCCATCAAGTCGCCGATAGAGATAGAACTGCTCCGCAAAGCTTGTAGCATCACGCGGGAAGGGTTCCTGGAGCTGCTTCCCCATGTGCGTCCTGATGTGATGGAATATGAACTGGAAGCCTCTTTGAGCCAAAGCTTTCTGCGCCGCGGGTCGCGCGGTTTTGCCTATGCCCCGATCATAGCTTCCGGCGGACGGGCTAATGTCCTGCACTATATGGCGAATAGCCAGCGCTGCAAGGCAGGAGAGCTCATCCTCCTGGATGTGGGGGCCGAATATGGAGGCTACAATGCAGACCTCACGCGGGTGATTCCCGTGGATGGGCGCTTTACCAAGCGCCAAAAAGAAGTCTACCAAGCCGTATATCGCGTCTTGGAGGCTGCGAAAGGCTTTCTTAAGCCCGGCGTCACCTTAGAGAGTTATCAAAAAGAAGTCGGCAAAGTGATGGAAGAGGAACTCCTCAAGCTGCGTTTGCTCTCCAGCGACGATATAAAAAGAGCCACTCCTTCTCAGCCCGCTTATAAAAAATACTTCATGCATGGCACCTCTCATCATCTAGGACTTGGCGTGCATGACTTCGCCGATATGGATAGGAAACTGGCGCCCCAGATGGTGCTCACGGTCGAGCCGGGAATATATATCCCCGAAGAGGGCATAGGCATCCGCTTGGAAAATAATGTCGTCCTCCAGGAGCAAGGCATAGATGATCTCATGGGCGCTGTTCCCCTCCTCCCCGGCGCCATCGAAGCAGCCATGCGTGCGTAATTTTCTTATGAACATTGTTTCCCTCACTATAGTTCTTACCTCCATAGTCAGTGTTGCCGGCTGGCTGAGTCCACGCCTGGTCGAGACTTTTATCGGCTTTCCCTATGGGATCAAACGCCACAGAGAGTGGCATCGACTGCTGACCCCCGGCTTCCTGCATGCCGATATGTTCCATCTTTATTTCAATATGTATGGTCTAGCTTCCTTTGGCGGGAGCGATTGGGGAGGAAGTATGCATTATGGTTCTCTGCTCCACTTTTTGGAGCACCGGGCGTATCTCTATCCCACGGAGTTATTTCTGCTTTGCTATGTGGGAGGTATGGTCGTGGCAAATGTCATCACTTATCAGCTGCATGGAGATGATCCGGGGTATAGGCATCTAGGAGCTTCTGCGGGGGTCTGTGCAGTGATGAGTGCCGGCATTTTGATCAATCCGTTCAGTAAAATATTTATGCTGTATATCCCTTTTCCCATTCCCGGTCTTTTCTTTCTGCTTTTTTTTCTCTTGAGCAGCTTCTTGTATCGGCATAGCCACACCCAAGTTTCTCACCTAGCCCACCTTGTGGGCTGCCTGTACGGCATCGGGTTCATCACCTATTTAGAACCTCAGTGGGTAGCCAATAGTATGAGTGCCTTTGGTCGTCAATTTTTCTAAGCATCGACTTGCCCAGAAGATTGCGCACTGAACTAAAAGCAGAACAATGCGCATAAATGGCTCTGCCTCTTGGTGTAGATAGAAAGAGGGCAAAAGCTATGAGCGTACGGGGGGGATGTGAGGCGCGCGCTTGCTGCAGTGCTAGAAGGGAAGCTCATCTTCTTGGGGACTTACCTCCGCACTGGGCGAGGAGGCTCCATTTGGCTGCTGGGGCTCTTCTGTATTCATTTCGTTGCGTCCCCCGAGAAGTACTAGGTTGCGTCCTACTATTTCTGTGATGTTGCGATTGTTGCCGTCGCGATCTTGATAGGAGCGGGTGGTAATCTTTCCGTCGATATAGACTTGGCGCCCTTTTTTTAGATATTTCTCTGCAATCTCGGCAATGGGGGACCATAATACGACGTTGTGCCATTCGGTCTGCGAGATGCGCTGCCCCTCTTTATTTGTGTAGGTTTCATTGGTAGCTAGGGAAAAGGTGACTTTGATTCTGTTGCTTCCTTCCATGGGGCGTACTTCGGGATCTCTTCCTAGGTTGCCAATAAGTGTTGCTCTGTTTAGACTGCTCATGATGATTTGAGTTTAGATATTAGATAAGAAAATGTTAAAAAGCCTTGCCCAAAAGGGACAAAGCTAGAGCAATGTATAAGGTGGAAGGGAAAAGAAAAAATATTTCCCCCAAATCAAGGAAAGTCAAGTGTAGATGGTGTCGGGATAGGTAACTTCAAGAAGAAAAAGTCCGTGGGGCGGCACATTCGGGCCAGCGGCGCGGCGATCTTTTTGGTGGATGATTTTGAGTAGGTCTTCGCGTCCCCCTCCATTGCGTGCGATCTGCAGGAGTGTTCCTACGATGGTTCTTACCATATGATGAAGGAACCTATTGGCACTGATGTGAAAGGTCATTTTTTCCTGCTGCTGCGTCCAGTGGGCTTCATAGATATGGCAGAGTGTGTCTCTAAGAAGGGAGCGACGTGTGCAAAAGGAAGTGCTCTCCAGCGCTCCCCGGAGTCCTTGGGCAGTTTCATTCATGCGTGCGGGATCGAGGGGATGGGGATAGTAGTAACTGGTCTGGCGCGAGAATGGGTGGGGGATGGAGGTGATGTGGTAGGCATAGCGGCGGCGCAGGGCATCAAAGCGTGCATGGGCTTGGGGCTGTACCTTTTTCATATGCGCTGCATAGATGCTGGGCGGCAGGACGGCATTCAGCTGGTGCAGAAAACGGCGGGGATTCACGGCTTTGCTTAGGTCTAGGTGGGCGACTTGTCCGCAAGCATGTACGCCGCGGTCTGTTCGCCCGCTCCCTACGATGGGTGTAGGGCGATGAATGCGAGCAATGGCGGATTCTATTTCTTTCTGGATCGTTGCCCCATGCGGCTGGCTTTGCCAGCCATGGTACCCGCCTCCTTGATAAATGACCTCAATGAAGTACCTTTGGCGCTCTTCGGGATTTTTCATGGCAAAATGCGAAAAGGGAGCAATATAGGTGCTTTGCATGGATAGATTTTCAAAAAAATACACACATGGCGGGGGGAAGCGCCCATGTGCTTGTGGTGTCTGATGAAATGAAAGTGGGGAGGGTGGTCCCTTGGGAGCCAGTGCGAGAGATTTCTCGCCAATTTGTAGGCGCACAAAATAGAACTCCCCATAGGGCAGGTACTGCAAAGTTCGGGGAGCTAACTTGAAATATTTTTTATGTCTTTTTCAGTGGTCGATGTACAAACGCCCTTGCTTTCTTTTGCCCTCATTTTATTTGCGAGTGTCTTGGCGAGCAAGCTTTCTGCCAAGTTGGGAATTCCTACACTGATTTTTTTCCTTTTTGTCGGGATGGCGGTGAAGTGGCTGGGCATCATGACGACGACGCCTGACATAGCGAAGTTTTTGGGGATCATCACTTTGATATTGATTCTTTTTCTAGGGGGCTTGGAAACAGACTTGGAGCATGTGCGGCCGATCTGGAAAAGTGGCTTTGTACTTTCCACATTGGGTGCCTTTATCACCACTTTGGTAGTCGGTGTATTCCTGAAGTGGTTCACTGCGGGCGCGCTGGAGTTCTCTTTTCCCGAAGGGATATTGATTGGTTCCATTGTGGCTTCTACGGATGCGGCAGCGGTTTTTTCCATTTTGCGGGCGCGCCAGCTTCGCCTGAAGGATCATCTGGGACCTCTTTTGGAGATGGAGTCGGGGAGCAATGATGTGATGGTGTACTTCTTGATGACTGTCTTCCTGGGTGTGGTGCGGGTGGGAAAGATTTCTTTTCTGCAGGTGGCGCCCATTTTCATTCAAGAAATGGTCATGGGGACTTTGGGGGGCGTTTTTCTGGGCTATGCCATGGTTTGGCTCGTCAATAGGGTCAATCTACAGCCACGTGGACTCTATCCTACATTTACACTTTCTATGGTATTTGCTTCTTATGGGATTGTAGAATTTTTCCATGGAAGTGGCTTTCTAGCCATCTACATCATAGGCATCATTATGGGGAACCATGATTTTACACACAAGCGCAGCTTTATTAAGTTCTCTCAAGGGTTCGAATGGCTTTTTCAGATTACCATGTTTGTCACTTTAGGGCTGCTCATAGAGCCGGCGAAGCTCGCTGAAGTAATGAAGGTCGGTCTGCTTCTCTCTTTGGTGCTTATGTTGGTGGCACGTCCCCTGAGTGTATTCCTGGGGCTTTTTTTCTCGCAGTTTCAGGTGCGCCACAAGACTTTTATCTCTTGGGTCGGCTTGCGGGGTGCCGTGCCGATTGTGTTTGCTACCTACCTCTACACTTTGGAAAACCAAGAGCGGGCCGATACGATGTTTCACCTCATTTTTTTTGTGGTCCTCATTTCGGTACTCCTTCAGGGCACTACGCTCTACGCTTTTGCGCAGTGGCTGGATTTGGAAGACAAGCGGGTCTTGGCGAAAAAGGACAAGCAAATATTAGCGCTTTCTGATGATGTGAAAAAGATGCTGATCCATCTAGAAATTCCTGCGGGGAGCCCGATACATGAAAAGAGAATCATTGACTTGAATTTGCCTAAGGAGGTGCTGATTGTACTCATTCATCGGGACAATCGCTACTTCACACCGGGGGGCAATACGCCGATACTGGAGAGTGATAAGCTTTTCATTATGTTTGATTCTAAAAAAGAGCTCAAACAAGTCAAGGAAGCGCTGCATATTCCTTTCTAGCAGAAGTGGGACGCTCCTGCAGGAGAAAGGGGCACTCTTTTTTTTCCTTTTGCAGCAGCTGCTCCTTCAGGGGGAGCCCCCAGCGGTAGCCGCCCAGGCTACCATCTTTGCGTATGATGCGATGGCAAGGAATCAAGCAGGCAATGGAATTTTGGGCGATGGCATGGGCTACAGCGCGTGTGCTTTGGGGCATGCCCATATTTTTTGTCAATGCACTATAAGAGAGAAGCTGCCCGGGGGGAATGGTTGCCAAGGCTTTCCATACCCTTTTTTGGAAGTGTGTGCCGTGGAGCACTAGGGGAAGGGAGGTGTCTTGGGATCTTATTTTTTTCCACCAGGGAGCTACTTTTGTCTTGTCATGCATTGGGGAGGTGCCAAATTTCCTTGCGAACAGATGGACATGAGGTGCCCAGGGACTTTTCCCAAAGGACAAAGCGCATATTCCCAAGTCTGTAGTTGCCAAGAAGACCTCCCCCAGACAAGTGGGGTAAATGGCATAGCTAATGGGTATGCCGGGGGTATAATCTTGCCATGTAAAATGGGGTAGGGAATGTAAATCAAACTCTGTCCACATCATTATTAAGGTTAAATATAGCCGCATCCAAGCTCCAAACCTAATCGATCATCGGTGTACTATTAAGTGCCAATCCTGTAGAGAGTTCATTTTTCAACCTCCTTTTTTTCTTTCCTAATCTTATTCATCATAATTATCATATCCTCCGCCATAATTATAGATCCTCTAACTAATATAACTGCTATCATGCCCGCAGCTATTCCTGAAGCCGACTTTGTCCAATTTAGGGACGTTGTTTGGTGTAACATAAAGGTTGCAAATGGTGCTCCTACTACCATCCATCCTATCATTCTTAGTATTTTCTCTTTGGTCGGTTCCTTCCTATCTGCTTTGCCTCGTTTACGCAAACTCATTTGTATCATTAGCAGTACGATTCCAAATAATATTTTTAGGAACTCTCTACTCTCTTCATTTAGCTTCTTTGTTATTGTATCTATGTAGTCCATTTCCTATTTGTCTGTTTTACTCAATTCATCATGACTAAAAAAACAATTTCTTTGATCTAAACCAAGCGGCATAATAAAATAAAAGATATCATTGGCACTTCATGATCCTCCTTAGCTCAGTTGGTTAGAGCACTTGACTGTTAATCAAGTGGTCACTGGTTCGAGTCCAGTAGGAGGAGCAATTTTTCTCTCTCAAGGAAGCTCATAGTATGGTGGTATCCCGCACGAAGGTCCCTAAAGTTTCTCCCATGGCTCACTGGGCGCTTCCTAAGCCTACGATTTATCCACTGAATAGAGATGTAGATCTTCTCGGGTATGTGGCGCCGGGTTATCCGGCTTTGGCACTGGATATATTTTGGCGTGCGGGGGAGTCGTACGGCGCGGGCGCCATTCCCCACTTTATGGGAAAGATGTTGCGCAAGGGAACTGCCCAGCGCAGTGGGTCAGCGATTGCTGAGACTTTTGAACAATATGGTGCCCAATTGTCTTTCCACATAGACAAGGAAAGCCTCCATGTGCGCCTGCTTTCTCTTCCTGACTACTTTGAGCGTTTGGTTCCTCGACTTCTAGAAGTTCTTCAGGCGCCGAGCTTCCCGAATGGTCCCCTCGCCACGTTGAAAAATGTTCGTGCCAGGAAACTTGCCCGAAAGCTGGCGGATCCCAGTTTTTTGGCGCATAAGGAACTTAAGACACTGATGTTCGGAGATGCCCATCCCTATGGACATACTTTTACCGAAGCAGAGATCGAAGCAGTAACTTCACAAGATCTGACTGCGTACCACGAAAGGGTCGCTTGGCATGAGCCGTTCCTTGTGGTCAGTGGTTCACCCACCTCTTCATCCATGGAACGGCTGAAAGAGCTGCTGGCTTCTATAACACCGGCAGCGCCCGTAGCCGCAAGCCATGCCGTCGAGCCGGGAGCTCAAGAAAAAGAAATTCCCCACCCCGGGAGCCTGCAGACTACCTTGGCACTGGGACATCCTACGATCACGCAGGCTCATCCTGACTATCCTGACCTTTTCATTACGAATGCGCTGCTGGGAGGATACTTTGGAGCCCGCTTGATGCGTACCCTTCGTGAAGAAAAAGGCTATACGTATGGGGTGTATTCGCGTCTTGTTCCTTGGGTACAAGAAGGCTACTGGTACATAAGTACGAGCGTAAAGAAAGAAGCGGCGGCGGATGCCTACAGGGCTATACAAGAGGAAATCGAAGAGCTGCAAAGGACGCTGGTCAAAGAGAAAGAGCTCACCGTATTGAAAAACTATCTGCAAGGAAAAGTGTTGTCTATGTTCCAAACCCCTTTTGCCCTTGCGGAGCGCCTGGCGCAGGTCCGTCTTCATGGCTTCGATCTGGACTACTATATGCGCCTCTATCAGCGCATTGACGAGATGACTCCCGAAAAAATCCGCACTGCGGCACAGCGCTATTTTCACATCAAAGACTTGCATACAGTCCGTGTGGTGCCCGGCGGGGCTTGAGTCTCTTTGCCTGCATGCCGAGGGAAAAAATAAGGCTTGGCTTTCTTAGTCGACTTGGTTGCTCCTTCTCTAGGAGTTGGTGTGGGTCTTTTGTGTCCTTGGCTTAGGCAGAAGTGTTTGCGGAGGCATTTTGTTCAAAGCGCCAAGCCATCTGTACACCCAGGCGGTTCATTTTTTCGATGTTCTGACCTGCTTGGTGCCTTGCTTTTTCACTTTTTGTCTTTTCCCCTTGTGCTTCCTCACTTTTTGATCTCTGCCTGGGAAGGAAAGGGCACAGAGGACGACGGAGCAAAGGGTGAGGGTGATCAAAACCCGCTTTTCTTTTATGATTCCTGCATTGCTTAGCCTTTGATATTTCACAGGAGTGGTGCCTGCCGCCTTTTCAATTTGACGCAACTCTTCTTCCAGATAAGCTGTCTTCTGCAATACGACGAGGTGGAGTTCTGAGACTTCCTTATTGCATAATAGAATAAGCGGGTAAAATATTCCCCTAGTCCACCAGTTGAGTTTCATTAATGTTTCTTTTGTGAAGAAGTCATCCTTTTCAGACTCAATGCTCTTTTTGAAATCATTTGCCTCAGGGGACTTCAAAATTTCTCCTATAGTCACATTGACGACTAGCTTGTGTAGATCAGATCGATGGCGCGCAGGGAGTTCAGCTTCTAGGTCCTTGATTTGCTGACGGTACTGAGAAATATCTTGGCCAGTCTCTTGGAATTTCCCTGCAAGTTCGTCTCCTGCTTTCAGTAAAGCAGCTAATTGCTGACCTGCGGTCGTTGGTGCAGACAGAGAAAAGAAAGTCATCCCCAAGAGGAGCGAGCGAATTTTATTCATGGTGATCGGTTCGTCGTTTTTTCTTGCTTTTTGTCTTTCCCTTGGACCCACTTCTGGATTCTGAGGAGTGGGCTTCCGTGGATTTTGAAGAGGGAGGAGACTTCAAGCGTTTGCGCATATTGTGAAGCGCCCCCCCTGCAGCAGCCACAAGGAGCATTCTGCAGGTCCAGGCAAAGCGGTTTATCTTCCTCTCATGGGCTCTTTTTTCCTTGACCACGGATTCTTTATTGATTTTTTGTAAAGTATTCTTATATGCATTGAAGGTACGCACATATGTTCGGAGGAGAGTCTTATCTTTCAAGGAGGTGAATTCTTTCGAAGATTTGAGAAACTCTTGCTTTATTTTTACTACTACCTTCTTAAGATTTGATTTGTTGGTATCTAGCGACTCTAACCCGAGCATGCCCACAGCGACCCAGAGTCCATTCACAGATGAGAATTTTGTGAAACTCTTAAGCTCCCGATCTGAAAAAAAAAGATCGGAATCAGGGTATATAGGCTCCCAGTCAAAGAGGAATAATTTTCTTTTTGCTGCATCCATTTTTAGGTTTCCCGGATTTAGATCACAGAGCAGACACTCCGTTGTGATGACTAGGTACTCCTTGAGGAGGTCAGCATTCCGCAGTGAAAAATCTGTGCCCTCCACTTTGTCGGTTAAAAATTTTTTTATGCGGGCCCTCTCTTTTGCTGGGCATCCAGGAGGTAGAGCTCTATAGGTGATCAAGATTCGGGGACTCTCATGGAGGCTCACTCCAAGAGTAAGCAAGAAATCTTCGTGGATGACCACATCTTCTTTTGTCAGAGAAGAGATCAGATCATCATTTTTAAAGGGAGTGGCGCCACATCTTTGCAGATAGGCGTTCACCTTTGGAAGGACTTTGACCACGCCAGCACATATTTCTTCTGCATGGGGATGAAGATGTTTCAATCCGCGCATGAGATGTATCTCATAAGAGGGGAAGACTGTCTCGAGTAATTTTTTTTCGCCCTCTTCCAAGTCTTCCTTGCTGGTCAGCTTGACCGGAAATCTTTCCATGATGTTGGGAAAGGGAAGATAGCCTTGCACAAGTCCAATGGTATCATCAGACTCTTTTTTCACATCTTCTCGATACTGTATTTATACATCTCTGGCGCATCGAAGTATTTGAGTGGTTTTCTGGAATTGCTGCGTTTTTGCTTGAACCGCAGGAACTTTTGGTAATTCTCGTAAGAGCGGACTAGTTCATCTCCTACTATGGTACCGCGATAGCGTATGCCTTTGTCTCTTTTGGGGAGCTTTCTTTTAAAGACATATTTCTTACCATCCGACAGCTTCGCAGAAAAAATAAAATGGCGCAAGCTGTTGTGGATCGTTACCTTTTTATCTTTTTCAAGTGCTTCCTTTGATTTTTGCAGATAGGTGATCATTTCTTTTTTTAAGGTTTCATCTAGCTCTTGCGTGTAAGCAGGGGCTAGGACAAGATGCAATGAGAGCACCGCAAGGAAGGAATATTTTAATGATGGGGAGCTTGCTTTTTTCATAAGGCGGCAAAACTAGATTTTTGGTTTTGAAAGGCCTAAAAAGAAATTTTCGGGGCATTGTTGAGCGAGAAATGTTGGGACTTCGAGATCTGCCATGCAGTCCGAGCTTGCAGCAATAAAAATCTGCAACAAAGAGGGAAAGCCATCTTGATGTGTAAAACGGCACCAATACTTAAAATTAGTAATGGGATACTGCTGCCAATTTTGCCCTTCAAAGCACGGAAGCTAGATACCCTCTTTTCTGTATAGGAGAAAATCCATAAAAAATACTTGGTCTCCTCTATGTATATGTCCATGCCACGTCAGGCGAGGTAGACGACTAGGAGATCGTACCCAGCAGGACAAGAGGTAAAAAAGACTGAGTTTGCGTTTAGCCATATGTGGTCATTCGTCATTCGGTTCCCAGACGTCCAGTGCACCCCCTCCTTCCGCTCAGGTGAGGCAAGCGAGAGAAATACGAGGGCAAAGAAAATGATCACGAAATCAGTTTTTTCATAATAATTGACCGCATCTCTCATGCGGGGACTTCTTCGTCTTGTCTTTTTCTTATCACTTATTATCGTTCCCGTCTATATTGGGCGCCCGATTCCCTTTGGTCATA